>Ga0209756_1000106_pt1 | contig 74990 bp, 66 predicted proteins | sample ETNvirenome_6_85_FD_184071 | JGI IMG/M metagenome (GOLD analysis project Ga0209756, IMG submission 184071) | Marine viral communities from the Pacific Ocean - ETNP_6_85 (SPAdes) (version 3) | ecosystem: Environmental > Aquatic > Marine > Oceanic | place: Pacific Ocean | collected 2013-06-19 | reverse complement strand
TTCCAGAAATCAGCCCAAGCCTCACGCTCTTCATAGGCGAGAGCTTGGTCCAAGAGAGTTTGATACCAGTCATCGACAACCTCCTCGGTCATCTCTGTCTCGTCAGCCATAGCGTCGAGGACCGCGCACTCCTCGAATTCTGAGATGGCATCTCCAAGGATGAAGCCCATCTCTGCGGTGTAGTCGTTCTTGGTCATGCGTCTATTATACCAAAAGGGAAGAGGAAGTGCAAGACCATTTTCCAAGAAATTTTCTCTTGGCTCTGGGGGTGTACCTGATGGTAGTGCATCCCCACTCCTGCATGATGTTAGTGATGGCGAGGCCGAAGTTGACCACATCCACAGTATGCACTACTCGGTTGTCCTGTGAAATGGTCACAGAGCATTTACCCTTAGGGTCTGAGGGAAGAGTGCTGATGATGAGTGTTCGTTTCATGTGTATATTATACCACTACTTGGTGGGGTATGCAAACCTTTTCTTGAATTTCTTTACATTGGGTATCCAATGCCTGTTGAGCTTGTCCTTGTCTCTAGGGTCATCTAGGGGGCAGTACCTACCACCTAGGAAGGTGATGAACTCACCCTTAGCCCCTGCCTTGTGCCACCTGTCCCAGTTCTTTTGAACAGTAGCAGCACACCAGCCAGCCTGTGAGCGATAGGTGGGGTCTACCCTAGGGTGTAGTATGCCATACTCACGCCCAGCCCTACCATTCTCAGCATAGCGTATGGCTGCCACTATGGGTGCAAGCTCACGCACACACTCAGGGCGTATGTTGGTGGCTATTGCATCATCGAACATAGCAGCACACGCCTTGCCATCCTTAGAGGCTATGGCTTGGGTGGGTGATTGGGCGAGTGCAGGGGCACACAGTAGGGCTAAGGCTAGAACTGTTCTCATATAAGTATAAGGGGCAAAACTCAGCGAACCGAAGCTCCTTTTCATGATTTATATTGGGTCATCCTAGCCAACCGTCGTAAGTGCTTTATTTGCAGATGTTTGGCAGAAAATAAAGGCCCTCTTAACTAGGATTCCCCATTTGGCCCCCCCATAGATGGTACATCTTATTTTTGTTATACCAAAATTCCCAAAAATAGGAATAGTTCCCACTATCTTAAAAGTTCAAAAAGGTCGGATTCTAAAAAAAATTCTAAAAAAATTTTGAACGAAATCGGAATATGTTTTTGGGACCCCCTATTGTTGCGGGACTCTATATAATTATATGGTAGGAAAAACAGGATCAGCAGTAGTAGGAACGTCAGCATCAAGAAGACGAAAAAGTGGGAGGGGGTCAAGCGCACCCTTAATAACAGGGGCTCCTGATCCTTATGATTTAAATTTCATTCAAAGCAAAACTTGGTTAGGAGTACCCCTTTTTCATTATATGAGCAATTGGGAAGAAGCTGGTGGTAGATATAACTTTACTACAAGTAGTGGTGATCCTGCAAAAGTAGGGCCTGACCCTGCGGTGACGCACAGCGTCGATCTGAATTCCAGAGTTGGTAGATGGGCTAATACTTATCTTGCCCCAGGCCAAGGAGATGCTGTTGTTCCTCTGGATTTCAACGGCAACAACTGGTTCGACAACGAGACATGGAGAGCATGGGACTTGGGCGCGGGGCACCCTGCTTTGGTAGAAAGAGATTATGGTGGTAAAATGCTAAAAGGATTATATTTTTCAGGAACTGCATATATGCAAATAGATGGGGCTTCTGTTACGGTTCCATACGGTGTACCTTCTCCTATGTTTGGTACAGGAGGAAGCCAGTGGAACGGAAATACGGGAGCCACCTTCTTATTTGTAATTGATCAAGATCCTGTTAATGTTACTACAGGAAATCCTCTCGCAAATGGCATACAGTCTCTATTGTGTAGTAGACAACCCGTCCCTACATCAACCATATCCAATCCGTTGCCCTTGAATGGCTTTACTTGGCCTGAGACTGAAGACTTTGGTATTCAATACTTTAGAAATGGTTCGACATACAATGAATACAGCCTCGCTTCTATGAGACAGAACTGGGGTCCTGAAGCCACATATCCGAATAATTTAAACTCAGGAATGCCTCCCGTGCTTGCACCAAACCTAGGTTATGGTGGTGCGGCGGGTGACTGGGATAACTTCAATGGGATGGCGGTGATGAGAAAACCCAACGAAGGCTTACAAGCAATTTTACTTGAATACGATAATACGGATCACCTTAAATTTGATTCCTCTATAAGTCCTCTAGCCAGTGACCGAGATTACGAGGGTCCTAAAGTAAAACTATATGCAATGTCTCCTGTTGGGGGGGCTTGGGATCACACCCTTTTTGGGAACCAAATATCAGACCCATCAGATTTCGTCACTCCAAAACTAGTGAGCTATTCTCCTACCTTTAGAGATTGGACTTTGTTTCACGATAAAAATGCTTTTTTAGGTGGCACTCCTCCCTGCCAAACCGAACCTGGAAACACTACAGCCATGGGAAACGGTTTCAGAGGAATAATCTATGAGGTTATGATGCTTGAAGGCGTTTTATCTGATTTAGATAAATCAAGATTAGCGAAAATCTTACAACGCAAATACCCCCTTTAGCAGGTAGTTTTTTTGGGACTCCTAATATGTTGGGACTCCTATATAACTATATGAACTCATACGAAAGAATTTTTGAAGCTTTTATTAGTGAGATTGGGGATACTCCCCCTGGAAGAAGTTATATTCAAGCTGCTCTCCATAAAAGAAAAGAACAATTAAAGCATCTTAAATCTGCAAATGTCCCTGCTAGAGACACACATCACGCAGAGGTTCAAGTTAAAAGAGTGAAAGCAAGATTAGGTCCACAACCTACTAACAAGCTAGAGGATCCAAAGCCATTAAAGCCTGGAAAATCAAGAAGAGTAAAGGCAGCAGATGCGGCTGAGAAACCTTCGGATGCAGGTGATGACGCAGAAGAAAGAAAAGAAATCAAAACAGATACTTATTACGATACTAGGGCTCTTCCACGCGAGAAGCGCCCTGGAGGGATGCCAGTGGGTCGTATGATGAGAGGTGCTCTTAGCAAAGCCAGCAAGCAGGGCTGGCCTAGAGGTCGTAGACCAAAGTTATAGGAAAAATAATATGAACTCATACGATAGAATTTATGAAATGTTAATTAAAGAGGATGACGATGAGGAGTCGCGTGTTGCAAGACGAGCTAGACTCCGTAATAGAGAGGCGGGGAGCATATTTACAAGAAAAAACCAACGAAGACTCACAAGATTTAGGGCTGCGATTAGCTCCTTTTTTGGAGGAAAAAAATGAATACATACGAAAAAATTTATAACTTGTTAGTAGAAGGACCAACTCCCGAGGAGTGGGAAGCTGGTCAAAGGATCTTTAGGAAGTACAGAGAATTCAATCCTGGGGCAGCGAGGTTTAGACCTACTGCTGCATCAAAGAAAACAACAAAGAAAACAACAAAAAGGGGTGGTAAGTAATGAACTCATACGAAAGAATATATAATATATTAGTAGAAATGCAACAACGACCTCTTAAGACAGACTCCTTAACAGGAATGATTTTTAGACGTACAAAGGATGGTACATTGGTAAGAACAAAACCAAAAGGCTCTTGGCAACCCGTAGACAAGGAGCCTAAGAAAAAATGAACATTTACGAAAGAATATATGATCTACTAACAGAGGAGTCTTTAGCACAACAGACTTCACCTAAAAGTAAAAAGAAAAAAAGCAAAGCTATAGTTTCTGTTTTACGCAAAAGAGCAGAACACGCTGGCGAAAAGACAGGTAGGGCCGAAACAAGAGGTGAAATTACTTGGAAACAAGCTGATACGCTTCTGGGTCAGCACGAAAAAGCCACGGATCATCATGGGGGTGGTACTACTAAAACTAGAGAAAGGTTTAGAAAAGGAATGATAAGAGGAGCCCGAGGGTCGGCTTCCTCTCGTAGTCCAGAAGACAAAGCTCGCGCTGGAATCCAAGTTAGAAGGAGAAGAAGATGAACTCCTACGATAGAATTTATAATTTGTTAACCGAAGCTAAAACACCAAGAGAAAGAAGAGAACAGATGTGGAATGCGTATAGAGAGAAGCCAGGAATGCTTAAAAAAGATAGGGAACACCCCCAAACCACTCTCGCCGCGCTTCGCGCCAAAGCGACAGGCTTTGAGGATGAGTCCCGTGCCCATACCATCGACCAGATGCTCCACAAAGGGAGGGGCGATCCCAATCCTCCAAAAGACCATCCTTTCCTGACACCAGGTCGCGGGGATCCCGACAACCCTGCGGCTTATGGGGGGTCTGCGGCAGAGTACAAGCGAGGTCGGGATCTAAAAAAACGAGACCGTCTAGCGGCGGATGCGGAGAGAACGCAAACTCAGATTGGGCAACGTCTTAGAGGAGAACCAACAGAAAAGAACAAGCCACCGACGAAGCCTGGACTAGTAGGAAGGGTAAAAAAATTAATAAGTAGGGTAACTGGAAGATGAATACTTATAAAAAAATTAAAGCTATTTTATTAGAGGTTAAAGGTGGTCCTATGCGTCAACGATCTAAAAGGCACCTTGCCCAAGTTACACAAGCAAGAGATCCTCGTAGACAAGCTAGAGGCTTTGGTGCTGGACCTCACGACAAACCAGATGCTGGGGAAGGAACATCTTCAGAGGTTCAAGTTTCAATAGCTAAAGCCCAGGCTGCTTTAAAGCGGCCCTCATTAACAGGGATTCAAAGAGCACAGATTCAAGCTTATTACAATAGGATTACAAACAAAACAACAGGTGTGCCGGGGTTCAGGGAGCTGTTGAATAGCATGCAGAAGCATCGAGGTCGCCCAGAGAACCAAAGTACAGAGATTAATATGAATACATACAAAAGAATATATGAAACACTCATTAGAGAGAGGAGCGGCGAAGCGGCGAAGTACCATGTTGCTTCTAGAGAGTATCAGACTGCTGCGGAAAGAGAAAGTGGGCTCGATACTGAATCAGTGAAAACTACAAAACGGGCTCGTGAGGAATGGGATGAGGCTAAACGTAATTTAGTGGCAAGTCTTAAACGTAAGGGGACGCTTCGATCTAGAAGGGTTCCTCCTGGTGAAAGACCTTCTTTATTAGATGCTCCTGAGGAGAGGGCACTGCGGAAAAAAAGAGGTAGGAAGAGATCTTCGATTGGTCGTGCTGGTAGGGCGTTACGAACTGCTATTAGTAAGTTAAATCGTCCGACAAATAAAGAGCAAAATAGCAATAAGAGATCGGGGTGATACGTGAAAAACTTTCTCCTGGTAATCCTCTTTCTTTTTCTCACTAGTTGCAGTACTATTAAACACGCTATTGGTGGTGCAATTGGAGGAGGCGCGGTTGCGGCTTTTGTCCCTGAACCAGCAGCAGTTGCAGCAGGAGCAGCAGGGGGAGTAATGGTTTCCGAGATGCTTATGCCCTCCGCAAGTCCAGCAGCAATAGTCGGACAAGTAGCAGGTGCGGGTCCAGTCCAAGGAACTACGGCTTCTACATTACACGAAACAGGTGGACTGATTAAAACATTAGGGTATTGGTACTTAGTATTATTTGTATTCTTACCTTTGTTCACTAAGAAAGGTAGAACTTGGTTTAAGAAGTTCGGATCAATTCATAATACTGTTTCTCAAGAGGATATTGATGCTAGAGATGATGATCAAGATCAACGTATGAATAAGTTAGAAGAGATATTAAATTCTATACAAGAAAAAGAATCAAAAAAATAAAAAAAATAATCTCTAAAACACTCTTAACCCATCTAAATAATGTAGATTCTTAATAAGGACATTTTTCAGGAGAACCAACTATGGCATTAACACGAACACCAGCACCCGTTCAATATGGGACCGCACTTCCAGCCCCTACTGCGAGTATTTACGCAAGCGGAACTAGCCCCGCATCAGGCATTGACGGATCGGGGGCTTATTGCTCCGCAATGCATATTAGAGAACAAAGCTTGGCCTACGGCTACAAAAGAGTCCCAATGGGATCTATCAACTGGGCACCCTCAGATGTTTCACTTACAGGTGTAAACATCGGAGGTACAATTGAAAAAACCGCTTTAATTGTACAGGCTATTGGTACAGTTGCGTCTTACATTGTTTCTGGTGAATGTTGGGAAACCTCCGCGTTTACAATACCACAAAGATTCACAGTTCAATCAATTTCGGGTGTTGACGGAAACCAATACGGACAAGTATCCGCAGGTTGCTTCGGACCTGGGGGCGATGCATTTAACCAAACTTCGGCTCAGTACTACTCTAGAAAGCCTACTTGGTGGGTTTCCTCAATGTCAGGCTCTGGTTGGGAAGATGACTTAACCTTCTCACCCGAGGTTCGGCAGATTTTCAACTTCGCAATTGTTGATGGTAGTGCAGACGCTAATTGCGGCCCCCCAACCTACCCACAAGCACAACCCGGACAACATTGGACGGGGTATAACTTCTTATGTTTAGGAACAAACATTGGGCCTAACACTGATTCCTTGTGTGGTTTAAAATTAGTCGAGTGGATTGACCCCCTAGCTGAGAAGTTGGGTGGTTATCGAACAAACCAAGATAACACAATGGATGTACAGATTGCAACGGATGCCATCGGTAAGGCTATAAGAGATGGTGGTTGGGTAACCCCTAACAACTTCACTTCCCCAAGCTCACACTACAACCCAGATTATCACACCTGGAGTTAATTGATTAAATAACTTTACCGTCTAACCTATATAATTAGGATAGACGGTAAATTTATGTCTATACAAAATATGCCAGCAGTAACTAGAAAAGACGATAAAGACGCACTTCATTGAAGCATCCCAACGAGAGTAGGTTGCTCTCTTAATGTTAATGCTAACGGAAGGGGTATATCTAGGAAGGGAGATTTGAATGATCTTCACGAACTTCCTGGTATTCCCTGTCCTTCTCATTCCGCAGGTATAACCACAGGTAGTTTAACTGTATTTGTTAATGGTCTGGGGTGTGGTAGGGTAGGTGATGAAATCACTCTCTGTACTAATGTTGCTACGGGATCACCTAATGTTAATGCAGGATAAATATGAAAAAGAGATTTATGATACCTAGAATAGCACATTGCTGAAAAGGTGCTTAACTTCCTTCGTGCAAGGAAAAAAAGAATAACAATTATTTAGGGTGTATCCCTAAATAAAGAGAGGGGAATGCCAAGAGGAGATTATAATGGCTGATAAACCAATGATTAATGATAAAGGTTATATTGATGTGAATTCTGCGCTAAAGCTTAAAGAGGCTGAAGGAAGGGTTGAAGTAGAGAAAATGAATGCGGAATCAGATGCTAAATTCAGAGAACTTCTTATTAAAGAGAGTGCTAAGGAAACTGCTTCTAAGCACTTAGCTAAATTTGCTGGGTTTTACTTAACTTTCCTCGTTTGTATGTTCATCTTTTCGATACAGTTTGTTCCTGAAACTAGTATTGCAGTTGTTGCAGGTTTGATCACGCTTGTTGTGACAAATCTATCAACAATTCTCAAGGGAATTGTTGAGAACGGAGATAGACAAGAAGAAGAGCTTCATGATGAAGCCAGGAAAAGAGGACTAATGAAATGAATCCATTATGGGGATTATTGTTTAAAGATAGAATAAGAACACCTTTTTCGGTGTATAAAATGAGTTTAGCAGAAGTAGTAGTTTTAGGAGCTATTATTTTTGGGATTGGTTTTGGTATTGTACGGGGTGGACATTGGCTTGTAGAAACTATTTCTCTCGCACCTGCGGTGGCTACTGAAGCTCAATAATTGCAAAAAAAGAACAAGGGGTACAGAAATAAAGACCCTAGATACTTAGAGAAGGTTAACTACTTTAAGAAGCAACTTAAACGACTCTTCATTCGAGAGGGTAAGAGAAAACACGGAAGAAAATTAATATGAATTGGCAAGACAAAATTTACGAGAGTTTAGTAGAAGGGAAAAAGGAAACCACCAAGGAAAAGATAGACCGAGAGCAGTCGAAGGAACGAAAGAGAGTGAAGTGGAGAACAAAAAAAGGCTCGGGGATGAAAGGATTGTCCCCTGGAGAGGCAGCGGAATTCGGGGGTGATACAACAAAGGACACCAGAACTACGGGTCTACCTAAATAATGAATTGGCAAGAAAGAGTTTTAGAACGCACTCAAAGTTCTTTTAAGTACAAGGTTTGTACTGACTCAATTGCTAAAACTGCTGGAACCACTAAAAGAGGTACTTGGAGCCCTGCTGCTAAAGGAAGATATGACCGTTGCCTTAAGAAAGTTAAGGGCAAGAGTTAGGAAGCTGTTTTCCAAAAATATTTATAAAAGCTTCTCTATTCTTATGCCAAGAATCCCTTCCTGCGATTTCCCCACCTGATTCATGTCTTATATGAATAGGTAATGTGTAATTTTTCATCTTTTTCAAGTGAGCTTGAAAGGTATAAAAAATATCATAAAAGTCCCAAAGACCTGGGAATTTAGCTGGTTTTTTGGTTTGAATTGATCTAAGAGTCCTCTTCTTAGCAGCTAAAAAGACACCATCCATTACAACAACTTGTCCTAAATCTCCAAAATATGTTGGGTACATAGTTTCTATATCATTTCCATGCATAACATACCCACTTAATTTTCCTGAAGACCATACCTGTTTATCCCACCATACCGCAGAGTCCACTAAAATTTTTGCTCCAGCCACTCCAACAAAACCAGTATCAACTTTTGATAGCTTTTCTTTTAGAAGACGGGTAAATACTTCTGGGCGAGTTAGTATTTCTATATCATCATGACAAAGAATTATTATATCATCCAAATCCGCATCTAAGGAATCTATGCCAGAATCATATGCCTCAAAAATAGAATTTTGGTTTGTAAGTACTTTTGTTTGTATTTTACAACTTTTAAAGTACTTTAATAGGTTAGTGGTTGTGGGTGATAGATTCTCGTCCCGAGTACAAGTTAAGGAGTAAATGTTCATGGAAAATGAGGTATTAGAAGAGTTTAAAAAATGTAAAGCGGATCCAGCCCACTTTATGTGCAATTATGTCAAGGTTACTCACCCTGTTCGAGGTTTGGTTCCCTTTAAATTATACCCATTTCAAGAACGTATTGTAGGAGAACTTGAGAATAATCGGTTCAATATTCTAAGAAAATTTAGGCAAGCGGGATGTACTACTATCGCTTCCGCTTATGCTTTGTGGTTAGCGGTATTTCAACGTCACCAAGCGATTGTTATTCTTTCTAAAGGTGACACGGAAGCTACGGAGGTGTTAGATAGAATTAAAGTTATGTATGAAGAACTTCCTTCCTATATGAAACCTGGAATTTCGGAGGATAATAAGCATACTTTAAAATTAAAAAATAGATCTATTATTAAGTCTAGACCTTCAGGAAAACAATCAGGTAGATCTCTTGCTGGGTCTTTTCTTATTATTGATGAAGCCGCTTTCATCGAATCTATTGATACAATTTGGGCCGCTGTTTATCCAATTATCTCTACAGGAGGAAGAGCCTTTATTCTTTCTACAGTAAATGGTTTAGGTAACTGGTTTTTTGAAACTTACAGTAAGGCTGTAGAGAATGCGAACTCTTTTAATGCTATTGATATTAGATGGAAAGAGCATCCTGAGTATTTTAGATCTCCTGGATTTGAATTTATTTATGAGGAAATGTCTCAAAGAACCCCCCCATTTAGTATTGATGACTGGGAGACGGTTACTAAATCAAATATGCCTAGAAAACAGTGGCTTCAGGAGTACGAGTGCGAGTTTCTAGGTACAGGCGATACATTTGTCGATGGAGCCATACTATCGCATTTAGCAGAAAATATTGACGAAAATTACTATACAAAATATAATAATCGGATGCGTGTTTGGAAAGAGCCTGAACCTTTTTATGATTATATTATTGGCGTTGATACCGCACTAGGGAGGGATCGAGATTATTCAGCCGCGCAAATAATAAATCTATATAATGGAGAGGTTGTCGCAGAGTTTTATAGCAATAAGACGCCAATCAATGATTTTGCAACTATTTTGAATAAAGAAGGCATGTATTATAATACGGCTAATATTGTCGTAGAAAGAAATACCGTAGGAAATCATGTCGTAGATCTTTTATATAATGATCATGAGTATGAGAATTTATGGCATGACGATAATGGATTACCTGGATTTCAGGTAACATTAAAAAATAGGGATGTTATTTTATCTGAATTAGAAGAGGCGATTCGAACGAATGTTCTAAAAATTAACTCTCAACGCACTTTAAATGAACTAAATACTTTTGTAATAAACAGTTCTGGAAAGATAACTGCCGATAAAGGTAGACACGATGACCTAATTATGAGTTTATCCCTAGCTAACCATATTTTAAAGTACACAAGAGACACTTCATTAGTTGAATATGTTAAAGAAACTGCTTTTAAAGAGGAGAAATTTAATAAAGATAAATATAAAGTGCCTTTAATATCTTTTGGGGGACCGCAAGTTGAGGATTTAACATGGTTGACGAAATAAAACCTACAATAAACGAAGATGGTGGACAATCCACTTGGGCTGATTACAAAGCTAGAGGCCCTTATTTCTATCCTAGGGGAGCCTTAGGAAAATTCTTTGCTAAATTCTTTGCTACACCTGCACAACATGCAGTATCAAAGGAATTTAATAATCCAGATAATAGCCTTGCAGGGGACACAAAACTTCCTAATTCTGATGTAAAGCAAGCGCCTAATTCTGGTGCTGCATTTACTATGAATAGGACTACTCCTGTTTATTCTGAGATTGAAAGAAGTAGAAGAACACGTTATAAAGAGTATGAAAAAATGGATGAGCACCCCGAAGTAGGTGCTGCTTTTGATATTTATGCTGATGATTGCACTCAACGAGATACTAATGATAAGCGATGGAGCGTGAAATCAGAGAGTCCAGAGGTTGTCTCTGAGGTAGAGCGGTTATTTAAAACAATCGAACTTGATAGGTTATATTATGATATTTGTAGGAATACTGTAAAATTTGGGGATTGTTTTATTGAGTCTATTGCTGATGTAAATAACCCCGATGCTGGAATACAAAAAGTTAAGGTACTAAATCCAAATTTTCTTTTGCGCGTTGAGGATGATTATGGTTATCTAAAAACATTCCTTCAGCAAATTCCAGATGCAGGAAAAAGTGATTATGCTCAAGGAGGTGCGTTTGATATTGATCAAACAGGAACAAAGAACTCTAAATTTATTGAGCTAGATAAGAATCAAATAGTCCATTTTCGTTTATTTACATCTGATCCTAAATTTTACCCCTACGGCAAGTCAGTAGCTGCTTATGGGGTTCAAACATTCAGATCATTGCGTCTGATGGAAGATGCAATGCTTATTTATAGGCTCTCAAGAGCCCCAGAAAGACGAATCTTTTATATTGATGTAGGCAACTTGCCCTCTAGTAAAGCTGAGATGTTTATTGAGAGAGTTAAGGAAAAATTTAAAAAAGAGAAATATATGCGAGGTAATGGTGTTGATACTCGATACAACCCATTAGCAGCAGACGAAGATTATTTTGTCCCTATCAAAGGAAACCAGGGAACTCGGATTGAGACCCTTCCTGGGGCGCAAAATTTAGGCGAAGTGACTGATGTATCTTACTTTAGGGACAAGCTGTTAGCGGCTCTTAAAGTTCCACGCGATTATGTGGTGGAAACAAAAGATAAGGCACCAGATAAAAAAGCGAACCTGTCGGAATTGGATGTTAAATTCGCTAGGGCTGTTGCGAGAGTGCAACACGATATTGAAGTAGGTTTAGAGATTTTAGTTAAACGTCATCTTGTGATGAAGAATTTTCCTTTAAGCTTAATTAAAGACTTAAGGATTCAATTGCCAGATCCTTCTGATAGATTTACAAAAAGAAGATTAGAAATTGATCAGGCTCGTTTAGCAATAGTTCAAACTGTTACTCAAACTCAATTATTTCCAAAAGATTATATCTACAAGGAATACTATAATATGAGTGAGGGTGAGATTTTGTTATTAAAAGAGAAACTAAAAAAAGAGTCGGAAGAAGCTGCATACCAACAGCAGGAGCTTAATCAGATATCACCAGGAGCGGGTGAACTGCCTCAAGGTAATACCCCTGGAGGGCTAAATTCAACACCGACACAGCAAGAAAGACCGAATGAGGATTTTTCTTCTTTAATGAAGTATAGAGACAAAATTAAAAAGAAAGAGGGGTATAGGGTAGATGAACAAAAAACTTGGCAAAGAATTTTAGGAAAAATCAAAGAATCTTAAAATTTTAGGTAAATGATTGCTATATATAAATTTAGCACCTAGGAGTAATGAAAAACATGTTTGATCATATTTTTGAGAATAGAGACAAGAAAGTAACCAATATAATTAAATTATCTGATTATTTGGGTAGATCTTTACGAGAGAATGTAGAAGTTTTTTCGATTGATGATAGTGAGCAAAAGGTAACTTTTATCACGGAAAGCGGCTATATTATTGCGGCTGATTATGATTTCGATAATACCGTAGCATTAAGAAATATTCAAATTGAAACAGATGATTTATTTGAAGACACTAACCAATTTGATGAATTTGTAGATTATAAAATATCGAACTTTATTCAAAATATTTTTGAAGAGGACTTTGCTGAAGCTGATACTAGTTTTAACAAAGTTCTTCAACTATGGGAGAATAGAGTTAAGTTCTCGTCAGTAAAGAATAAACTTTACGAGAAGTCCCAAAAATTTAACGGAACTAATAGAATCATTGATTCTGAAGAGTTTCAAAAAATGGCACAGGTCGCGCCTCAGATAGTAGAGTTTTTAGTTGAGAACAAGAATTTAGCCAATATCCCAGAAATTAAAAACATGGTTAGGTTATCTTCTGCTGTTTCTCATGCCTTCAATATCCCTAGACTCTCTTATGATGACCTAAATGAATCTTCTTATGTGATTCCTCCTGAAATAAATCATAATATATATGAGATGATTTGCAAACAGGAATTAATTAGAAAAGAGTTAGTTGAGTCTAAAAATAACTTTGATCTTGTTTGGTTGAATAATGATAAAATCTCTAATTTAGCTTCTCTCGTTTATGAGAGTGATGAACAGACAATTGCACAGGCTTTAGTTGAAGTTATCGTAGAAGTCCCTTATTTCTCATTAGCCACTAAAAAGCAGATAGCTGAAACACTAGCAAATAGTTTGGAATTAAATGATACAGTAAAAGTAAGTCTTAAAGAGATTAAAGCATTTAGCAGCTATCTTTTTGAAAGTAAAAAACCACTTAAAGAGATTTTCCTCTCTATGTTGAATGAAAAGTATGGGATTAGTGTACAAAATCTTAAAGATATCCCCACTTTTAAAAGTCTTTTAAATACTCAAGTTTTGATTTTTGAGGCGTTATCAAAACTTAGTCCTAAAAGCTCAGTGCAAAAGGATGTTCTTTTGGAAACAGCAAAAATGCTAAGGACGAGAAATGGAGTAGAGTCTATTGATGTTAATAGATTTATTGAGCTTCTTTTTGAGAAAGCAGGTTATACTGATATTTTGGATGATGCTTTAATTGAGAATCTTACCATTAAAGAAACTTTTTCTGAAATTGATTCTATAGAAGAATTGGTAGAGATTATACTTGAAACAAAGAGAAAGAAAGAAGAGGGCGGCGATAAACGATCCAAGAAGACAAAAGCTGCTCAGGCGAGAGGCGAAGAAGCTAAAAAGAAAGCAGAGGCAGAAGAAGCGCAAACGGAAACTGACGCCTTCAAGACTAGCAGTATGAAGGATCATATTGAGTCTAACGAAGATGATTCCCGCATGGATGAGAAAGAAGCTAAAAATGATGCGGAAGCTGGGGGCCTTGATCCGACTACCGCAGTTGAGGAGCTACCCCAAAAAGAAGAGGAAAAGGAAGAAAAGAAAAAAACACCTACTTCTGATGAAATTATGAAGGATTTCAAAAGTTTTGAGGATATTTTAAACTCAATAGATTTTGACAGTTTAGATACAGAAAAAGAGAAAGAAGAAGAGCATGAAGAAGAAGTAGAAAAAGAGCAAGAAGTTGAAAAAGACGAGGAAGGTGAGGAGTGAGTGATCTCAGAGAAACAATCCTTCCAGTCTGCAAGCTAGTTGAAGTAAAGCGTATTGCTGATGGGGCTGGGAGTTGTAATGCTTCGTCGTTTGATTTGGTAAACACTGCGCTTACTGTAGATTCTATTGCCATTTCTGATGCTTCGTGTTCACTAGGCACTTCATCCTTCACCGCATCAGGAGGTTTCTTAGCGGGTTGGCCTGTTGCAGCTTCTTGTACTTTTGAGGTCATTACTGTACGACTTGATACAAACACAAATAAAACTACTGTTAGAGTGCTTACTGGTGGAGCTTATGATGCAAACGGTGGTGCTTCTGGGGTTGATTGTTCAACAGTAATGCCTACAGGTACTTCGGGCGTATTTACAGTTACAATGTCCAATGCAGAAGTTGAAGTTCCTTACGTTTCCGTAGTTGATTTAAGTGGATCTAAAGGATTCTTTAGGGTTCAACCCTCTTCAGGTACAGGAACAGCATTATATCTATCCGCTTTTGATCACGGACCTACCTCTGGGGTAATCGTATCAAGTATAAGTGTTTCCAGCACTACATCAGGGATTCCTGGTGCTATTGCCCAAGGAGGTGGTACGGCTACACTTACTTTACAGCCAAGTCAGAAAATTAGTGCGATTGCAATTGAAAACGAAACTGACGTAGCTGAGGGGCTGTTTGCTATAAATTACGGCGTAGTTAAACGGGCTAATGCCGTACGGGATCAACAATTACCTGATGCTAGATGAGTATAGTAAATTTAACGACTGTCGCTCCTGTATCGTCTAAGGGGTTTTTTGGTAGAGGCATTGGTATTACAAAATCCTCCAATGTTCAAGCTTCTATAACTTTTTTTAATAGTGAGACTCCTGCATTTAAGGTAACAGCCGATAAAGGACCTTATCGAGGAAGAAAAGGTAATTTTTTAAAGTTTGGGGTTTTTCGTCAAGCAGGGGTTAGATATGTTCTATCTTGTTTTGAGTTTGATGGAGATAAAAATAATGGTACAGTGAGTACCGCAGGTGTCGCTGAAGGAGCCACAACCGCAGCGGGGATTGTATCAAAGATTAATAGTTCTAATTTAGGGAATTTTGTTACTGCGACCTTACTTAACAATGCAACTAACATAGACTATACGGGGGCTACAGGCATAACGGCTGGGGACGCTATCCCGATGACGGGAGGAAGAGGTCGTGGTCGATAAAATACCCGTAAAATTTAAGTATGGTGGAACAACCCCATCTGCTTTAGGAGAGTTCACTAGCGAAGATACTGTTTCTGTTTCTAACGGAGGTACAGGGGTTTCTTCACTTAGTTTATGGCCTTCTGTTTCCTCTACCTCTGTATCTGCTGCCTCCTTCATAGGTGGAACTTTTACAGGAACAAATGTTTCTTCTACAACACTTATTTCTCCTACTATTGAGTTTGGTTCACTTTCAGGGGGAGCTATTGTGGCAGCAACCGTCTCTTCTACGACACTTACTTCCCCTGCTATTACGGGAACTAGTGTATCAGCTACTGCCGTTTCTGGGGTTACATTTAATGGAATGTCTTATCCTCCTCCTTTTGGGTATGCCCAATGTGATGATGCTGGCACAGACTCTACAGATGAGCAAAACTTTGGACTTGGGGCAACAATTACGAGTATCGTATCTGATACTGATGATATTACTTGGGATGACACAAATAAATACTTTGTAGTTGCTAAGGCAGGAACATACGAACTACTGGCTAATTTAGTCGTAGACGCAGGAGCCCAGAATGATATACTAACTATTAAGGCTAAGGTAGACGGGGTAGCAGGTGTAACTATTCTTCCAAGACTTTATGGAAATGTAGGTCCTGTTGAAAGAACATTCCAATGTGTATTAACAGCAACGGCAGGACAGAATGTAACGATCTCTATTGAAATGGGATCAACCAAAACCATTCATTTAGAAACAGGGTCTACATTTAGAATTGGAAGATTAAAATAATGGGCACACAAGATAAAAAAAACGTACTCTCGAAAGAAACATTAATGCCGCTGGGCATGGTGATTGCCCTTTGTGGAGGTGTGGTCTGGATTAGCAGTCAGCTTACTAGTATTAATTATAAGCTAGATCTGCTGGAAGAGAAGCTGGAAGACAATTGGACTAGACGCGATATGGAAAATTGGGGATTAAAGCTTAAGATGGGAAATCCTGACATTGATATTCCTGAGTAAAATACTAATCTACCATATGATGTTGTTTTAATAGCCTAATTACCCTGTCAGAGTATTGTTCCACAAAGGTATTTAAGGATGTTTGCATATTCTGAAGTGTTTTTAGTCCTTCTGGTGAAAGTTCGCCCTTTTTAGAAAAATTTTGAAGACCTTTTACTATTTCTTGTACCTTTTGGTGATCGTGATCTGTTAATTTAGATAACTTTTTATTAATTTCGCTATATGTTTTCATATTATTTTAATTTCATGGCCTTCAGCCTTATAATGTTTCTCTCTTTCTAAAGAATGATCGACTAAGTACTTTTCTTGGTCGAAAAAATCATAAACATAAACCTTTTCTTTTGTTTCATGTGTCCGTAACGCTCTACCTAGCGCCTGAAGGGTGGCAATTTCTGATTTCATGCCTCTCGCATTTATGAAGTGGGTGATTTCTTCAATATTAACCCCTGTTTGGAGGATTTTAGTACCAATGAGGACGCTAGATCCTCCACATCCTCGGAATCTAGATATAGCTTCATACCTTTCTCCGATTGAATCACACCCTTGGAGGAATTCACAACTCCCTCCAAGTAAGTTTTCCAAGGTTCTTCCGTGATCAAGTGATTTGGTAAGTATAAGTATACGGGCTCTTTTGTTTTTTTCTTTAATGTCATCTACAATCTCCTTTATAGTAGTATTTCTAGAAGAATTATTAATAATAAATTCATTATATATCTCAAGGTAAGATAAATTATTATCTTGATATGCAGCAGTATAAGGTCTATGTATTATTTGAATAATTGGTTTCGTTAGTTTCCCTTTATCAACGAGTTCTTTTGTTGTGGCTACAGAGTACACGGGACCTAAACCCCCCTCTAGATTAAATTTACTAATATTGTTGGCGGGAGGTGTAGCAGTAAACCCATAGCGATGATTAGCGTTAGGGAAGGATTGTATGGCTGCAACGGTAGTTTTTCCATTACTAAACTCATGGCACTCATCTACCATCAAGACATCAGCATCTAAATGTGTGTCAAGTATTTTCTCAATGCTTTGCACAGTACAAAGCATAATATCCCCTAAAATAAACCCCTCACTATAACACAAACCTAAGTTTGAAATATCCAACGCCTTTAGGAATTCATATGTTTGTGTTAAAAGCTGCTTGGCGTTAAAAAGCAATACCATTTTTTTGCCCTCTAAGGCTTTTACAAGACCAGCCATGATTAGTGTTTTTCCTGATCCTGTAGGTGCTTTTATAACCATTCTTTTTTTCTCTAAAGCTTTTTGTATAGTTTTCTCTTGATAGTCATAGTAAGTAAATTTTTCAAAATCATAGTTCTTGTTATTATTTACTATTTTTCTATTATCTATAATTTTGGGTTCTGCTTCTACTTTTTTAAGGTCTGCTAATACTCTTTCTAGAAGCCCTGTCTTAAATTGTCCTTTTTTAGAGAAAAACTTTTTTTTGCCGTCCCAGGATCGACGCTTATATTGGGGCGAGTATTCAGCCCCTGGAACCTTGAATGAATATAATCCCACTAAAGCACTGATTAGTTTTGGATTATCAGTAACCAAGGTCGAATTTATTGTATTTACGTGTACTTCCATACATACTATTATAGATTAGAGGATACTATGAATAACGAAATTCCAGAAACAGAAGTGTTAACAGAAGACGAGCAAATTGCGTCTATATTAGAGCATCTACCAGCAGAAACTGAGATTGATGTTGAAGTTCCATCAAGAGGTATTCCTTATTTTGGCAAAGAAGGGTTATTGCGGGTTAGGCCTATGACTTTTGAAGATGAGAAATCTTTAAGTACAGGATCACGAACAGCTTCTTTTAACCCTGCAAATTATCTACTATCTAAATGTGTTTCTAATGTTGATGTAGATAAGCTTTTATTACTAGATAAATTATTTTTATTACTAAAAGTAAGAGAATTATCTTATGGCGCTGATTATAAAGTTGGGTCTGTGTGTCCTCAATGTAATTATGAAAATACGTTGAATCTAGAGATTGATAAGTTATTATCTGTTTCAGTCCCTAAAGATTTTAATTTTATGGGTCGAGAGGTTTTCTTAAAAGGTATTAAAAAGAATGCAACTGTATCTTTTTTGACAGTAGGGGATGAGAACTTTTTAGATCCCGCTGTTCTTAGTGAGAACATCTGGAGGTATGTTACTAGTATTGACGGAGTTGATGACCAAAGAATAATTTCTAAGGTTATTTCTCAGCTTCCTATAATGGATATCCATATTTTGATTAAAGAACTTATGTTATCTGATTATGGGGTTCAACCTTCGGTTCGTTATGTGTGCGATTCTTGTAATAATTCTAATTTAGTTAGCCTACCTCTAGACGAAAATTTTTTCTCAGTGAATTAAATGGGTCCATAGAAGTCTCAGACTTACTTCGTGAAGCCTATATACTTGTGAAACACATAGGTTTATCCTATAGTGATGTTAAAACACTCACTAGGACGGAAAGAGTTACTTTCCTAGAGCTTTTAGCAGAAGAGAAACAAAGAGAAAAAGATGCCCTCAATCAATAATATACCTGTTTCAGATAGAAATAATCGACCCCAAGTAGATTCTAAAGTAATGCTTAGAACCTATTTTATTAATGATGGAACTTATCAAGATCCCTATGCTGTAAGTACTGTACACGTTTTTGATCGTTCAAATAACCTCTCCCCAAATACTATCTTAGATGATAGGGGGCTCGTAGCAAGTTCTATGACAGGACAAGCTAGGATGGTTTTTAGTCCAAGCGGGACGGGAGAACTTGGAACCGATACAAGTTTTGATTCTTCTAATTATACAGGAGAAGCGCCTAATGTTGAGGTTGAGGCTGGGGTATTTGAGCGTCAATGTAGTGGGGTGAGTGGAATATACAAACTTGGTACTGGTGAATTTGCCTCTGTACTTGATGGTGGTCTAGGAAGTATCTTATCTGGGCTTGACCAAAATGGGGATGTTATACAAAACGCTACCTCAAGTACAGGGCGATATATTGATGTATGGACCGTTAAAATGAGCACAGACTCTGCTTGGTCAATTTACATCAATAACTTTGAGCTATATGATAACACCGTATTTACAGTAACTGAACCGCTATTATTACGTTCCAAAAATAGGCTTTATAATAAGCGTGTTATCTTAGGATCTAAAACAGATCTAAAGATTGGAACAGAGATTACAGTAGAAAATGAAAATATCAATGAAGATATAAAAAACATTTTTAAAGACTCCGTTATAACGAGTGCTACGGTTGTAATCAAAAAGCATAATGAAGACTCTAATTTACCTTCTAGAGTTACTGTCGTTAGTGCAACTTCTGATGTTTCCATAACATCAGATGATACAATCGTGTACACTTTTGATACTGTAAACGACTTAAAAAACGGAAATCCAGCGGACTTAGAGGTTGGTGATCTGGGCAGTAAAACAGGAACTTATTCTGTTCAAGTAACTTACAATATGTTAGCCGAAAAAATTGTAAGTCCCTTAATGTACTTTACGGTTAAATAAATTATGATAGGAAAAGCAAGAAGTTTGTTAACCCCAGCAGGGATGCAAAATTTAACCTCTCCAGGGAGGCAGCAGGTTTATAGCACTAGATTCACGGGGGATGAGTTTCGTGGTGGACAATACTATCTCCCACCAGGAGTATCTTGTATTCTTCCTGGAAATGAGTCAGGGGATTATACTGAAGTAGCCTTCCCAAGTGTTTCGACAAGACCAGCTTCTCTAGCAGTGGGTCCTGGAAGCAATAAGTTACAAAGTGGTGCTCTCAGAACAGTAATTGGTATTTTTATTCCAGATACTTCACCTCTTAACGCGGAATTTGCGGCTGTAGGGCCTCAAGGGGCTGTAGTTGATGAGTGGACCCCCGAAGCTATACGGCAATTTTTTGGAAAGCAGATGCAAGAAGCTATTTCCGATATGACCTATGGAACTACTACCTTAATAGGATCTGCTACTTCTGAGGTTGATGCAGTTTTTGTGGGCTCGATTCCATCAACTATTTGTGGTACTAATAATCAGTACCAGTGTACATGTGGAGGGGCTGGTACTATTAAACCTAACATAATAAGTTGGTTTAACAATAATGGATACTCTGATGCTAATTATGAAGTGAAATTAGCTATTATTATGGGTTGCAGTGATTCAGTTACTATTGGTGGTTCAGCGAGCTATGATCCTACTTTGTTTGTCTATATGAGTGATCCAGAGGATGCTACAATCTCAAACATTCCTCCATATCCCCAAGATACTGTTTCTGATACTTTCGCTCCAAGCGTTTTAGGGTTTGGTAATGTAAGACAAGTCGCTATTCATGAAATTTTACATGGTATTGGATACACACATGATTCAGCTTATTATTTAAATACTGATTGTGGTGAAGAGCATAGGTTAAACGGGCCTATTTTTGGCGAAGGAAGATGTACCCAGGTAAGCTACAGCTATGGCGGAGCCGATCATTATAGTACTATGGCTTGGGGTGCGACTCCTGGAAGAAATAACTTTAGTGTTTGGCGAGAACCACACCCTGATGCTCTTAAAAAGAGTCTGATGGGGCAGCCTTATATGTGGGCTTCTCATGAAGGGAACCAAGGGGTTGCACACTTACCTGCTGCTAACACAATAACTTTAGCTAACGGGGAGAGTTGGGAAGGTTATTTATACGCAATGGATAGAAAGTTTGATGATCCTAGAACTCAAGATGTGTTAGCTACAGGGAAGCCTATGCTTTTAAAAATAAGAAGGGATGCAGATATTACTGAGCTTCCTCCATGTGATTCTATAGGTGTTGGAGAGCCCCGATACTTAGCTCTTTATTATAGAAAAAATGCTTGGTATAGAGATCCTTATTGGCAAAATGGTGCTCTTGTAACAAGTTGGGGTCCTTGCCGTAATAATACTAGTATTACAAATTGTAATCATTTGAATAACTATGGAAGCTGCTCGTTGGAAACCTTTAATGCAGAAATAATTACCACCACAGGAACCCCCACAGCAACTTACAACGGATATCTTGGTAATGGGGTAAATTACAAAACATTAAACATTAGGGTTCTAGAGAATGCAGGAACCTCGGATGAACAAGGGCCAGATAGGATTAAGGTTTTAATAGAGCCCGTTGGAGTTTAATATGGTAGGAAGAAGAGGAATTTTTAAAGGCCCTGGGGCAGTAAAGAGATATTTAAGTAGGGATATACTTTCTGATGGAAAAAACAACAAAACTGGTTGGCCTTATCAATCAGCGTGGCATTGTTATTTGCCAGATAGTAACAAAGAATTACCTGATACGGTAGAAGAAGAAAAAGCTTTTTACGCCAAGGCGTTAGAGTATGCTGAAGAATTTCCTAAAACTTATGGAGAACAGTTTCGTGGACAACCATTGCCAGAAACCCCCACACAAAATATGACGGTAGGCCCTAATTCGGAGACGCCTCCTCCTCTTTTCTTAAAAAACCAAAAAACAGCAATTGTTTTATGGAAGATGGGTGATGGGAACATGTGTTTGAATGGTCCTAACCCTGGTGCTCCATCCGAAGAAGTATATAAATTAGTTAATGATAGGGATAAACAGGAATACGGAAGCAAGCATAAGTGGGACCAAACATATCTTGACACTGTAGTATCTAAAGATTGGGCTGAAGCCTTTAGAGCCGCTTTCTTAGGAAACATTACTTTAATTGGTAAAAATAGTGATTCTCCTGATGTTTACCAAGGAACGAAGTATATGTTTGACGGTACTGAGCCCTGTGGAAGCACAACCGCTTACACGGGACCAAATTGTGCAGGGGTTCAAGGTGGCAGCAATAGTGCGCTACTTAATAAATTATGTAACACTTCAGGCTCTAGAACTAAAATGTATGATACCATTGAAAATGATTCTGATTTTGATGAATATAATTTAATTGTTCATATTGTTGCAGGTTGCTGGACGGCAGGTGGCGCATCTCCAACAGGGGATGATGGAAGGAAGCATTTATATATTTTCTTGAGCCCCGTTAGGGGTTTACCTGGAACTCCATATTGGGGTATGACTGATGATAGGGAGTGGCAAATACCTTACGCAACTACTGACTATCCTACATCTCCATGGTATGGGTGTTATGGTTCTATGAATTTTGATGCTTGGGACAACGGTATTTTAAAATGGGCTGATTTTAAAGATGTTCACGAAAATAGAGGCTATATTAATATGGCTTTGCATGAGTATGCCCATAATTTAGTTACTCAAGGTTTTGGTGCTGGGTTTTCTCATTTACATAATTTCAACGTCCCACAGTATGGAGGTTGTTCTTTTTTATATAATGAGCAAAATTGGCCTAATGCAGATTGCAGTAGTTCCTACTCTAGCCAAAATACACCATGTTACTTTTTATCCGCTGGTCCTGATGGAGGTGGGTGTCAAGATGCAGCTATCTTTTATGTAGGTAATGATATTTACGATGTTATGGGAACGGTAGGGGCGTATAATGTTTCACAAGAGGCTCCCAAAATAAAGAAAATGGGATACACCGCTTTTGGGGGAGGAACTGTACAACCTAATGTACCTATGCAAAATTGGAGGGGTATTATTCCCGATGATATGACGCATGATTTAACAAGCGAAAATCAGAATGCTTCTAATTGGAGTTGGGAAGGTTGGTTAGATGCCGCAGATTATATGTTTAAATTCCCAGAAGACCCACCAGAGGGAAAAAAGGTGATGATTAAAACAGTTTTAGAATCGAATAGACCAAAACCTCCCTTTTGGATGGCTTTGGATCCTGTTCCTAGAAGATTTTTAAATATTGTTTACTACTCTAGGGGGCACATTGATCAGTATGGTCCCAGAAGGCGATCCCACACTCATATGGAACAATCAGGGCCTTTTGGTTATATAGAAAGCCCTAGATATAAAGCAAGTGACTTAGGTGTTTTGATGGTTTATTGGGGTCCTTGGAGTACGGTTAACGGATTAAATTCTTTCGCAGCGATGGAGCGAGTTGTGGACCTTGGCGTTGACCCTAATAATGAAAAGTTTGAAATTGAGTCATTTACCTCAGCAGGACTAGTTTTTCCTGGATGGAAAGTTTATGTTGTTGATGAGGAGCAGGGAGTAGCTCCAAACCAAAGACGGAAGATTAAGATAAAAATTACTAAAGGTTAAATAATTGTGGTAGGAATAACACCAGTAGGGAGAGGATCACGGTTCGGGAGGGGAAAACGGTTAGCGCAGGGATGGATACCCTCAGTTGGAAAACAGGAAATCCCTGAGGGTGTTGATTGGAATGGAATGCCTCCTGGGTTTAGGTGTGCTAATGATGCTAACGGTGGAAATGATACCGCTATCCCGCCTGAAAATGCTAAGTACATAGGGCACCCCCCTCTATACAACACCAATTCAAATGTTCAACTTCAGACTGGTAACCTTAGGACTGTGATAGCTGTTTATTATCCACCAAATAGCCCTCTTACAGCAACTGGTAGTTTGGGGGAGGAGGTTAAACCGTGGACTCAAACTGAAGTTCAAACGCATTTTGTTAATGATATTAATAAAGCTTTAGCTGATGTTACTTACGGAAGTGTTCAACTAGTTGGAGCCAATGGATCTAATGTTGATTTCGTTTGGATAGGTGAGCTTCCCAGCGTTAATTGTGGCACAACAGGACTGACGACATGTAATTGTGGGGGACCAAATAATATTCATACATTAGTAAAAAATTGGTTTAACAATAATGGATACACTGATGCTAATTATGAGCTTAAATATGCTCTTGGTGTTGGTTGTTCTCACAATGGCTGGACGGGTCCTGGGACCGGCTCATATGGAAGTGCTAGTTTGGATCCTCTTGTTTTTCTTGATTTTTATACGGAAATTTTTCGTAATAGCGTGACCGCGCCTCCTTACCAGCCAGATGACACTGGTTATATAGCATTAGCTGAAAGTGTCCTTACTAGTGGTTACCTTAGGCAAGTTTCGTTACATGAAATTTTGCATAGCGTGGGGTATGCACATAATGGTAGGTACTCGAATGGGGGAGGTCCTTATCCTTGTATAGAAACATTTAGAGCAAATGGACCTATATTTCCTTGTACAGAAATGAAGGGAGGCTATGGGGGGATAGATATGTGGGATACAATGGCTTGGGATACCTCATACTTTACAAATAATTTTAATGTGTGGAGAGAACCGCACCCATCTGCTCATGCTAAAAACATGATAGGAAGAATCCCTGATCAAATGTGGGGTGTAGGAAGCCAAGGTCCTGCTCATTTAACTGATACTAATGCAGTTACTTTATCAGGACTTGGTACTGGTGTTATTTGGACAGGTGATTTATATGCACAGGACAGAGTTTATGAAGATGCTCTAACTCAAGATATATTAAACACAGGAAAGCCCATGTTGATAAAAGTGCGTCGAGATATTGATCTGTCCCAGATACAGCCTTGTGATGATATGGCAAGCGTTGGGGATCCTAAAGAAAGATATCTAGGTATTTCATATAGAAAAAATACTTCGTACAAAGGACCTAGAGCGCAACCTAATGGAGGCACTGTTGGAGGTCAGGTTTACCCCGATGATTGGCACATGAATGGAACTCTAATGATAGATTGGGGTCCAATGAGGCAGGTAGAAGGCTACGGTTGTGGTTCAACCGCTTATGGACCAATTACTTTATATGGGTTAGATACTTCGGTTACTTATCCAGCAGGGGGACCAGGGGAACAAAAAGTTTTTGAAGCGTATACTGCAAATGGAATAACTTATCCTAAGTTAACCATTAGAATCATAGAAGCAGCAGATGGGCCAGGGAACCAAGGACCAGAAAAGATAAAACTAGAAATAGTTCAAGGGTGAAAATCACTCTACAGAACGATCTCCGTTTTTCTTTCAGTGGTGATGCATTTGAGGAGATTCATAGGTCATATACCAAGATACTCCGCTTGCAAGTAATGCATCAAAAAACATATTTCCCGTCAAGCTTGTATAAAAATGGGATAGAAATAAACCCGCCCAAAAAGAGAAGCATAGTGGGCAACTAACTAGCATTCCTAAATAACTATTAAGTTTTGCTATCTTCTGTCTAATAGCATTAAAGATAGAAGATTGGGTAACAATAATTGTTATACCCATTAAAGTAAAAATCCACACTAAAAAATTGACAAAATATTCCATACCTTATAATAGGGCATCTACATATATTAGGAGTTTATAAAATGGCAAAAATAGGAGCATCGGGAAAGAATATATTAAGAGGACGATCACCTTGGGCTGGAGTACCTAGAGCAGGTGTTGGTGGGCGGGGTGCTATCGGCCCAAACGGAAACTACCCCGATGCTGAGGGTAATACTACTTGTCCTGAGGTAAACGGAATGAGCAATCCGTATAACTATAAGGGATATTTTTTGCCTCCAGGAAAAGAATGTATTCACCCTGGGGGAGGTGCTCATACAGTAAATCCTGACGGAACCTACTCTGTTGATTCTTGCGACCTCACCCCAGATCCTGATTTTAGGCATATGACTCCTCCAGAAACCCCTTTTAAAGATATAGAAAGTAAATTTAAAAAAGTTGGTGAAAAAGGTATTAAAGCATCAGACACCGTGGGTTATGGTGCTGGTTGGGGTACATCAACCGAAGTCCGTACCGTTGTAGGAATTTTTTGGCCCTCGACAAGCGAGCTAGAGAATTATACGGGTCCAGATTGGACTCAGGCAGAGTTCATGACTCTAATGGGTAATAACCTTAAAAAAGGCATAAGGGATTACACGCATGGTCAGCTTGAATTAGTTGGTGGTTCTAATATGCCAGATACAGGAGCAAATAATTCTGATTTAGATTTTGTTTGGGTAGGTAATCCTGATTCCCCAAACCCAACAAACCCTTGTGGCAATCCTGGCCACATGATGACTTGTGATTGTGGTGGACCTGATGGTTTTCGCACGTTGATGAAGAACTGGTTTATGGATAATGGTTACGGGAATGGCGCATCCTGGGATGGGGGTGTGGATCTGGTGGGATATGATCTAAAAATTGGAATTGTTCTTGGTGGTTGTCCCGAAGTCCATGATCTAGGAGGTAATGCGGGGGGCGATCCTTTCGTATTTACCGTTGTAATGCCTGATGCAGGTCTTGCTAATGACCCTCCTGCACTCTTAGACTTGACAAGTGCAGCGCAAGTTTTAGGTGATGCAAGAGTTACTCAAGTAACCCTTCATGAAATTGGACATAGTATAGGACACAGCCACGATTCAAAATATTATCCTCAACGTGCAGGCTTGCCAGACATGCATTGTTATGATAATTACCATCTCGCACCGCATGATGCTTGCAATGGTGTTAGTTATGCTTATGAGGGTGTAGATAATTTGGATCTCATGTCTTTTGGAGGAGCTTCTGAAAATAGGTACGGGGCGTGGGAGGAGGCTCATTTTACGGCATTTAAAAAGTTTATAACCAATAAAGGCGCGAGACCAATAACAGGACCTGCTGATCGAGTACATTTTAAAGAGAAATTCCCACCTCAATGCGTTCATTTTCCAGACCCAGCAGCAATCGTAGAGGGTGTTCAAAAAATTACACTATTTGCTCATGATCAAGCTTTTGATGATCCAGATATGGTAGCCAATGTTGCTGACTCTAAAACAATGCTTCTTTTACTAAGAAGAGATATTGATCGAAGTGAGATGTGGATAGAAAATAATTGTGTTCATGCTAATCTGGCGGATGACTGTCCAACTGAAGAAAGATATTTAGCAATATCATATAGAAGAAATGCTTGGTTCCGTCCTTTGGACGTTCATGGACCAGATATTGATGGTCCAAACAACGGAGCTTTAGTTGTTGATTGGGGTCCTCAGGGTATTGGTTTGCTGATGGGTTGCCCTAGTCATTTTCCTGCTAGATTTTCTACGGGAGTCGTAAAAAAGATAGACGCAGAAGATTACAACACTGTATTACGCTGGGATGCTTACACTGCTAATGGGAGAAGCTTTCCTGAACTTCAAATTAAGATTTTAGACAGTAACCAAAGAAACCCAGGAAATAGAGGTCCTAACTCCATTGTTATTCAGGTAAAGCAGACTTAATTAATCTAAGCTTCTAAGCGTTTTATTATCGTAGTTGTATTCGTAGGTTTTTTCAGTAAACCATTCATATAAATCCTCTCCTGCTTGATGAGCTTCATTCCAGTCTTTATATTTAATGGGAGGAGTGCAAATGGAAAATGTCGGCATCAGGTACTTCTTTCTTAAGTGTTCGAACTTTTCAATTCCACGGGTCCCAGCAGCATCGTTGTCGTAAGTTAAGATAATTCTACCTTCGAACTCCCTTAAGGTTTGCATTTGAACATTGGAGATTGTGCTACCTACGGTACATGTTGCATTTAAGCCATTTAAATTGAGCGTAATCGCATCGGAGGGTCCTTCGCAAACGCATAGGTGTTCACGCTCAAAGTCGAAGGGGTAAAGAATATTGCTCGATTTTACACCATTTTCAGAGCTAGGATTCAGGTACTTAGGAGTAAGCCCATGCATAAGGCTTCTGGCTTGGAAAAAGAAGATCTCTCCATCGTAATCTTTAAAGGGGATAATAAGTCTTCCTCGATATTTACCCTCGCAAGCCACATAATACGGCTCTTCGTCAAACTCCTTAAGATTAAAGAGCTTTCTGTCCATCAAAAACTTCCATGCTCTAACTACGAGTTGGTTATTTGAGTCATAACTATCAATATTTACTGGAATAAAGCCGCTGGTGTCTAGTTTTTGCGTTATTTCGTGGGTTTCTTTGGGTTTTGCAGTTTGGTCCTCCCATAAATCCCATAAACCCGTCTCAGCGCCTTGAAAAAGGAGCTTTGATTCAGCAGCCCTGTAGCTAATCCCCTCTAAAATTGAGTAAAGTTTAATGAAATTACCTTGATTGCCCGTTTTAAAGCACTGCCAGAGTCCTGTTTCAAGGTTAACGCTCATATGCCTTTTATAATCATCCTCTATAAATACAGAGGGGATGATTAACTCCGCACTATTAGAAGATAGACGATAATCCGTATTCAACTTTTCGGTAAGGTAGTCTTTAATAAATTGAGGATTAAACATATGTTCATAAATACAATTAGTAATTCAAAACGCGACACGTTCAACCAATGTAAACTTAAATATCGCTATCGCTATGTAGACCGCATTGCTGACTACGATCTATCAAACACCGATGCCCTTCATTTTGGTTCATATATTCACCAAATTTTTGAAGATGGGGTCGAGGCGACCGATTTAGATACATTAGAGAAATTGGCAGAAGAAAAAAAAGAAAAATATACTTTTGCTTCATCTTATAATAGTAAAGTTCTTCCTTGTTTAAGGAATTTCTTAAGATTTAACGCTACTTTACCTGAAATAGGTATATCAGAACAACACTTCGATCTGGAAGTAGCAGAAGGTATCACTATTAATGGATATATTGATAGGATAATAAAAGGAAAAGAGGGTGGTTATTTAGTTATAGACTACAAAACATCCAAGAGGGAGAAGAGTAAGGTCGAACTTTACCAAGACCCCCAACTAAAGGGTTATGTTTATGCAGTCCATAAACTGTATAACGTGCCGCTTAACAAGATAACTGCCGCACATTACTACCCACTAACAAATACTTTTGTAAACGTACAATATACTACTAATCAAATTCATGCACACATCAGATCCGTTGTTGATGATGTTTGGAAGATTAGAAAGTCCAAGAAAACTGATCTAGTTCCTATTAGGAATCAGTTTTGCAATTGGTGTTCTTATAAGTCTCTATGCCCTGAATTTACAGACCATTGCTTGATCGAGCAAAGACTCCAAGAAGCAAAGAAGAAAGAATAATTATTTATTCTTCTTTAATTTACCTTGAATAATCGGTGAGTATAGGTAAATATCAATAGCATCGAAAAAGTTATCTACCTGTTCTTCTGAGTATTTACACTTTTTCGTTAGATAGTTATATAAAGTTTCTATTTTAATTACTTTTCTTTTGGTTAATGAATTTAATATCTTTATTTGAAAATGTTTAATAAATTTTTCACTAAATCTATATCTCCATTTTTCAATGAAATCATTACTTAAGGTAACATTGATTAAATCTATGAAATCAATAAACTCTATATCACTATTACTATACATATTTAATATTTATATATAATAAGACCATGTTTGAATTTTTGACACCTAATTTTGGAGATTTTTTTCGCCTTAAGGATACTTTGGCGTCCTTTCTCCAGAACTACTATAATATTAGGGAAAATGAGGGGGAGGATGATTTCTCTTGGCAAAGCTTTAAGGAAGACACTGTAGGTTTAAACTCTTCAATATCAGAAAGAGCCGAGGATCTTATACGACTATATGCTAGAGATGCTAGTAAAAGTTATAGCACTCTCACAGCGGGAAATTTAGTCGTTTTTTCGTATACCTCTTTAAAGTATATAAAGAAAGCTTACTTTGCTATTATTGTTGCTACTAAATATGGAAATGGGGTTTATGGAAATATAAGCACCAAGAATGATTTGATGTCGTGTTTTTTGATTGATTCTGGCACAGACCTAAATACTATGGCTTCGGTTGTTAATGTTTTACATTCAATGGAAACGAGAAAGCAAGAAAGGGCCTACCAGAGTTTGGAAAACGAAAAAAGTAATCGAGATGTAAGAAAAGATGCAGGAAATATTTCCCCTGAGGGAATGCAAGCACTTTTTCCAACTACAGAGTTTAGAACCTTTAGGCTTAATTTAGGGATGCATTCCTTATACAGACTAAATTTAGATGGTTAGTAGATGATTTTTAACTTATTAGAAAGATACCCCCTTTTGCAGCAAGACGGCACTCATTCCCATGGAGGTGGGGGCCATGGAGGTGGAGGTAAAGGCTCACAGGACGACTCCAAGCAAAGGGAGTATATCGGAACTTATGAAGAGTCGTATGATCCTTTACTAATGGCGCTCACTAAGCTCGAAAACCAGTTCCCAAAACTCATAGGGTCATTTACTGCTGTAAAACTCCCTATGATGTGGTTTGGCAAGCAGTTGCAGCGATATGCAACTGAGGCTATTGAAACGCAAAAGAATACTTTAGCTTTTAATCAAGATTTTACAAAAGCTTTAGATGCTAATCGCAGTAAAATTGATGGATTACCTGGAGGGTTAAAAAAATCAATGGACTCTGTGGTGTCCTTTCAAAGAGAAGGTATTTTTAGTGCCAATAGGGAGACAATAAGATTAGCTAACCGAATGAAGATTACTGGTCAGAATGTGGCTGCCTTAATAAATATTAACAAAAAAATGGCAACACAGGGGGTAATGACCAATCTTCAGCAAAATAATTTAATTGCTTCATTAGAAAAAAGTAGTTTACGTTATGGAGTTAGTACAGATACCTTAATTTCCTCTATTAATAAGCTAGGAGAGTCTTTAACTGTTCTAGGGTTTACAGGAGGTGCTGCTGCAACAATGCAAGGTGTTAAAGATTTAGCAAAACAATTCCCAAAACATGGTGATTTAATCGGAGAACTTACAGACCAACTGGTAACCGCTGATTGGGCTTCAATAGGCAAGTTGGGCATCCACGATGATATTGAGAAAATCATGGCAGGACGATCTTCTGCGGAACATTTAAAAGCGACTTTCGAGCGTATTGCTGACAAAGTACAAGGATTTGGAGCGGGAGTTACAGGAGTTGCAGGGCGTAGAGCTAGAATGGATTATGCAGGTCCAGTAGGTGTTATGGCTAATCAATTGGTACAAGGCTTTAAAGATGGAGCCATTACTCCCCACCAAGAGGCTATGGAGAACCTAATGTCAGATTTTAGAACAGCTTTTGATACCCTTTTACAACCCTTATCTGAAGATATTGGTAGGTTAGTGCTTGGACTTTTGAATACAACCACTACAATATTGACGTTTATTAATGATATCATCCCTATTGGTACCATATTAAAAGCTTTTATGGCGTTCAGTGCGTCAAGACTTGTTTGGGATAAGTATAACCATATAGTTGAGAAGATTCGAGACTGGAGAAAAGCTCGTCGAGCCCTGAAGCATGATATAGCTTTGCAACAGAACACGTTCGCTTTAAAAACTGGCACTTGGACGTCTATGCTTCTTCATGCCGCACTATCAACATTACTGTTTTTCTTACCTAATCTCCTAGGCTCTACCTCAAAAATTGCTGATTTAGAATCAGAAAGAAATAAAATTGAACTAGCAAAACTTAAACGCGATGAAGGCCCAAACAGATTTGAAGAGTTTACAAGAATGTTAATAAATAATCAAATGAATACTGTTCAAACCTTGGACTCAGCTAGATCGGAAGAGATGACTGAATTCACAGCTCAGGTGGTAGAGGCTATTCATGAGACAACAGACGCAGTTGAAAAAACAGGAAAGCCTAACTTAAGGAAAAGATAATAATGTCATTTAATGGAGAACCAACTAAAATTGATAACTTATTACAAGAAAGATCTCGTCTTGTATTTGAGTTTCCTACGAACGAATCAAATGCAACTTTAGATCGAGTTTGTCCTTTTTTTGAAAACCCTAAAATTAGTGAAAAAAAGTCTTCAAATTTAATTAAATATGATGTTTTAGGCAGAACAAGCAATTTTCTAGGGTATACAGGAGCTAAGTCCAAAAAATATACACTTGAGTTCTTTATCACATTACAACATGTTGTAGATATGGCAACAAATGAACTAACAGCACAACCCCCAGCACCTGTGAGCAAAGAAGAAAAAATTGCGATGTTTTTTGAAGCTTGGAAATATGCGAATTCGGGTCCTAAAATGGAAACTACTTACTATAAAAAGAGAAAAGCGTTTCTGAAAAAACTTAATGATGGTAAGACTAAATCTGAATCTAAAAAAATAGCCAAAGCAATAAATGAGGCTACCGCAGAAGACAGGGACACCATTCCAGAGACTGATGGGTTAACTACAGACTTTAAGTTACATGAAGAGTTGGTGGCTTATCATAAAGATGGGTTTGTTGGCGACAAATTATACCCAAAAGCTTTAGATATTATGTTGTTTTGGGTAAGTTTAATTCGTATGAGTTGTCTTAATAACAGAAAGCAGCCTACTTTAGGCCCTCCAATATTACGGTTTACTCACGGTGTTTTGTATCAGAATATAGCTACCGTACTTGAAAATTATAGTATATCAATGGAAGAACAGGCTGGCTTTGATGTAGTAACCTTGATGCCAAATAGAATTAAGATATCTTTATCCTTATTAGAGATTCAACGAAATAAGGATCCCCGAGATATGACTAATGTGATACATATTGATCAAGTTAAGGGGTGGGATGATATGCTACATGAAGCAACTACGACTCTCGACCCTCTGTTGTGGGATCATGATTTAATTTATGGTGATGGTCTTTAAAGGAGGCACTTATGGAAGTAACAACAAATAATATGGGCAAGAGCTATACTCGCTACAACTTTGGGGTAGAGTATTTGACCCACAAAGGGAAAACAACAACAACCTCTGTTGGATCAGATTATGATAATATGGTTATGACCTTAAATTCTGTTCCATCGAGGTCAGGGAGAATCCCCGCAATGTTTAAAGAGAGGCCAGACTTAATTTCGGATACTTTTTATGATTCTCCTGGGTATTGGTGGTATCCTATGCAATTTAATTCGTATTTTGATCCTTTTGAAGATTTACAGGCAGGCGCAGCGATCTCTATACCTAACTTAGTCTAATGGCGCAACAAAGAAGAAAGAATATTTTTGGTGATGTGGATAGTTTAACTGATCTTAGGGTTGGAACTTATAATATATTCTTAACTACAGATAAGGCTCTAGCGGAAAACTTTGCAAATTATAACAGTTTTTCACTACTCAAGCAGGATATGGAGCGGGAAGTAGCTAAAGCGAATCGTCAATATCTTTACGGGGACATTGAAGAATATCAAAGAAAGAGCGCAGGTAAAAAAAGTCTTGTATTACTTTCCTCTGACGTAAATTTACTTGAGTTTACGCATGAGTATAACTTCGGAGATTCAAACAGTGGTGCGCCGATTATAAAACTAACTACTTTCGAGCCAGGATTAGAGATACTAAAGAAGTTTTATTATCTTTTTCTTGGAGAAAAGATCTCTGAAATTAAGTATAGAAAGAGTGAATTAGAGACTTTATCTAAAAAGCTTGATTCGGCTGCCGATAGGGACCAGCTTGAGGGGATTCGGCTTCCCGATACAGGAGAGCTTGTTATCGGATCGGAACTTAAAGACATAGCTGAGAGTCGGGTAAAACAAGACATAAGAAATAATATCAGAGGTCAGCGTGTTTTTATTGCTTATGGTGTGGGCGATGATTTAAGGTATTGGAGTGGCTGTTATTCTAATATTTTAGGAAGATTAGAATATGGGAATGATGGAAAAAAAGAAACAGTAACCTATCATTTCACTCCTGATCATATAGGACGCCAGTTTGATGAACTGCCTAACACGAACAGCGATTTCCTTGAGGAGATGATGAATGCAACTATTCCAATTATGGCATATAGAGATACACCGAAGGCCGCTGCGGACCTCTACTTCCGCTTTGGAGCGAAGGGTTACACTCGTGAGATTCTGGACTTCCCTGGGTTTACCCCTTCTCTTCATGATAATATAGTTAAATTAATTTCTCATTATTTATATGGTTTAGGAATTAAGAATCATTTAATTGTCCTCCCTAATTTAGATTATTTATTAGCCCCTGTTATTGCATCAACATTAGGATCGTCAGCATGGTTAAAGCAGCTTCAGGAACGATTTGCTAGAGAGGGTGAGGATGAGACGACTTTATTAAGTACAGAAAACCTACTCCAATCCATTGTTTATCAGAATCAGAGAATTTTTGGGTTACAAACTGGGCGATATGATTTAGGAGGGGGTGTAGCAGGAGGAGATCATTTATATAAGTTAACTATGGAGGAATTGGTACAACTACAAAAGGATGTATTATTCAAAATCGGTTTAAGGGGTAGCGGTCGAGAAAGGGAAGGCTCAGAAGTAGATCCCCGTTTAGTTCGTGGTTTTTCGTGGGAAGATAGCCCTGATTACATTAAAGAAGAGGCCAAAGGTGAAGCGACCTTGCAAGGTTCTATTATGGATGTGGGAGCGGATGACGGAGAAATAGGTTATTGGGACAAAATTGGCGGTTTAGGGTTATTCGCAGTCTCAGAGACTCTTGTTACAGCCCGAGACGCCGCATTTTGGGTAGGTTTTTTGGACGATACTGAATTTAGAGAAAACGTAGAAGAAAACCTTCGAAAGCTGCGGATACCCGTAATGGACCCCTTTACTCCCGCTAAAGAGACAGTCTTTGCTGATGCGATTCTGTCTTTACAATTACCTTTGGACACGTTTGAAGAATGGGTTACAAAAAAAGATATTTTACAAGATGGAAACTTCATTGAACCAGTTAAGAAGTTATTACAGGCAGTAGTAAATAAAAGTCCGTCTTTAATGAGTCACATCACAAGTTTTTGGGAAAATGATGCTACAGTTGTTCAGAAGTTTAAGGAGAAGTTTGGTAGTGGAACGTATGTGGGATATAAAGAAAATGTTCTAGTGGATAGGGGGGGTCGCGCTGGGCCATGGGGCTCCGCTGAAAATTTAGCTGATACCCCATTAAATATTTCTGATGATAATTTCTTTATTTTTGGCGATGTGGATTTAATTCAAGATTATCTTTATGGAGATATATTAAATAAAGCGATATACACTCCTGAGAGTAGATCCATTCTATCTCAGGTTGCGCGAGGTGTGCCTGCTGTTGGCGAAATTGCCCCCCGAGGAGCTAATTACTTCTTAGATCCCTTTTGGAACAGAATATACAAGGATATGGCGATGAACTTAATTGTTCAAGCACCTATAAAAGATCTGAAAGAAAGAAAATCTACACCCGCTACTCGATCTAAGCTAAGGAGTAAGATGCGTGGGACTTATTTCGCGCAAATACAAGAAATAGTAAATAGAGGATCCTTAAAACCGACTCCTTTGGGATTTTTTAATGATTATGATGTTGCCATGCAAGCGTATATACCCTCTATACCTGATGAGTTTGGTATCTTAGTAAAAGATGAAAATAAAGCAGCTTTAGATTCTTTATTTGAACTGGGGGTCCCTTTCTTTTTAGGCAATACTAAGAATTCAAATGTAATGTCATACACATTCGATGCCGATAATTTTATATTTACTCAGTTTTTTGGAACTATACAGGAGATATACTATAATATGACGTACAGGTATGTAAAATTAGGCGCACAAAACAAAGATATTAAGGGAGTCATGTCCTCAGATCAGGTTTTTGAGCAGATATATGGTGTTTTAGATCGTATTAGGAAGAGCGGAGGAGCGGCTGGGTCTTATTATAGCGATGCTTTCAAAGGAAGTCCTCAGCTAGATTTAACAAAACTTAGTACTGATCTAGCCGATATTTTCTTAATGGAGTCAGATGGTATAAAGAGAAAGGTGAGTAAAAACTTTGGTTCAGGTGTTATTAGTATGTGTATGTTGTTTAGGTCGTTATTTCAAAGTCAGTTTAAGGGCCACGTAAAAAGCTTACCTATGTTTAATATATCTCGATATAGTGATATAACGAAACCAGCAGTTGTTATGTTAAAGGGTACTCCTAGCTTAAACGGAGGGAGTACCTTAAATAGATCTACCACTGATTTCTTTAGTGGGATGTACAGAATACTTGGTTTTAAGCATTCAATAAAAAGTAATAAAGCTCATTCAGAGTTTACTGTAGTAAAAGACATTGCGAGTACTTTAAATCATGATAAATAATAATCCACAAGATTCGAACATTTTTCGTTTAGATTCCCAGAAAGATAGCATGCCTGTTTTTCCTTATAAAAAAATAGTAGATCAAAAAGGCAGCGGAACACTTAATATTTTTCAAAGGTCCTCCTTATCGCAGGCCCAAAAAGACAAAATAAAAGAAGACTTAAAAAAATTAGGAGGATCTTAGTATGTATGTTGGGACTGTGGTATCTAAAAAAGACTTTACTGGACAGGGCACTCTTACTGTGCTCCCTGCGAAACAGGAAAGTACGATTGAGGTAAAGTATGTCAGTTTCTATGGTGGGGGGGAATATGCAGGTGCAACCTTTATTCCTGAGACAAATACGCAGATTTTATATGATCGAGCAGAGAATGACCCAGAAGCACATTATTATTACATAGGATCTGTTGTGAATCCTAGTATTGATAGAATACAGAAAACTGAGATGCACCCATCTGATAAAAATCCTTCTTTAGGGGGAGAAAATAAAAATCCTGCTGATTCTGATGATTATAAACAAAATAACCAAAGCATGTCTTATGGTATTTCTACTCCTTTAGGTAATCATATGTTGTTACGAGATAATAGAAACGATAGTGAAGATAGGAAGGGCGTTAGGTTAGGGAGTGCTGAAGGTCGAGGCCTTAATTTAGATGATTCTTCTAATACTAAAAAAGTTAACTTATACAGTAAAAATCAAGCAGCTACTCTTAAGTTAACTGATTTAGACGCAGGTGACGATGAGATTGGCCCTGAGGGTGCATTGTTGCGAGCCTCTAGAAATGTAACAGTAGAATCAAAAGAGGGGGATATGGTGTTTCGCGTCAAGGATGGTAGAAACTTAAAGATAATAAACAGTTCTACTAGATCCCATGCTAGTAAAAATAATCGTAGAAGTAGTTCTGGGAATATAAGTATTGTGTCTGATAGGGGTGATATAAGTATTGTTAATCACGGTAATGGCATTTTTATTGATTGTATAGGAGACGAGCAACAAGATGGAACAACAGGTGCATCATTTCAGGTACGAAGCAACAATAAAATTCAGTTATTTGCTGACAATGGAATTGACCTAAAATCTTTGGGAGATATAAATATATCAGGAAGATCAATCATACTCCAATCAGATGTTGAGAACGAAGGAACTATTGAACTTAATCCCTACGAAACAAATAAGACGTTAGACCAGGGATCCATAGGAATAAGAAAGCGAAACGATGAAATTGATTGGGAGACTTTTTTTGGAGTTTTTCCTTTTTTCTTTGATCCGCTATGGCATGATAACTATACAGCAGGACCTAATACGGACATTAGATTAAAACAATCTGCTTCCGATTTTTGGTCCGACCTTACGGATGAAGGAAGCGACGGCACGGACCCCTTCGGCGGGGGCGGACATGGCCCATAGAGAAGGAACTTAAATGGCAACTTTTAACCCACAATTTTTTACAAACCCCGTAGCTAGTTTAAATACAGCTTTTGGTATCCCCACATGCATGCTAGATTTAGCTGTTGGTGCGCTAAATCTTATTGATTCTGGTGCTCTAAACGGCATGGCTAAGGCAGCAGCCGAGGGTCAAGCCGCTGCCCGAGCGGCAATTGCAGGCGTTGTTAATGGCCTTTTTGCGGACATGGGGATCCTCGATTATGACGTAGACACAGGGAAGCTCGCCTTGTTCTCCGACTCAAGTAAATTTGGGATTGATTTAGGGTTTTTGAATGCGGCAGCAGGCGCGGCAGGTGCTATATCAGCCTTTCAAGATTTAATTGATCAAGGAGAAGCAATGTATAATGAGGTATTAGGATGCCTTCAAGACTATGAAAATTGGCTTAATAGCACAGGACCCGCGCCTATGACGGGGACTGGGGGTGTTGGTGGTGGGCACTCCGATCAGTATACTGAAAATGCTAGGGTAGCTGCTTTAGGTTTAGCGCGACAACAAGTAGAAGAAGCCACCGAGTTTTCAGATAAGTGTAATACTTTAATACAGAATATTGGAGTAATTCTATACGAGCGACAGCAAGCTATTAGCGTCGAGGCAGCGGAAGAAGATCCTATCTTTAGATTAGTGTTTGGGCCTCCTGTCTCCAAGAATGGTTTATTTATTTTATCAGAGGATGGAATGTACTATGACTCCCAGAACCGGCTGTATAACGGAAAACCTATACCGTCTGCTTCTGATGTGGGGTTTGTTTTAAATAGTGAAAAATGGAAGATGGACCACTTCCCAAGTCTAGGGGGAAAAGGCACCTTAGTTTCTACTGACGTATTAAACAAATATGTAGATACTATTTTCGATTTAAATGTTATTGATGATTCATCTACTTTAGATGATTATTACAGTGCTGATCATTTATTGAATGTTTTGCTTGGACAAAAAACAAAGCAGGTAGAACTAATAATTAATGAAATTACGGAACTGTTGAATGGCGGCTACATAGAAGACTCCGCCTTGGTAGTGAATCATAGATTAAATTTGAACTCTATTACCGATGCTTATGATACAAAGATTAAAAAGAGAAAAAAACAAATAGAGGTGGCGGTAAAGGCTCCTGACTTGTTTGGCGCTGAACAAGCGTATGCTGTAGGTGATGTTCCCGTTAATGATTTTTCTTTCTTAAGCTCTATAAATTTAAGTGTTGCTTTAGATAAACAACAAAATTTAACTTTTGGTTCGGGTGATGTTGAAGGAGTGGTTCTACCAATCAAACCTCTGTTTGTTACTAATTATGGTGTTACCTCTAGAGTTTTAGTTGACCCTCTAGTCGTTCCTCCTATAGGGAAAGGTTCTGTTGTATTCAGTCCTTCTGTTTCTTCAACTGCCGCACCCGCTATTTCTTTAACGGACAGCATTGAGAGTTCTGGGCTGTTTGCGATTTATAACTTCTTGAAGCCTGATGTAGTTTCTCCAGATTCGGATCAATATAACGTGGTGAATTGTGCTGTTTTAGGAACACATGGTAACTCGCAATTAGTGGGCAATGTTGCAACAGCCTTTACGTCTGGTGTTGGTATACCTTATCTAGGAGGCGTAGCGAGGTGGAAAATTAATAACTTTAAATTAACTAAGTCACCAAATTATTTAAGACTTCCTCCTACAACGGAGATGCAGAACCTTTTTTATAATCCAAGTGGGTGTAGTATTGATTGTTGGTTGCATATCCCAAATTATGGTACATCAGCTACTTCTAAGGAAATAGGGTCAGACGCTTTCCGTCCGTTGACCGCAGGTGCGTGGGGAGATTATAATTATTATAAAATCCTATTAGGTAATGAGAATACGGGGGGAGAGCAATCAGTTCCTGATGTTAGTAGTTTATATAATTCAGGTGGATCAGAAACTACTAAAGGCTTATTAATTGGTTTTAGTAGAGATCCTGTTATTTATGAGGATTCCTATATAATTCCTGGCTCCAATTTAGATCCTGGTGCCAATAACGGTGTGCATGTTTCTGCTACCACCGCATCTAGTTGCTTTTTTATTGCTCCTACAATGTCTTTTAATAGCAGTTCCGTTGAGTTTGTTCCAGATACTAACTGCTCTAATGACAGTTTAACTTATAATAAATTAACAATTAGAGATAATTTGAGTGTAGGTGGAAAGAAGTTCACAGATGTCTCAGGTAGCTTTAGTCACTTGCATATGTCTTTTAATATTGATAATAATGAATGTATTGTTTATTTAGATGGCGTAAAAATGACAACTTCATCATTATCTAAAGTTTTAGGGGGTAATCCAGGGCAAGCCCCAAGACTACCTACCTTTATTTCCCCAAAGGATTCCGAGACTAGTAGTTTTTATTATTCTTCAGCTACGGTTACTCAAAATATAGGTACTACTGTTTTTAATAATGGCCCTTTAAATGATACTTATTTCACTCCATGGATTGTGGGAGGAGGTTGGACAGACGGGTACCCAATCAATTCAAGCAAAGTCGGTGGCTTCATGGGGATGAGGCATGGACTCACAAGCGGCTTAAACGGGTTCGTAGGAAGTTTAAAGTTTTATTCTAGGCCCCTAACTAATAAGGAAGTTCTTCAAAACTACAATGCTCAAAAAGGATTTTATAAAAATATAGCAACATGATTACTAATACAAATATTTTTGGTGTACCCCCTGCGACAACAGTAACTGATGAAATAATAAATGCAGTTTCTACTGAGGCTATTTTTGGAGTTCGATATCCTTTATATGATAAAACTAATTCTGCTAAAGGAATCTTTGTTAAGACAAAAGGCTTTGAACTGGTTAAGAGTGAGCTTAGACAATTCATTAAAACAGAACGAGGGGAGCGGGTTATGCTTCCTAACTTTGGACTATCTTTAAAAAGGTTTCTTTTTGAGCCCATAACAGAGGATCTCATAATTAGTATGAAAAAGGAGATAGTTGGAGGAGTCAGTAATTACCTGCCTACTGTTAGAATATTGAGACTAGATATTTTAAAATCAGATAAAGCTCAAGGATTTGGGCTACCAGGACTAAAGATTAGGCTTCTAGTAGCCTCTAGAATATCAGAAGAACAAAGCGAATTATCTATATCATTATGAGTACATCAAATTATAATCTTCCTACAACAATACCTTTCACAACTGCTTCGTCAGATTTCCAAAAATTAATTCAGCAGGGGGCAAACTTTGAAAACAAAGATTCTTTAATAAACTATGCCGCTACGGATTTCGGTAGTTTAAGGGATTCTTTATTTAATTATATGCAAGCTGTATACCCAGAGGACTATCAAAATTTTAGTGAGTCTGATTTTGGTGTAATGTTTGCTGAACTGATTTCGTATATGGGTGCTGTTTTATCGTTTAAAGCAGATGCTTTAGCGAATGAAAACTTTTTACCCACCGCTAGAAGTAGAAGAAATGTTCGAAAGCTGTTAGAGCTTATAGGTATACGAATGAAAGGCCCCACCAGCGCGGGGGGAAACGCGAGAATATCACTCGATACAGCATCTACAGATGCAGATCCAATTGTAGAAGCAGACAGTAGAATTATTACGCTTTCATCTCCTCAAGATGGAGGTCAGGTAACTTATACATTATACCCTGTTGTTGCGGGAAAAATACAAAATTTAGGCAGTAATACCTCAGAGATTACATTATCCCGCTCTAGCTCTGAGGGTGAAGAAAATATATCGTGGAATAATCTAGCATTATTAGAGGGGGCATTAGTTGAAGAAGTGGGTACATTTGATACCACTCAAGTATTTAAGACTATTTCTTTAACACAAGGACCTATTATTGAAAATAGTGTTCAAATTTATATAGATTCTTCTGATTCTTTATCAGGAACATACACACAGGTAGGTAATCTTTATTCTGCGTCAGGAAGTACTAATAAAATTTTTGAAGTTATTTATGATGAAGATTACAATGGCTTGGTTCGGTTTGGTGATGGCAACGTAGGTGCTGCACCACCAAACTCTTCTTCGTATCGAGTTCTTTATAGAGTTGGGGGAGGAAGTCGCGGCAATTTGCTCGGCTCTATTATTAACGCCCCTATAGTAACCAAAAATGCAGGAGCGGGAACATTAACAAATACAAGTGTAATAACAGGAGGTGTTGACGCGGAAACTGTTGAAAACGCTAAGGTAAATGGACCTTTAGTGTTTAAACAACAAGATCGGTTAGTTACTTTAGGAGACTTCGCTTCGTATGTTTCTAGGTATCGTAGCCCTTCAGGGGGTGCAGCGATAGGAACTGCTTCAACACGAAAAGCATACTCTTCAGCTAATATTATTGACCTGTTTGTTTTACAAAAGGCGACTGAAACGCAACTTCAGAAGGCTACAATAGAATATAAAGCAAATCTTCTTTCAGCTATAAAGAACAAGAAGATGCTTACCGATGAGATTGTCGTTGTGGATGGATTAATAAGAACATTAGATCTTATAGTTACATTATTCGTTGATTCTTCTTTAAGTGATAAAGAAGAATCTGTAAAACAAGAAGCATCTAATATTATAACTAATTTCTTTTCCTACTCTAGATTTGGTTTTGGGGACGCTTTTGTTCCTCAGGAATTAAATAGAAAGATATTTGATCTTACAAATGTACGTTACTCAACAATTGATAATATCTCTGACGCTATTTCGATAGACTTTAATGAGGTAGTTCAATTAAATAATGTAACTATAAACATAACCTTTATCTAATGGCAAAAAAGTATTCAAAACTAAACTTTGTAGATGCAGTAAAGATAGTAACTCCAGACTTGTATCTGGAAGATGATCTCGCTTTAAGCGGCTCGCAGGTTAAGCTTACAGACTTAATCATTAATAGCCATTTAGCATCAATCAATAAAATAGCACAGACATTAAATATTAGTGCTCTATCTGAATCAAATACTTTAAGTGCAATAAATACCCCAAGCGGGTTTAGTCAGTACTTTGTAAAACAAAATAAGCTAACAGACATTACTTCTAATGACTTCCAACAGAACATATTAACTCCGTTGGGTTATAAGTATTCGGACTATGGTACCTCCTCTGAATTTCTTACTTTTTTGAGTGGTACTCTTCTCCCAAAAATAACATTAAATTCTAGTACTTTGCTTTCTGATACGTCCGCAAACTATGCAACAACGACTTCAGGTACGCATGCGTACCTTATATCAAATCTAAGTTGGTTGTATTTTTTAAATACTAGCGGTCCTGTGTCTTCTCCATCATCATTGATAGCTAGTTCTATTGTTAAGAACCTTTATAAAAATACAACGTATTTAATAAATGACGGCATTAAAGATTATCAAGAATATCTTTGGACTAACTTCTCTAATTTTAGCTCTTTAGACGCTAAGATGCTTCCTGGGAGTTTTCAGTCAGGAACTGGATCGTATACAAGTGGGACCCAAAACCTTGATAAGCTAAAAACTCTAATTGATGTTATTTATTCCCCGCTTTATATTGACAGGGAAGATGAAGTAGTAAAAAATGCTATAGAAGCTGGTTTAGGCTCTTCAAATTACGAATTACAAAGCACAGAACCTAAAGGTCCCTTTCATAAATTTTTACGAGGGCTTTCTTATTCTTTAAGAGATATTGACAATCAAGTAGAATCTTTAGAAACATTAGGATCTATTGAAAATTGTCCTCCTGAGTACCTTCCATACCTCGCCAGCTTATTAGGGTGGAAACTCTATGGAAATAATCCTGCATCATGGAGGAATCAAATAAGAAATGCTGCATCCCTTTATAGAAAAAAAGGAACTAAACAAGGGTTAATTGATGCACTTGATACCATTATTGTAAATAATCCTATTGATGTTAGTGGCGCAATATCAGAAATGTTTGAGTCCTATATTCCTCAATTACTTTATTATTTACTAATAACTGAGACTGATATGTTTAATCCAAAAACATACAGTATTGATACCGCTATTTCTTATGGTATTGATCCACAAACCTATAGTTCAAATAATAAAGACCAAAATATTAGAGCGGCTGTTGACAGCATTATAAGTAATGCCGTAGAAGCCTATCCGTATCTATTCTTTATCAGAAATGAGCCTTTTAGACTTAATATAACTGAGGACGGGCGAGGTTGGCTTGGGCCTATTGTTAACTGGGAGGGGACTTGGTACACAGGAGAGTATTATTCCAAACTATACTCAAAAAAATTAGCTATTAAAGGCGATGATAATTTTAGATTTCATTACAGAGGGCGTACTACACCTGTCCCACCTTGGGATGATGAAAAGTTTTTTAGAAATTGTGCTGTAACTGACGAACTCCTTCATTTTTACAAATCTGAATTAGAGCGATTCTGTATTGATGTTAATTTTACAAACAGCTTCTATGATTATACCAATAATTATATCTTATCTGGGAATGATCGTACTGATTTATATTTAGATAATGGGTATGTCTTCTTTACCTCCTCCGTACAGCTACCTCCAAATTACGATAGTATTATTGATAATAAAGTATACCAAGATTATGATGCTTTAAGTTTGTGGAATGGGAAATCCTCAACTTTTGATTTTACGGTATGTTCGGGCGATTTCTCCAGTATTTTATTTCAAGACTCCTCTGGGCAGTACAGCAATGCAGAGATACTTCAATCTTTGTCTATAATGGATGATTTTGTGCCTGCTAAAGCAATTCCTAGAACAAGAGTTGTTTTAAAAGCAGCGGAGTATGCAAGCGGTATTGATTATATATGTCCTAGTATTATTGTTCCGCGTAAAGACGTAGGTGAGGTTGGCGCTAGGGGGCAAGATGTTTGTGGAGTCTCAGGAATGCTTAATAACTTTTCTGCGTCAGGTATCTACGATAGAATTACAGGGTTTGCATTAGGAGAAGAGAAATATAATGGTTTTGATGATTCCCAAAGCACCATCGAACATGCTAAGTTACCCGTATTCACTAGAGAACAAGCCAAATATTCTAATAACATTGTATCTTCGGTTGTCAATACTATTGAGATAGTGCCCCCAACAGCTACCAATATAGGACAACCAGTAAAAAGAAAATCCTTAAGAAGAAGAGATTTTCATAACACTTTAGAACAAAAAGGATGGTTTGACAGAGGTGGACGTAATATGCCTACTTTCTATAATAATACAAGTTCTATACTAGATTTTCTTCCTTTAGGTTGGAATCCTTCTTCATTTGGTTTAGTTCCTGCAACTCCAGAAAACCTTAGTGGGGTGTATTCAAAAGATTGCGCAGGCTCTGCATCTAATGATTCTTACTTTAATTTAAATGTTAGTAGTGCTTTCTTATCAAGAAACTATGACTCACTTGCTTTTTCCTCTTGTGATCAGTTTGTTAGGAGGGATACGCTACCAGAAGAGATCTATACATTGTTTAAATTTCATGAGTTGAAGAAAGAAGGTATTGCTGATGAGACTTATAAACTTAACTATAACCTATTTTCTGCTTCTTCGATTTGGAAAGATGTACCAAGGTCTTTTGCTAATATGATAGAGGATGTTGGGTTCGATAAATATTTATCCCCTAAGCTCGATAAGAGAGAGTTTAGTCTTAGAAGAAGAAACGCTAATGGGATTCATACGATATACAACACATATAATAAATATTTTCTTTCTGCACTTGATGGAAGCTCGTTGCCTGAAAATCAGCTTGTTACTGTTAAGCAAGGAGGTCCTACGATTTTATCTCATACATACGGACCCATTTATTATAATTCTGATTTTTCTATTGATGGTTCAGCAATAGATCCTGAGATACTTTTGCCTGATTCCACCCCAGCAACAAACCTTATAACTACAAAAATTCAGAATCCTTTTTATATACAATTAAATGTTTCTGGTGCCGCACTTCTTGACGGTGAGGTAGGTGTTTCGTCTGTGCAAAATGCAAACACCCCTTACTACGGTAATCCTGAATTTGTTGCCTCTCACTTCTTGAGCGGTATTTCTTTTATTGACACTTCTTCATCTGATAGATTGAATTTAGGTTCTATAGCTACTGATTTTGCTATATTAAATTTTGATTCAGACCAAAAGACTGTAAATTCTACGTTTGATAATTATCTAATAAAGAATCCGTGTGTTTATATGCGAACAAGAGGAGCAGGCTTACCTAGAATAAAATTCGATTTGTCTGGCTACACAGAGATGGAAAAAAATATACTTATTCCTGATCATGATTTTGAGTTAACTGTTAACTTTTTTACGGGTAAGTTAGATTCTTCGATTTTAGGGGGAGGAAGCATTGGTGCGGTTCTTAGAACTAAAGTTGAAAAAACTAATAACGGTGATTCTGTGGTTTTCTTTTGGGCTCCTAATGGGGAGTGGAAGATGGAAAAAGTTTCAAATATAAATAATGCTGCTTCAGGTATTTCCAATATATTAAATAACTATACACATACTTTCTTAGGAAAGGAAGAAACTAATATACAGATTCAAGATACTCAGTGTGACGTTATCAGTGATAATAATACACTACTTAGGTATATAACAGAAGAGGATAAGCAGTCCGTAAAGCTTAAGTTCCATACAAAAAACCAAAAAACTCCAGTTCCTTTTGAGTATGGAACTTATTATAATGCTGATTCCTCGCTTTCCAGCATATATAACGGGCGTCACGTTCAACTTCATAGAGCGAACATTTTTGATTCAGATCTATCGCAAGATTATATTTTAGAGTTATTCCAATATCCCAACCTAAATTCCGAAAAAAGATTTGTTGTTTTTGATGACATAAGTTTAGTAGATAAAACACTTAACGATGCCGCTCAAGTACCTTATGAAGCCGTTATTCCTGATTTAACTTTGCAGCAAGATGCTCCACAGGAGATTGAATTACGTATGCCAGATGGAAGCCCTCTAGCATTAACCAAATCCTCAACTACTGTAGGTACAGATATAGCTGGGGACCTTACCTATGATCTCTTTAGAACCTCTGTTGGGGATCTTCCTAATATTTTAGCGGTTTGTGAGAATCCAGGGGGTGATTGTGGACCCATGAGTTACGCTAGTGAGTTGTGGACAGTTATTGGAGCACCTGACTGGAATAGCTATAGAAACCCCAATAGCGGTGAGTTTTTTCCAGGTGGGGCGATTCTTAACTTCTATTCAGAGCATGGGGATGATGTAGGAGATGATGGATTGATGGGCAAAATTCCATACACAGGAATATGTAATTCTACTATGACAAAATGGCCTAGTGGTTTTGGTGAGAATCATGCCCCTGGCGGAGCGAACGACGGTGATCTTCATACAGCTTATTGGGTAGCCAGAAAGGGCTTCCACTCCTATAACCAATGGTCAGATTATATACCTCAAGGCAAAAGAGAAGAGATCAGCCAAAACCCAACCAGTTTGGGTTTTGGAGGGGGTTTAGCGGTTTGGCCTTATTTCCATACACACCAGCGAGGGTCCTTGTTGGGTTCTCCATTATTAGCATTAGCTAGACCAGGGCACTCGTGCATAGAACAACATATGGTCTCAACACCAAAAACATTCTTGGAACTCAATACACTATTACCTGGAAACACTAATCCATTAGGATATTCTAAAGAAGATGATAGATTCTTTTATAGTGATTTAGAAAATTATACAGGTAATAACCCTTTTTCTGGTTGGATTGTGGGTTTTTCTATTGGAGAACCCATTGAGATAGATTTTACTAGTAAGAGAGTTAAACCTACTATAACAGAATCCGATAATGTTTTCTTAGATATAGATGCGTTAGGGGATGAAGATAATTGGGAGTATGTACCAGCAGGGGTGGACCCCCTTCTTCCAACTGTTTTAGACCCAACAGGGATGGTTGGGGCAGCAAGATCATTCTTCCAACTCCAGGCTGGAAGAAGCCGCGCTCACCCTAATACAAATGTTTGGGGTGTATCGGACGAACAATATAATAGTTTTTCAGAGGCGGGAGGTATAACTTTCCCTCCTTTGTCCGTTTATCGAGATGTTGAACGAAATAAATTAATACAAGGGCAACCATATAGTTTTTGTGTTTATCTTAGAGGAAAAGCTAAGGGAGACGAATCTTTTCAAGATAACTATGCCACATCAGCGATGGTCACGATTGCGCCTATAGGAAGTAATAATAGTTACACAAGATTAGTACTTAAATTAGGAGAGCCTGTTGCCTCTCCCTATTGGGGGGCAGGGGCCTATACAAGCTCTATTCTAACCAACGGACATTCTTATACGGGCGATGATGCTGCTTCTGTTGAAGAAATTGTTGTTCCTTGGACTACCCTATACCCTAACGCAGATAAAGTGTCCTGGTATAAGGTCAGGGTAACTATTCCTTATGATGCATTTGAGATGAATGCTGGAAATGCCACCTTAGGAATAGATGCTGTACAAAATAAGGGGCTTAGATGTTTTGTGCAGGCGTATAACGATAGGTTTGATGGGTTACTCCCTGAAGACCTTCCAGTAGGCAATAATCAGCGAGAAGCTATCCTGCACACTCCTTGCAAACTACTTACTTGGGGGTATGGATTATATGCTGCAACTAGGGCTGGGGATTTTAGGCGATACGAACAGTCTCGTGTATTTAGATTAGGGCACAACCAACTTAATCCCACACCCTCAAATAATGGAGGCAATGCTGCTACAGGAGAAATAGCAAATGTAATTAGTTACGACTCAGCGCAGACAAATATGCTTACTATATATGAAAACGAAGAGGTTTTAGTAGGTAGGAAATTATATAAAGATAGTAATGACGAGGTCTATACTTATGAGAAAGATCTTTCGAGTTTAAAAAAGCTAACTTTAGTTAAATCATCTGCGCCCTATTCTGTTTTTAAGGCCAATCTTTATAAAGGTATTAAATTTTACGATAATAGTGGGTTAGAGTATTCAGGTCCAATAAACTTTAGCCTGGGTAAGAGGATTTTAAGGCCCGAGAATTTCTCACAGGAACCAGAAAGCGCACGGGTTTTAACTTTATCGGGGTCTATAGAAGGAACCAATATAGGAAAATCAGTGAAAGGGTATAAATCTATAGAGCCGATTGATTTATTACATTTATTTAGGTACTTTAATAAACTAGGGAAAGCAGCAACAAGGAAGGGATTTAATACTCGTGTCTGGTCTGATTCTTCTGCTGTACATTGTGCTAGTGGTGGAAGTAGGCTTTCTTATAGAAATCACCCAGACCCCGTGGGGACTGGTGAGGATGGAACTTATGGAAATTATACTCAGTTGGAGGTTGATAATTAAATGTTTGGTACCGTAGAAATTTATCAAAATTTTGCAACAGATAATCAAAAACTAGTTCATAAAGAATCCAATTTGTGGGTCGATGGGGCTTCTGAGAACATCTGTACTCTTTTAACAACCCCCTCTTCTATTAATGTAGCACCTGTTAAAGGTGTTACAGACGCTTCAAACTTTACCATAAAGGCAATATCATTTGGTAAAAGCTCTGATGCTTATAGAAATAATGGTCATTTTTATCCCCACAGTGTCTCGGATTATACGAGCGTGGGTTCTAAGTATCATTCGTATGTAAGCTCCGTTAAAAGTGATAATAGAGTTCGCGCCGTGTCTCTTGTTAATGAAAATATAGCCTCTACCACATCCTCTTACGATCCCAAAAGAGATCCAGGTCTAGCTCCCAACCCTACAGATAAGCAATTAGAGCCTGACACAATGGCTGCGATAGATGCAGCGTCTGGTCAATATCATCACATGGGAGCTACGTTGATGCAAGGTAGAGCCCATGCGGTGGGACATAATTTAAATAGGCTTGGCTCTCAAAGTAACCCAAATCTTCTGTCTTACACTGAAGGTCCTTGGAGTGACCCTCCTTTAGCTTACTGGACTTCTGCTAATGTTGCAACTGCTACTTTGTCGGGAACGCATACAGGCCCCTTCTACGGAACATCTGCTTATTATGTAAGTTCGACATACAACACGGTAGGCAGCCTAAGACAATCCTCGGTTAATTTATGGAAAACAAGTTTTCATGATAATGTAGACCATACTCTAAGTCTTTATATTAAGCAACCTGAATTTGGTAATGAAACTTCTGGATTTACTATGCACATAAGAGATAAGACAGGAACGGCTGTTAACCATATTGCTACCTTCTCTCTATGGGATTCAACAGCAGGAAAGCATATTCCCCCAGAGTTTGTAACAGGCACAAATGGTATACTAGGTAGTGTTACTCCTGTAGTTTCCGAAACGTCTTCTACTGGTTGGTATAGATTGGATGCGTATTTAGAAGGGTTGGGTACTGATGCAAATACTGTGAATGGCGATCAAGTAGAAGTTAGGTATAATATTTCCAATGGATCTCCTACTGGTGGGAGCCTATTTATGTGGGGTTGGCAGTTAGAGGAAAGCTATGGAGCCACTAAATACCAAAAAGTGTCGGGTGTGCGCCCAACTTTTGAGGAAGGGGGGCTTGATGGAGATATATTTTTAGGGTGTTATCCCCATACTAGCGGCACTGATTATGCAATTTTATCGTCGTTATCAAAGATTGAAAATTCCACTGGTGGCACAAGCAGCATTTATTTTAGTGGGACTTATCCAAAAAGCCCAGGGGACGATAACTTTTTCAACTCGTCTTCAGTAAGAGCTATGGATAGAGATGGCTTTGTTAGAGCGTATATGCCCTCTTCAACGACTGCTTTTACTAATGTAGATGAAGGTGGAAAACCAATATATCCTAACCGTATTATTGACCCAGCATCAGGATTAATTGTCTCAGCAGACGCTGATTTTTCAGCTATTGGGGGGAGTGAATTATCCTGTATTTGTACAATATCATCAGGTGATTTAGGGTTAGCTAATATGTATGGTGGTATATATAAGTTAGGCTTGTGGACACTTGATTTAGATAAAACCTTATCCACTACTCGACTTGATGGACAACCAAAAGCCTTACCAAGTTTCCCCCTTAAATTTGGGGCAGGCTATAATAAAATAGTATATAAGTTATTTGCAGAAAAGAGTTTAACTAAAAATTTGTGTGCTATAAAAGATGCGGGGACCGTTGCTGGGGCGGACCAGTACTCCGATCTAACAATTGTTTGGAAGCTTAACTTTATAGGGACAGTATGAAAGGATCAGTAGAAATTACTAAAGTTTTTAAGGATGGTACAGAAGAGTGTGTATGTAAAGATCATAACATTCTTACCGATGGACTTGGTGTTGGGCTTTGCAACATCTTTACGGATACGGGATCCACTGATCTTTCAGATCATCTCGTAGGCTATTTTCAAGTTGGTTTAGGCAGACTAAACCCAGATGATCATGTTGAAGCAGGCACAGCAAAATATATAAGTACTCTCAATAATCCTTTAATGCTTGAAGATGATTATGGAAAAGACTCAGAGATTCGGATTAATACTCACGAAATTCTCAAGTATCATCCTTCAAATTTTGATGCTGCTTTCGCTACTCAGTATGATGAGGGGGTGTTTGCCGTTTTACCTGATTCTCATTCCACTAAAGTTATAGATGGAGTGGTACACTATAGATTGACGTTAACAGAAGAGATGGCAAATAATTTGAATAATGTGCCTATCACAGAATTTGGTTTATTTATTAGAGATGGAAAGGCTAATATAAAAAAAGATCAATCAGTTTTAGTGGCATATAAACAGTTAGCAGATGGATCAGGAATAACAAAAACAAGCGATTTTTCTTTAGTTATTGATTGGCAATTAAAGTTTATCGTAGATGAGGAGAGTTCGGAAACTACGCCTGGAGGTGATCGAAAGAATGTTGTTCTTATTATGATAGATGATGTAGGGATGGATCATTTAGGAAACTACGATGCTATTAATCCTTACGAAATACAGAATGATAACCATACAGCCGCCACCCCGTTTAGTGTTTTAGATGATCCTGTTAATGGAAGTAGTTTATATCCTTATACCCCTACCTTAAGTGCAATTGCTGCTGCTGGAATGCAAATGTTTAATGTTAGGGCGCAACCAGCCTGCGCTCCCACCAGAGCAGCTTTACTTACAGGAAGATATAATTTTAGTACTAAAAATTTCGGAGGCACAGGTCGTGGGTTCTGGGGTCCTGGGATAGGAATTGTCCCAAGTTCGGCAAGAAGGACGCGAGGTGGTTTAAAGGGCCTGAATTCTGGGTTTAGGTTTTTAAATAAGACCGGAGATCTTGAAAACTTAACTAATCAGGTTGAGGACGGATTGGGGGGAGTGAATACTATAACAACTACTCCTGTCATAGGAAACTTTTTAAAGAGACCTGATATTGATTATCAGTGTGCTATGTTTGGTAAATGGCACTTATCTATATGGGAAGATGATATTGTTTATTGTGAAGATAATAGCCCGACTAGGAAAGGTGATGGTTGGTCACACATTGCTTTAAAGGGTTACTGGGATGATTATTTAGCTACTTTCTCTAATTTGGATGCTGATCCAATACCTGGACTTAATCCTAATAGTGGTGCGTTTATTGAGCCAGATGATTGGCCTAACAATGGATCAACTTCGTACTATACTGGTGGTAAAAATATGGGATATGTTAATTATTTTGTCGCCAAACCAGGGATACCAACGAAGGAAGGTGTTCCCACTGCTGATACTTATACCGTTTCTGACTCCAATTATGTAAGCTTTAAGCAGTCTGCGGACGAGGTTGAGTACGGGCAAGGGGACGCAAGTTCTTATACTACAAACTACATCTTCTCGGCTGCTAGTGCTTATTTTAATACAGCCCAAGAGCCCTTTTTCATGTATGTTTCGCCCAACATACCACACACTCCGTATACATGGCCCCCTTCAGGAGGCATATATAATAGTGGGTTGTCCTCTATAAATCAGCATACCTTATTAGAGGCAGGCGTAGGAGCAACGGATTCAGCGTCTTCTACTTGGGTTACAGTTAATGCTATGCTAGAAAACTTTGATTCAACTCTAAGTTCTTTCTTACAAGGTTTGGATGAAACGAAAAAATCGAATACAGTTTTTATTATAACTTCCGATAATGGAGCATTAGGCCCTGATATAGGACGGAGAGCAGCGTATGCCTCTTCTATTGGTCTTGGGTATGCAAGTAGTTTGGGTGGGAGTTACACAGGCTCAGGGGGTTTAGGGGCCACTTACGATAAGATGCTTAACTTAGGTGCTTATTGCTCTGGGTTATCACCTTCTGCCGTTAGACGGGGAGGAGAAAACGACACCGCAAATGGGTTTAAAGCAACTCTTTATGACAGAGGTATGCTTGTCCCAATGTTTGTTAGTGGTGCAGGAGTTTCCGCAGGCGTAAGCTCGCATGCTATGATTGATTTAACGGATATTGTAGCGACTATTGCTGATATAGCAGGGGCGACGACTTTGCCTGCGAGAGACCCTCTTAATATACCTTCTGATTCGATTTCTTTTTATAATGTTCTTAAAGGTGTAACCGATGCCTCAAGTCATGCAAGACAGTATTCTTGGGGTGAAGCTTTCTTCCCTATAGGTAATAGTACAGGCGATCAAAAAATGCACGGATCATTTACAAGCAGTGTCCTTTGCCCACCCGAGATGTTGGGTGGGATGCGAGGTGGATACACCCCTCAGCCCACAACTCCTAGAAGACGTAGGCAAGCATTGACACTGAGACTAGTCCCAGACGATTTTATTGGATATATTCCATCTAGATGGACTCCGACTATAAATTATTTAAATATTAATGATGCGCCCGATGTGGCTATAACAATAGAATCTAAAGAAGCTATTCCCGATACTAGCGGTGGTGTATGGAAACTAATAAGACCTAGTTCGGGCAAGGTAGGGTTGGGATCTAATTTTGCTCATGATGTAGGTGATCTTGTTTGGGAAACGGATGCGGCAGGAGATTATGTTCTTGATGAAAATGGTAATCAAATTCAAACTGCTTTAACGCAAGGTTTTGGGAAATGGTATGAAGAAATGTATCATCTACAGAGCTTTGTAGATTTTAGTGGGGTTGATTTGTACGAACTAAATGATCTTATTTTAGAAGAAAATAAAGGAGTTTATGCGAATCATATAGCTAGTTCTTTAATTGTCTCTGCTATTCAATTGCCCGTAGCACAAGGGGGTATAAATAATGGCAATGCTAATGGTGGACAACTAGATAATAGTGTACACTATTGGAACTTAGCAAGGATTTTTGATGCGTTACATCAAGGATTTAATCGTTTTTATAATACAAGGGTAGTACCTAACACTATATTTAGTTCGCCTTCTGATGGCAGTATGGGTGATGACCCAGTGGAATAATGGAAAAATTTAAACCAAAAGGATATTTAGAAGTTGTAAAAGTATTTGAGGATGGGACTGAGGAAGTCCATTTCTCGGAAAAAAATGTAATTACTTCTGGGATGGGGGTAGGTCTTTCACACCTTTTTGCGGGTTCTGGAGCAGGAGCAATCTCTGATTTTCAAATTTTGAATTTTCAAGTAGGTACTGGCGGCGATACTGACAATTATGGAACTTCTAGCTATAAGCTTAATACCCCTTTAACAGGAGGAGCTACCTCTGAATATCTAACCGCTGGCAGTGAGGTTTTACTTGAAGATCTTATGCCTATACAAAATAGGGATATCAAAGCAAGCACTGAGGGTTTTGTGAGAATCCCCTTTTCTAATATTCAAAAAGTAGCCCCTACTTCTGTTAGATTTAATTTAATTTTAGATAGATATACAGCTAATGGTTTGGATACTAATCTAGATGAGATTGGGTTGTTTTTGAGAAACCCTAGAGGAGTATCACCTATAGCACCAATTTTGGTAGCTTATCGACCTTTTACTGGTTTGAAAAAAACTAGCAACTTTGCACTTTTATTTAAGTGGACTATTAATTTCTAAACATGCCTTTTAATCAAAATGACCTTTACTCTGCTTCAGCGGGAACAGAACTATACAAATATTTTAACCCCTTTGTTACAAAGTTTGATAGCCAATCTTTTTACAATTGGGAACAAGACAATCAGCCTATCTACGATCTAGAGGAAAGGACTTTTGGCCTTTGGGAAAAAGCTACAGGATACTTTACCTCTTCCTTAAACGGAATGCCTTTAGTTGTTTCAGGGACTGCTGACCCTAATAACCGCAATATTTTCACAAATTTACAGGATGCTGTGGACTCTCTTCCTCAGGTAATTAGGACCCCTACCCTTATTGAAGTTGCTGCTAGTGGTCATTTAGGTGGTTTAAAATTAAAGGATATCAGGGTTGAAGGTGCGGGTGTTTTAGAGATTATTAATAGAGGTTTTGCTAAAATCTATTCGGGAAGAGGGAATGGAGTTACCCATGTTAATGCTTCTGCCTTAGGTAATGCGTCAAGTGTTGCTGCGGCTAGGACTAGAGGTTATGTAACTGAATTATCCTCTGTGGATTTAAGTTCTACTATTTTAAATACTTCTGCGTTATCCACTTCCGCTAATTGTTCTTCCCTTTTTGTACAACATTATAACAGAACTTTTGCTCAATCAGTTAATTTTGCTGGAAATAGAAGTCGCAATAGTAGACTATATTATGGGTTTGTAGATGTGGGAGCGAATTCCTATGCTAATTTCCTCAACACTGATACCCAGCTATCGGCAACATTTTCTTTTCTTAATTATGAAAACTTCTCTTATGGAGCTACAAATAACGTTAAAGATGGTTCCTGTTCTTCATTAGATGTATCATCCTTCAGACAGGATACAGAAGCGATAATTCAAAGGTCTACTCCCGCAACTACTTGGGACAGACAAATGACAGGAGTTACTTACGCTAATTCTGTTTCGTCTGTTCTTATAGAGGATTGCACTGGGCCTCTTTATTTACGCGGGTTCTGTGTTGATGGTGTTAGTGGTGGTGGGACTGTATTTAAAAACAGTACTTATAAGAATGATATTGGTATTACAGTTGTAAACTCTAGCCCTTATATTGAAAATTGTTCTGTAACACGGAATAAAGAGGTTGGGGCTAAATTTATTAACTCAGACGTTAAATTAACACGGGGTTTTGTTGCGAATAGAAATTATGAAGTAGGAACTGATGACCCTGGAGAAACTAGGAATAGTAGAAAGACTATTGGGCTTCACCTAATTAATAGTAGGGTGGATGCAAGGATAGACCCAACTTATGCCTCTGGAAGTGATTACTTTTTTAATATTCAAAACCATGATACAGGAATACTACTAGAAAATAGTACTTTTGTTGGGGGACAGAGTAGACCCTATACTACTATGAATGATGCCACTTTAGCTGTTGCATATAATGATGTTGGTATAAAAGCAACCAACTCTGTTATTGATGTTAGTGGAAATCTAGATATTTATAACAATAAAATAGGTGTAGAGCTAAAGAACTCTTATGTATCGACTGACCGATTAACTGTTGAAAATCATACGACAAATGGCATAACAGCAGACAATTCTGTTATAAAATATAATAACGGTTTAGTACGAAGAGATTATTCTGTGGATAAAGATTCCAACAGAATGGCACAAACATTCTTCCATAGAAACGGATGTCATTTAAACTTAAATAATAGTAGTGAGTTTAGTCCTTATTTAGATGTATCCACAATTAATATACCTGATAAATTTGGAGCATTACGGTTTAACGATTCTCATGGGGAACTGTATGGTCCCATACCTGCTATCTCCGTGAACCGATCCAAAGCCGATTTGGTTCACGCAAGGATTCATACTAGTTCCTTAAGCAACACAACTTCAGGCTTAAGGGGTGCTGCTCTCAAAGCTTCTAACTCTTCTCAAGTTAATTTCATGGGGACTGTTAAAGGCGCTACTATCATCGTGGGATCCCCAGACTTTGGAGATTCCGAGAATGTAGCAGGGGTTTGTGCAGAAAATTCTTCTAAGGTCTCTTTCAGAGGACCTACCTCAATTGTTCAGTTTGGGACCTGTGTTCTTGGCGAAAATGATTCAGTGGTAGAGTTTGTTCCGCATAAGAGGTTGGATCAAAATTTAGATGTTACTGGGTTTAATTTACTAAACAAAGGGAACCATACCTCTGTTGAATTACACTCCACAGGAAAAACCTGTGCTGCGGTTGTGAATAATTCTCAACTTATTATGGAGAACTTAGGAAGTCCTAATACAGTATGCGCTATTCCTAATAGTGATTTTAGTGATTCTAATATAGCAAAATTCGTTAGTGCAGGGTCTATGCAGTTTTATCCTAACGCCGCTTTAGCATCTTATGCTACAAACCATATAGATGTTAATTTGGCAGACGTTGATTTAGATTCTGATGTTATGACAGCAGCCGAACATGACCAGCTTATTCAACCCGCTACTGGTGGTAAAATTGCATATAATTACCTATTAACTAATCCTTTTACTGATTCGGCTTCGGCTACCATACAAAGCACCTTATCAACGGGGGGGATGTGTGTACAAGCTTTTGGGAATAGTATAGTAAAAGCAAATAGCGTTCACTTCCTAACGGGATATACTTTAGCTGATGGGACCTATTTCGATGCAAGTTCAACCGCAGGAGGTTGTAACCAACTTAGGATATGGAATATAGGCGATACCTCTAAGCTCTATGCTTCCCATTTAGCCGTGAGTGCTGCAACCCCCTCTGCCACACCTTATCACGGGCCTAGATCTACTTTCCTTAGCGGACTCTCTGAGGGGGGACACGGTTTTCGTGACTGGCGGGATGGATCTGCCATTGCATATGGTGCATTAAGCTCTACACCAGACACCTCAACCCTTAGTGTTTGTGATCGTTACGGCTTAGGGTTCAATGACGCATCTGCTTTTATGACGGTAGAAATGAGCGCCATAAATAAAGCGTATACAGGTGATGTAAAAGATTTCCCACACTCATCTTTCTTAAATAAGGGGCCTTTTAGATTATTCTTCAGTGTTAATCCTATGTTGAGATATGTGGGGTATGTTTCTGCGACCCCTACTAATACAGGAATAGATGAGTTTGCAACAGGTGACACAAGACCTATGCAGCATTTAGCGCAAGGATATAATCTTTCTGGCAATATTGGGGTTCCAAGCGGCATTCACGATGTTACCTCAACTAATCTAGGTCTTTTGCACTATACCACAAGATATGGGTATTCAGGGCAAAAAGCCGAAGCATCTGGGTATTATTTCCCCTCTTCTGTGATAGATCCTAATAGAGGAACAAATGTTTATTTGGATGAGGGGGCTGCTGATGTTTTTGCAAATGCTAAGAACTGTGCCGCGCCCCCAATCGCAGGAAGAGCCTCACCTAATGTATCTATTTATAAATCTACAACCCATTGGGGTGGAATCGGGAACCCAGGCAATGGTGGGGCTACATATGGACAAGGAGCAGGACTAAAATCAATTAACATGTTCGATTTAGATAGGAGTATATGATGAATTATTTGAATAACTTTAATGTTTTTATGAACGCCTATGGCGATGACTCAAACGGAGGGGGTGACGGAGGATCAAATGTTCTTAATTTAACAAACGCTTCAATAGACGCATCATTTGATTTTGTATCCTCTCCTTTTAGGTTTACTGACCCTCCTCGATATTACAAGGCTAATGATCCTTACTTTTATGAAGTAGATAATATTCCTCTTAAGCAAATCCATGAGAACTGTTTGTGGTTGAAAGATCAAATCATGGGGATTGATACTGATGTTACGGGAATCCCACTGTCTAAGATTACTGATTTACAGCCATTTGTAACCAATTCTGATCGAGTTTTATATGTTCGTCCAGGGAAGTTTACCGCTAGAATAAATGATGCTTATAGTTCATCCCCCCAAGATTTGTGGGCATCTTTTTCTGAGGATGTAGCTACTATAGATTTAGCACGAAGCCCTGTTTATACAACACCTTCGATTGTTCTAAGTAATCCTTTATTTCAAGCTCTGGTAAGTTCTGAAATTAATCAGTTATTATATAATAATGGATTATTTGATCATTATCAACATCACGCCTCTTTATTTGTAACTGATCCACCAATTAGTTCCGCTAGTGTTCCCGGAGGCCCGTTTACTTTAACTACTGTTTTAGATCCCACCTTTTTATCAGTTGGAAGTTTATCTCTTTCTATGTTGCCAAAAATTAAATCGGCGGTATGGCAACAAAGAAGTAATACCGCTTTCGAAGCACCTTACCTCCCTGACCTTCAGCAACTATCTGTCGATTTCTGTAGGAGATGGAAGGGGGTCTTTAGGACCTCTGTAGTTAACTCTACTGATCAGTTATCAATAATCATTCCTCCTTTTGAAGATTATGATTATATTGACAAAAATGATACGTATGACCCACAAGTTAGAATAGATTTAGTATTTATGTATTCTCATCCTGTGGATAGTCCTGCATCCCATATTGTTAAAGATAGCGGAGGAGGACCTCAGCAGATAACGAAGCCTACTTTAGGGGTTGTTAAGGGTGCGGGTGCAATCCTCACCCCTAAGAGTTTTCAAGGCGACATAGCCTACGATATAATTAACAATTCTGATTTTATTGGAACTCCTCCTTGGGATTCCCAAGCGAATAATCCTGATAAATATTATGATCTACAACAGCAGTTGTCTGAGTTTGCAGATTTAAGTATTCAATCCCCTCTTTCTGATCAGTTAGGGACTAATAATACTCCTTTTGGAGAAGGTAGAGACGTAGGAAATAATTTTCCTTCACCTGATGATCTTTTGAACTTAGCTCCTATTTTAGCAGATAACGCGACGGAATCTAATTTAACTACTTTAGGCCAAACAGTCCTTCCTTTATGTTATGTAATTGTTAAAAGGGGTAGTCCTGTTATTACGGTAGATGATATTATTGATATCCGTCCTTTCCTTAGAACTGCTGAATTAACATATAATGAGAGGGCTGGAGTAGGTGCTGCTAACCCACCTTTATCCTTGGCTAATCCAGCTACAGGAAAATACGAACTTTATAATAGCCTTGAATCTATGAGAGATTTTATTATGAAGTATGTGAATACCATTGCTGGTGATATTACTGGTCAATTAGATAATTTTGCTGTTGTGCCTAAACCCCAGTTAACCTCGACTATACATACTGTGCATATAGATGGTTCCAATTATGTAGCAGATTCGAATGGTGTGGGATTTAAATGCCCTTTATATGATGCAAAAAATATTAATTGTAATTTAGTAGAGAACTGGCCTGAGGCTTTTGCTGAATATTCAACCCCTTCGGCTATTAGTGCTCCCGCAGATGGTGATGTCACGGTAGAGCTTATCCCTGGGAGGTACAGCTTGGACTTAGACATAAGTATTTGGGACACTAGACAGCATGATGCAAGTAAGACCTTTTGGATTGAGATGGTTGATGCTGATACGGACGAAAAACTAGCTCCTGCTCCTCATGAACAACGGCTTGATGGAGAAAGGATTGGAGAACCGAACGTATCATCGAGTGGTTCAGACACTGTTCACGGACACTTAAGTTATAAAACTATAGTGGACATAGACCACAAAAGAACTGTCGCCTTTACTGTTACTACCAGTTCTAGTACAAGCAATAATTTTGGGCTTAGTGGTGGTGTAAGACTTAAACGAGAGCAGAATATAGACGGGTCGGAAGCTACTATTAGGTAAGGAAGATACTAATGGTTCGCTTTTCAGATTGTACTACAGCGCAACCAGGAGAAGGTGGAAATGAAGAGCCTCCTGGGGGGCTGCCCCCAGGGGTTACTTTTGTTGACCAACCTGAGGTTCCAGGTGGCGAATTGGAGGGGGACAAAATTCCCCCTCCTGGAAATGGGGGAGGGGGACCACCCTACCCAGGGGAGCCTTTTATTGACCTTCCTGATAGGGTGTTTATTCCAGCGGAAGATTCTCCAGGTTCTACTGTAATTGTTGTTATATGTGAGTCTATTCCTATCTCAACCGCTGATACTGATATTGTTTTTTATGACCCAACTAATCCTGTAGGGGGTGAAATAACTGAGGTATCCATGCCTATTACAGGGGATTTATTAAACCATCCTGATTGCCCTGACGGTTTTAGTGCGCGTATTTATGGGCTTGATAACCCAACGATAGACTCTGAAGACAACTTTGTTTATAATCCAACCATAGAGGTTACTATACCAACGTCGCCCGAAGCACAGTCTTTTTATGCGGCAAACACTGGATTATTGGATAGCTTACTAATTGGATCACCTAATTCACCTCTGTTTGAAGTCTCTTGGCTTGTTAGCTTCCCTTTTGATGCTGGGGATGAGTATAATGAGTGGTATAGAACACAAGAATATATTAGTGTTCCTGCTACCATTGTTGATGTTGATGTCCCTGAAGCTGAAGAGCCTGTTATTACCTACAAAGGGGACCTTATAGTTCAATACAATACTCCAGTAGAAAAAGAGGTTATACATACTTTAACTCCAGAGACTTGGTTTTTGGGGGATTATGAAATAACGGACACCCCAACTTTAACACCTCCTCCTGCTTATGAGTATGCGGGATACACTGACGATAATTTTAATATGCAGCCAGGGGGGACGCTGCAAGCTAGATCAACGATTATAGATTTGGAAGGAATTGGTCCGTCAAGCCCTCAGTTGGGGTTGAGAATTCCTATAGCTCCTAAGCCTGGTTTTTCTGGGGATCTTGATCAAATTCAGATTGGAATCCCACTAGATCTAGTTGATTTTGTTGGGGGTAATCCTGGATACGATGAGGGGGAGGCAGTCACAATAACTACTAATGATTCTAGTTTAGAATCTATTTATACTCTTCAACCTACGGATTGGCCTGCTGGTTCGGAGGTTGAGCATATTTGGGTTCGTGATAGTAAAGGAAATCCTCCTACTTATGATGGCGGGTCTGAAACTTATGGCTGGACCGGATATTCGTATAATGGTGTTGAATCAGATAATAGTACAGGAAATATTATTTTCAGACCTTTGGAGAATTCTTTTGATACTGGGACAAACCCTGTAGCTGTTGATATACAGGTCGGTGATGGAGGAGGCGGGGTCCACACATATACATTAACCGTCTTATTATCTGGTGGGGCTGGTGGAAGTCCTGAGAATTTTACGACCATAACTAATGGTCTTGCGGGTACTAAAATTAAAGTACCTAAAAGCCTTAGCAGTAAACAACCTGTAACTTCTTCACGAAGAACCTTTGTATCTTTAGAGGCTCCAGGAAAACGAGCATATCATAGGAGTGTTCCTGTAGAAATATCTCCCCAAGCAGAGGCAAGAAAAAGACAAACTATTACTTACAGTAATGGAATTACCAATCCTAATTATACTTTTTATAGTGCATCAAAACAAATCAAATCTTTAGGGTTACCTTTTGTTAAGAAATCAATTTTTGGAACAGTAGTTGATGAGACAGTTAAGGGTATTTTAGATGTTAATGCAGGAAGTGAAGATTCTGATTATTTATACAGCGCTTTTACCCATAAAAAATTAAAAAATAGTTTAAGCGATAATATAAAAACCTCTTTAGAGGGTAAGCTGTCTTTAGCTGGGGCTCCTCTAGAAAATGCTTTTATTTCAAGTATGGCTCAAGGATTAATCAGGAATGAGATATACTTTTCTGAAGAAGATTTTGTAGCTTTGTCACAAGAAGATTTAAGTACTACTTCAATAGAAAAAACGAATAAACTAGGTGTTGATAATTATAATGCACTCAACCTCATACTTCAGAATTGCGTATCTATAAACCCAAACGATTACGGAGTTGTTCTTAAAAATAAATTAATTAATTGGAAGCCTCTCTCAGAAGACCTCAATAAAAATATTATATTTTCTACATCCGAAGGAGTAGATACGCCTGTTTATATCCCAAATAGCGACAAAATAACTGTTTTTGATTCAACTGGAACTTCTCATACTTTAGAGATGCAGAACGGGGATTTCTTTTTAGCAGATACTGTCGGTGGGGATGATCGCTTAACAGTGCATTCTGATTTAGAAAAAGCAAAAGTATTAGGGCCAGAGGTGATATCCCAGGCTTCAGTCTTAGCTGGTGAAGATTTCCATATGAGGTTAGACTGTAGTTCCGATATCTCAGATTTGGTGGAATATAATGTTGACACAACTAGCGCCAGAGCAGATTATTATTTTCTCAAATTAAACAAGGATACGATTGAAGATTTGCCTAATGGAGTTTCAAACGGAGATACGCTGTTTAGTAGAAAAACTAAGGCTGTGTATGACTACACCACTACTGGGATAGATGAGTACGTTAAAAACAATGCGTTCCCTAATATGGTTGTTTATTTACGACATGATGATATGTTGTTTAATCACCTAGAGAAAACAAAAACAGGAACCTTAACTTGGAAAGATCTCACGTTAAATAATTTTTCTAATACACCAGACAATCTTATTTTAATTCGACAGTTGCCGCAGCATATTTTGATTATTCCTAGCGATAGGACTGAGAATGTTTTCTCTCACAAAAGATCCAAACTAGTTGCTTTTAATACTAGACGAGCTACATTAAGAGTATCCCCTTTTACAAGAAAAAATAAAAACCAGGACTTTAAGCCTGTGTATTTAAAGACAGAGTATACGTCTACAGATAGCATTAATTTTGATTTAGATATTGAGAATAATATTATTTATCAGGAGAAGGTGAAGTATGTTTTTGATACTACGGCAGTTAATGCTATTAAAAAATATACAGAGGGGACTGAATCCTTGCCTAGGAAGGTGTTGCCTACAGGAAAAGCTTTGGCTGAAATAAATAAAATAAAAACAGTCTACTCACTAACAAGTAGAGATTCAATAACTATTTATGATTTATACTCTAGGTTAGAGCCAAGTACTTATCGGTCTTTTGGTTTTGATCAAGAAGTGGGGTACTTTTTTCGAGCAAGGCTCGCACAGAATTTAATAACTGAGGATAAAACGGTAAATGAAACTTATTTTGTTCCCGTAAAAGAAATTTCAAATATTAGTAATGCCTCCCCTGTTTTGTTGCTTGACAATGCTGAAGCTCCTAAAATATCCGCTAAGAGGGCTCCTATATCTACTCCAACACCATCTCCTGGAGGCCCCCCAGACCCAGGAGGATTTAACCCGACAGCCTGATCTCTGCAAAAAGATTTTTTTTTGCTATAAAGCACTGTAAGTCAGTACATACTCGTAGAGGGTTTTCGCCCTTATTATGATTTATGGAGAATAAATATGAATTTTAATGAAAATGTAGACAAGGATTTTGTTGACGCAATCCTTGAGAGTTCCCTCTGGCAAAAAGCAAAAATTAATGTTGTAAAGAGAGAAACTGTTAATGAGTCTTCGGAGAATGAAGGTGAGATTGGTACCGTAGCTGAGTACGAAAAGGGTGTTGCTAATGAATATGAGGAGCCCCAGGGTTTGGATCAGGCTGAGGAAGACCTTACTTTTGATCTTGATGATCTTCAGGTAGTTCTTGACAACTTAGATGACGATTCTCTTATGGAGCATGCTATGAGCATGCTTGATGTTTTTGATGTAGCCTATGAGCAACTCAATGAGGGCGGCGAGGGCTGCGAAGAGGACGAAGAAGAAGAAGAAGACGAGTAATGAACGAGCTTGATATCGCTGAGTTCGCGCAAAGCATTCTTGAAGAAGATGTGCAAAAGGGGAAGCCTGTACAGTTTGCTGCTGCTCAGGCCCCCCAAGCGCCTGATGTTTCCGATGTCGAAGTTCCCGATGATTTTGCTGCTCAAATGGTGTCTGAAGGTCTTTGGTCAAAGGCAGGCATTGAAGTTAAAGAAAGAGCCCCCCAAACAATACAACCTAAGCCTAAGCCTCAAGTACCTTTGACCGAAGAAACTGTCTACAAACAGCATTTGGTTAAAGAGTATGAGAAAAAGGTTGAAGATCTTAAAGAGCTTGTTGCCTTAATGGAAAGCTTTGGTATGGTTGGTGGTGATGCGGGTGCATTTAATTCCGTAGGACGAAACGGAACTGGGTCTTCAGAAGGGAGATCCAGACGAAAAACGACCAAAAAAAAGAAACGTAAGAAAGCATGGCCTTATTAATAGACATATTAGCTGAAGCCAAGAGCCGACCAAAGAAGAGGGGGTCATACCACACTCTAAAGGATGGACCTGTAACGGCTAAAAAATCAAAGGTAAAAAACTACCCTAGTATTAAAATTGCTTTACGTCGAGGATATCTCGGTCAAATATTCTCAACTAAAGGCGCAGCACGGCTTTATGTTATTAGTAAAGCTGGTTGGGGTAAAAAAAGTTCAGGCCGAATAGCTAAAGGATTTACACCTGGATCAGCGACCCCCTCTGCGAAGTGGGATAGTATTAAAGGGCATTCAGTCCGAACAATGAAAAAACACGGGAAGCAAAAATCCCGAAAATTCGACAAGTACAAGGTAAAGAAAAAATGATTTTAACTGACACATTCATAGTAGAGAACGCCCAATTGGTTCAAGAGAGCCGAGATGGGAAAAATATCACCAAACTGCGCGGAGTTTTCGGCAGGTGTGATGAGAAAAATAACAACGGTAGAATTTACTCTAAGCCAATTTTAGAAAGAGAGGTTAAGCGTATAGCTGAGGCTATGTCTGAAAGGAGACTTTTAGGAGAACTTGATCATCCTACACACGATTCAGTTAAACTAAGCAATGTTTCTCACCTTATTACAAATTTGGATTTTAAAGGTAGTGAGTTGGTTGGTGAGTGTGAGATTTTAGACACTCCCGCTGGTAAAGTTGCCCAGGCTTTAGTGGAAGGTGGGGTTAAGGTAGGTATTTCTTCTAGAGGCATGGGAACTTTATCAGAACAAGCTGATGGCTCAAAGCACGTTAATGAAGATTTTAAACTTGTAACCTTTGATTTAGTTGCTGATCCTTCTACCAGAGGAGCCTTCCCTGGTTTAGCGGAATCAACCGATCAATCTGCCTTAGTTGAAGAGATTGTTAAAGATACTTTAGATAAAGCAGCTAAGGAAAAAGTTTTTAGCACTATGCTTAAAGACATGCTTAGAGAAAAAACTTCAAAGTGGGGAAACCAAGGTGGAAAGCCTACTGAAGTTAAAAAGGACAAGAAAAAGCCTACCGCTGAAGACCCTTTCCGTAATTGGGAAGATTTCTACGGAGCATACACAGGTCCTCCTCGCGTTGCGAGAAAGACACGGGGGTATGAGGATGCTGAAACGGTTACAGAACCTCAGGAAGTAGTTGAAGGCATAAATCAGTATGCATTTTTAAGGGAGTTTCTTGTAGAGAACGTAGAGAATTATGAAGGATTAAATACTTATGCTGCTTTAAAAGGACTACTTTTAGAAGACTTAGATGAAGCATTTCGCCATAGAGGGTCAGAAAGAACGCAAAGGCGTCAAGCAAGGCTGAGGACAAAAGGTGGTGCGATTGCTCAAAAAGGAGCCCAAATGATGAAGAAGGCTACTAGAGACACAGAGGCTGTAAAAGATATGTCAACCCCATCAGGCGGGATTAGAGGTGCTATTCATGGATGGAGAAAGGGTCGTTTGCTAAAGAAAGCAGGGAAACTGGATGTGAAGGGTGAGAAGCTAAGAGATAAAGGAGATGCTTTAACTCAAACTGGTATTCGTCAAGTAGATAAAGCCGCTGTTCGTGCAAGGGTTGATGCTAAACTTGCCGCAATTCGGAAAGATAAAGGACTTCAACGACAGGCTCAGGTTAAGCGACCATCTACAAGAGCTACAGACCTTCGAAGCCATCCAACGCCAGAAGCAGCGACTCCTGTAAAACGAGAAGCTCCAAGCCACGATGATGGGGGTGGAACGGCTGCTGTTATGACCGCTCACGCCAAGACTCCAGAAGGGAAACGACAATCCCAACAAGACGCTGCAAAGAAGAGACGGCCTGGAAGAGTCGGTCGAGCACTTAAAGCAAAGATAGCAGCAGAAGAAGAAGAATAAGCAAAAAAATAAAAAAAAGTGACCTACTTTTTTTTCACTAGTAAATATTAATAGACACGGAGTTTAATTATGAGCAAATTCGATAGCATTTCACAGCTTCTCCCTGAGGGGCTCACTGAAGAGACGGTCAATGAGATCGCTACTCTTGTTAGTGAGGTTATCTCAGAAGAAGTTGAGAATAAAGTAAAAGATTTAGAGAATAAAGTCCACGGCTTCCTTCGCATGAAAATTGACGAAGTTAAAAGCCATGCTATAGCAGAATTGGAACAAGAGAATGAGACCTTTAAGAACGCTCGTATTTTCGAATCACTTAAAACTTTAATGGCCTTAGAGATTAATGGTGATGATGAGGAGAACGCAGTCGGTCAAACTCGTAAAGAGTTTGATGAAGTTCAAGAAGAAAATGATGTTCTTATTCGTGAATTAAATACAGCACTTACTGAGTGCTCAAAAATGGAAAATACTTTGAGGGTTTTGTCAGGTAAAATTGATATCCTTGAAGAAGAGCGAGTTGATCTACAGGAAGCTGTCCTTTCTTTAGAAGAATCCGCTACATTGCCTTTCAAAAGTAGTGAACAGGCAGTTGTTATCTCAGAAGACGTTGATTCTGAAGAGATAGCAGCACAACAGGTTGAACCCGGTTATTCAAACGAGTTCATTACCGAAGACATGATGGCTTTTATGCCTAAAAAGGAGATTTTAAAATGAATGTAGACGTTAATGGTAGTATTGCCAATGAAGTCGTAGATAAATGGTCTCCTGTATTAGAAGGACTTACTAACGACTATACAAGGAAGGTAACAGCACAACTTTTAGAGAACCAAGCTAAGGCTATTATTTCTGATAGACTTAATGAGGATATCGCAGGCGACAATGGTGGTATGAACACCGTTGGTCGTATGGGAACTTTTCAAAAGTTTGCTTTCCCCCTTGTTCGTCGTGTGTATCCCGAGCTAATCGCCAACAATATCGTCGGCGTCCAGCCTATGCAGGGACCAGTTTCACAGATTTTCTATCTTGGTAATTCAAGAAGAGATGCAGTCGGGAACGCCGATGGCTCACCCGTCGAGCAAACAATTTACAGTAAGTATGCTCTTACTTATAGAGGTTTAGTGCAGGCACCCATCTTTGATGGTGCAAGCTACGACCTAGATACAGTTCCCGATGGTTTAGATGTTTCAGGTCTAATTGGTGCTGGGGATGCGACCCTCGCTGGCTCCCCGACCGCTTCTGGCGCACCTTCCAGTACTGTTGGTGGTAAAATTGCTAATTGGCCCACTGCAAGTTCTACCCACAGACCCGTAGTTTCTACTGGTCCAGCACAAATGCTTGGCTTCAACGTCTCATCAGGTGAGCGTCTTTCTGGATCTGGTATCCCAGAAATGCTCTTCAACATCGAGCAGCAGCCCGTTGCCGCAAGAACTCGTAAGATGAGAGCCCTTTGGACTCTTGAGGCTTCTCAAGACCTTAAGGCTTATCACAACCTCGACCTTGAGCAGGAGCTTACTGACCTTCTAGGTAAAGAGCTTCGCCTTGAGATCGACCGTGAACTTATTGAAGATCTTCGGATGATTGCTTATGGTGTTGGTAGGTCTGCTCAAGATACTGGTTCTGGTCTTGGTTGGCAAAGAAGTTCTTTGGATCAATCTCAGAACCAAGCCAATGGTCCTAACTTGAGCTTCCAACCAGACTTCACAAATGCAAGTGCATTCGATTATGATTTTGCTGGTAAGTACGGCAACACCCGAAACGAAGGTGAGTCAGTTTACGATAACGTGTTCTTGATTGATTTCTCTAGCTCTGCTCTTGATTTTGCACCTCAGCACGTTGGTCATGTCTATGCTAACCTCATGGCACTCTGCCAGAGAGCGGCAACTGACATTTACAAGACTACCCTGCGCGGTCCTGGTAACTTTATGGTCACCTCTCCCACTGTTGGCGCAATGCTTGTTGCTGCTGCCAAGATGGAAGGTGGTATTGAGAAATCAGATGGTCCCACTAATATGGCTGGGGCTAAGGTCGAGTATAAGGGTAAGCTTGCTGGTCAGTTTGACCTCTATATTGATCCTCTTTATCCTGAGGACGAGATTCTTATTGGTTACAAAGGTGCCAACGCAATGGATTCGGGTTATGTTTACTGCCCCTACATTCCATTACAGCAAACACCAACCATCACTGATCCCGAGACTTTCCAGCCCAAAAAAGGCATCATTACTCGTTACGGTAAAGCAGAAGTCGCTCCAGCGTCTAGATTCTACAGAATCATTAGACTCGTTGGGCCTACTGCAAACTACCTCTTCACACCATTCTTCGCTGTGAAAAACAACGCGAATGTCTAATTTGGATTGCTAAGACAATACTGATTATTTTTAAAAGGGTGGGGGCTCTGGCCCCCACCCTTGTTCTTTTATGTGGTAAATAATGTATAAATATCAAAGCAAATGTAAGTTTAGAATGCTAACTACTATAGGCGATAAAATTATAGAGATTAGACCTAAGCAAATAATTGAATCTAATGCTATTTTGGATAATGATTATTTAGTTCTTTTAAATAATCCTAGTCGCAAGAGGGGGAGACCTAAAGTAGTACATGATAACGAGGAAATAAAGAATGAAGAGCCAACCAAACAACCATCCTCAGATCCCAAAACCAAGGCTTAATGGCTATGGAACAAGTTTAGGTGATTATGGGGGATATTTACTTACAGACTACAAACAAACAGGGGATATAGATGCTCCTGCGCTTAATAGATTAACTTTAGAATCTGCGACAGAGTTTAGTGGTTATGAGACAATAATTAAAGACTATATTTTGGGGATGTTAGGGTTCCCTATTGTCCGTGTAGAGTTAACGGGATTTCAATTAAAGCAATCCATACAAGAAGCAATTAATAAATTAAATTATCATGCTCCTTTGTGGAATCTACAGTATGCAACCTTTGATGCTTCTGCGGGGCAGAATATTTATGAAATTCCTCTCTACATGCTCCAAAATTTGGAATATGTAGCATATAGAAAGACCTTATTAACTATCGCATCTCAGAATGGTACCCTTGAGTTCGATTTTTTCTTAAAATACTTCCAAGATAACTTCTTGTTTGGGGATATGAATATTGCTGAGTTCTATCAGCTTCAACAGAACTTGGAGATGTACAGAAAGATTCTTAGCCAGGACGGAGGGTTTAATGTTGTTGGTGGTAAATACCTACAGATTTATCCCTCTCCTTCCCAGACTCCTGAGAAGGTTATTTTGGAGTATAGGGCTATTGATTCTGATACGATTCTACCTTACTATACTAATTGGGTCCAAAGATATGCCCTTGCTGTTGCCAAAGGGGTTTTATCTCAAATTAGAGGAAAATTTGCCTCAGTTCCTTCCCCAGCGGGAGGAGCGGTATTGAATGGACCTCAGCTTGCAACGGAAAGCCAGCAGGAAAAACAGGCATTAATTGAAGAATTATTGATGGAGGTTGAAGAGCCACCCGTCTTCACTACATTCTGATGGACAGAAAGAAAGATCTTTTTGAGGTGTCTACAGACATGCTGCCTCTTCCTGAGTTGGAAGGGAAGAGTGATCTATCTTTTTTTGACCAAGAGAATGCTGATATCAATCTTTTTAACCTAGTAGACGATGAGCTTATTCGTATAGCAGGATCGGAACTTCTCTACTATAAGTTCCTAATTTCTGAAGATTATGATGAAATATATTTAGAGGCTAGGAATAAGCCTATAATTTCTGAACCAATTAATGTTTATGGTCATTATGAACCCAAGCCGGTGGAACAGAATCTTACAGAGTTTGGCTTAGAGTTAACTAACGATCAGTTATTTATTTTTAATAAATCTTATATTACCTCAAAGATCAATAGGTCTCCTATTGCTGGGGATATAATCAAACCAAAATTCCAGAACCAAAAATACGAAATTTTTGAGGTTCAAGAAGACAGTTTTCAATTATATGGAGTTTATCATCTGGTCTGCGCTGCCAAGATTCTTCGTGATGAGGCAAGTGTTATAGATGAACCCCTCACCGAGTTAAGTAATGATGTGGGGGGATATAAAGATCTATGACCACAGTAAACTGTTGTAAATTTCGAAGGTTTGAAGGGTCTTGGAGACAAAATACTTCTACAACTCCTAGTCACCCCAAACCTACTTATGATTTTGAAGGGACTTACTTTGAGGAATGTAAAGAGTCTCACCCAGAGGCCGAGTGCCCTGATTTTTCTAATGATGAGTGTAATGAACTAAAATTTTCTCCTCCAACAGTGTGTTGGAGTATGGTCGAAGCCTCTGATGAGTATGATGATAGATATTTTGAGTGTGCTTGCGCTTCAAGTAAGTATATAAAGTTCTCAGGTCCTTATGGAAAGGGGGTTCCTCACGCACTTGAACAAGGGCTTCCAGCGGAAGATGCGTGTACCTGCCCTCGACCAAAACCAAAAAGAGAAAAAACAGTTGAAGATCCTCCTTTTCCTGGGGGAGAAGCTGATAGGGTATTAAAAGTTACTCTAACTGAGAGCATTATAAAATGACAAATAATTTTGATATAACAACTTCTAGTAATTTTGATTTAATCAAAACCTCAAGGATAACATCTCAAGAGTATTTATTAAATTTAATATCTCAGATGGACAAAAAAAGTGTTATTCCTTTAAATGGATACAAAGAAATTGTTAGATTTTTACTAAGCGAGTTTAATGATTTGCCCTATCTTAATGATGAATTAGAAATAATAAAATCTAAATGTAGATATGGAAACCCAGATAGAACTATAGCAAAATTACACCAGACAGATAATTTAGTATTGCCTTTTCTTACTATCTCACAAAATAGTATTATAGAAAGTCCCAATAGACAAAAATATTTTCCTGTAGTTATGCATAGTACCTATTGGAATAAAGATAAACAAAAAGCAGAGAGGATAATTAGTTTGTGTGATAGACCTGTTACCATACAGTATAATATTAATGTTTGGGCCAAGTATATGGAAGACATGGACCAATTATCACAGCAAATTAGGCTTAGATTTAACCCTTCTATTGAATTAAACACACAGTTTAGTAAGGATAGTAAAGTCTTTCTAGCTTCAGAAACTAATAACTATAGCTTTTCTTTAGGGGATAGAGAAGATAGAGTTATTCGGAAATCATTTACTGCTTCTGTTGAAACGTACATAAAAAGTCCAAAATATCTTATAACATCTACGGGACAGATTGAAGAGCTTAATTTAGATGCAATAATAGTGGATTCTTAATAGGTATTAAGAATAGTGCTAATTTTTTTAGCACTATTTGGGCCTAAATTTACTAAATATAAATAGAGGTTATTATGAAAAGTATTACAAATGATTGCTTACAACGCTTAGAGTTGTATTTAACCACCAGCAGCGGAGCGAAAAGAGTCTGGCTTATGCCTAGAGAGACAATGGTTGTCCCTCCTTCGTTTGTCAGTGGACAAATGCAGACCTTATCTGCTCGTCGTATGCTTAGTATCAGAAATGCTTAGGAGATAAATTATGGCAAATTTCGTTAGTCCAGGTGTATATGTAATTGAGAAAGACATTAGCGATTACACCCCAGCAGTTAACCCTACGGTTGTAGGTATTGTTGGTTTTGCAAGCAAAGGCCCCACTAATAAGGCTACCCTTATAACAAGCCAGGAGAATCTAGTAAAAACTTTTGGTAGACCCCAAGAGGCTTTAGCTGGTCAAGGCTTAGAGGGTGGTTTAGAGATTTTAGAAACGGCTAACCAAACATATTATGTTCGCGCTGTTGCTGAGACAGGAGCCAATGCGGCAAGTGGGGTAATGCCTATGGGGTCGTGCCCTGCAATGCTTGTTTCAGGAGTACCCGCTGTCGATACTGGAGGCGCGGCAGGCATTGGTGTTAGTCAACCCTGTTATTTAAAAGTTCAAGTAACTGATAGTGCGGGACGGGAAAGGTTTGCCGTGCCTAAAAGCTTCGCTATCCCATCAGGAACAATGTCTGGTGGTCAGCTTGCTACAACGCAAGATGTAGCCATGAAGTCAGTCATTGGTGGTAACATGGACACTGATGAAGTTGGTGTTTACTTTACTTCTGGTGCTACTTTGCAAGGTCCCGACGATGGACCCAGCCAAGGCAGCGCAGTTTACTTAGTAGGGAACTATGCAGGTTCAGGTGCGTCTTTAGCAGTTTCGGCCTACTCAGACAGTAATTATTCTGTTGGTCTCTCTGGAATACTTCACCACTTAAGTACAAGTGGTGCTAGAGCGTCCCTCTCTGCAACACAAGCTTACTCTTTTGCTTTAAAAACAAACGGTTATTCTTTTAATCCTGGTGCAAGACTAGGATCAGATAATACTCTTTCATCTATAGGTTATCTAACTGAATCACTTTATCCTGGTACAGGGTATAACACATCAACACTTGCAGATGGTAGTATCTTAGGAAATTCTATCACAGTAGGTCCCTTAGGCTCTAGAAACTTTACAGTTAATATTAATGATGGAGGAATAGCAGAGGAGGGATTCAAAGCCTCGTTTGTTGCTTCTGGAAATTACTTAGAGGATGTAATTAACACAGGTGCTACAGACCTAAAATCAGAAACCATTAAAGGCAATCTAATCTTAGAAGATAGTATCTTCTCTGATGCTGCGGTACCTTTTTATGAGTCTCATTTGAGTGCTCTTACCAATAGCGTAACTCAGGTAAGTGGTCACGGTGGCGGGTATTCTTACACTGGATATCCCAACGTCTCGATGCCTGCCGATGCAGATGTCTTAGTTACTACATTTAGTGCAACGGTTGGAGATTGGAACCCATTAGCACCTAGGTTTATTAAACTAGTTGATACGACAGTTAACTTAGCTGGTGGAACAAATGGTGACGGTGATGGAGATACTGATAAAGAAGCTGATGCTTTAATTGGTCAGGTAACTCCTACCAGAACAGGGATGCAAGCACTAAATGATGAGCTTGTTCCTGTTACTCTCGCTATTGTTCCTGGTATTAGTGATCAGAGAGTACAGAATGCTTTAATAACACTGGCTGAAACTACTGGAAATTTCCTTGCAGTCTTTGGTTGCCCAATAGGAATTGGGAACCCTGGAGACGCTATTGAATATGCAAACGGACAAACCCCTTATAGGAATTCCGCTTTCAATAGCTCCTATGCATGCCTTTACTACCCAGCCGTAAAAGTATTCCAGTCTTATATGGCTAAGGATATTTGGATGGACCCAGCTATCTTCGCTGTAAGACAAATGGGCTTCACTGACAGTGTTGCAGAGCTTTGGTTCGCTCCAGCAGGCTTTGTTCGTGGTCGTTTAACTAAGCCTTTTGATACTGAAGTTGATTTAAACCAAGGTGATAGAGACAGTCTTTATAGTGGAGGTAACATTGTTAACCCAATCGTTAATTTCCCCTTGCAAGGAATCACAATCTTTGGACAAAGAACCACTCAACGTGCCCCAACGGCGCTGGATCGGATTAATGTTCGAAGGCTTATGGTTTTCATCAAGCGAGTAATTACCATGTCAACGCAGAGATTCATCTTTGAGCCTAATGATAAAATTACTCAAGAAAGAATTCAAACCCTTCTCGTCCCCTTGTTTGAGGATATAAAACGAAGAAGGGGTGTCACAGAATTTAAGGTAATTTGTGATGAGACAGTAAATACTCCAGTGAGAGTTGATAGAAATGAGCTTTGGTGCAAGATTCTTATCAAACCTACAAAGGCAGCAGAAGTCTTAGTCTTTGAACTTAACATTACAAATCAATCAGCAAACATAGGCTGATAACGGAGAAAACATGCCAAACGCAAACCCCTATTTTATTAATAACGATGGTCAGGTAGCTCGCACAATTAGCGGTGAGCAACCAACCACCCCTGTAATCTCTACTGAACTAGATTCAGTACGAGCTTATCAGTGGGAGATCTCATTTCATTTTGGAGCAAAAGATCCAGTAAATACTATGCAAAAACCCCTTACTCTTGCAGCAAAGCAAGTGAATGGTATTGGATTTAGTGTAGAAGATATTGAGGTTCATAGAGTTAACGACAAAGTTTACTATCCTGGTCGTCCAAGTATGGATGAGTTGGTTGTAACTTTTGATAACTTACAGAAGACAAAGGTTGATAAGCTTCTTTATGAACTGATGGCTGTAACATATGATCCACGCACAGGAGAGCTTGAGGGTGGTAAAATTCCAGGGCTCAACGGTCAGTTAAATACTTTCAAGCAAACTATCGACGTTGTTCAGCTTGATGGAAAAGGCCAACCTCGAAACGTCATTCATCTTTATGGCTGTTATCCCAAGAAGATTACTCATGGGGAGTACAACTACGGAACCAACGATTTCCACACCATTGAAATGACCTTCCGCTATGATTATTTCATTAACACTAACGATAAGAAAGGCGTTGTTAATGGTGAGGTTGGATAATTAACCATAGTAAATTTTTTAAAGACCCAACTCGTTTGGACGCGGGTTGGGTTTCTTTTTTAGCTATCATATAATATGGATTATTTTACTGAACTACTTGAAAGTTACTCACGTTTAAAGAAGCGAGAGCTTGTTTTGTTGGAGAAGGAAGAGAAGAAGGCAAAAAAGAAATCTAAAAAAAAGGAACCGCAGAAGAAGAAAGAGAAACCAGATAAGATTGTTCAAGAGTATACCCCTGAGCAGGTTCTGACTGCTGCTCTAGGGACGCCA
>Ga0209756_1000100_pt1 | contig 76699 bp, 57 predicted proteins | sample ETNvirenome_6_85_FD_184071 | JGI IMG/M metagenome (GOLD analysis project Ga0209756, IMG submission 184071) | Marine viral communities from the Pacific Ocean - ETNP_6_85 (SPAdes) (version 3) | ecosystem: Environmental > Aquatic > Marine > Oceanic | place: Pacific Ocean | collected 2013-06-19 | reverse complement strand
CTTGACCTTCCAGGTGAGGCAAATATAACTACTGCCGCAGGAGATGTAGGAGTATTCCAGTCTACTGGTGCTAATACGGTCCAGTGTATTGCTTACACCAAAGCCAATGGTGAGGCGGTAGTATCAAGTAGTGGCGGTATTACTCATGCCAGCCAATGGCGATTGACTACAAACTTCGATGGCGATGCTGCACCAATAGCAAGTAACCTAGAGGAAGTGGATGCACCGGCAGGGTTTGGAATACTCGGTGCTAGCATGACCGAAAGTAGTGGTAACTTTACATTCCCATCGACTGGTTATTGGCTTGTTAAATTTGACGCGTTATATAATTATACAAGTGCTTCCTCCTATACCGATTCGTCAATATGGGTAACAACAGATAACAGCACCTATAACAGAGCCACCTATGCCAGAAGCTCTACTGATTCTGGACACCCATACGGCAATCCGTCCTCCGAGTATATAGTGGACGTGACTAGTACCTCTAATGTTAAGGTTCAGTTTCAGGTCAAGACCGAGGATGATAGCGCAACCTGTAAGGGCAACACAGGCTATAACTATACCAACATGACATTTATTAGATTAGGAGACACATAAACATGGATGACCTAACAGGCAGACCAGACCATATCGAGGATGTATTAGTAAAGCTCCACACTGGGCAATGGTTCGGCTGGTCAGATAGTAAAGATAAAGTGTACAGCAATCTTGTTATCCATGATGACCAGTATAGTAAACCAAGCAAAGCTAGTTTGGAAGCAGGATTAGTGCAGGCTCAAGATGACTTTGACTGGCAGGATGTACGTGTTGAACGTGACAGTTTGCTATCTGATAGTGACCATATCCTAATGCCTGACTATCCGTTAGAGGATAAATCCGATTGGGAAGCATACCGACAAGAGCTAAGAGATATACCACAAGATTTTGATAGTGCGGAGGACGTAGAATGGCCCGACCAGCCCAGCGGATAAAGAACGATGAGCAGAGAAAAGAAGCAGGACCTCAATCTTATGGACTTTGTGTTTGTGGGTATCCTCTTGAGTGCGTGTATCCTTATTGTATGGAACACAATACAGATACAACAAGTAAAAACGATAGCTGAACACAACAAGGCGCATGTGTGTTTCCTAACCGATGTAATATTTGGACCAGCAGAAAACATGGCAGAGTTATGCGCTACTTTGCGTGAGGACCTACATGAAGAATGGCAAGCACAGTCGAGGTAAGTAATGAAACAGTCAAGTTTGTCAAACGCTTTGAAGGGTTACGTCTAAGTTCCTATTGGGATTACCACCAATGGAGTATAGGCTATGGAAGCATCAGCTATGAAGGACAAACAATCACCGAGGAACAAGCAGCAAGGAAACTCCAAGGCGACCTCCAGAAGTACGCCGCAAGCCTCACTGCCGCACTCCACGTTACACTATTACCCGACCAAGAGACTGCGCTTCTATCAGCCGCTTATAACCTTGGGGTTACAGGTGTTAGGCTTGTTATTAAAGTATGTAACACGGGGGATTTTGACGCTGCTGCACAGCTGCTTAGACGCTACGACCACGCTGGAGGTAAGAAACTCCCAGCCCTTACCAGACGCAGAGAAGCCGAAGCAAAACTCCTATCCCGACCCAGACCCAGACCTATGGTGGTGGATACTGAAATGAGGGGTGCGCCACGGGTACAATACGAGCGCACTTATTATCTGATGCCTCCTGATGCTAGTAAGCAGGAGTTCATGGATATAGCAGGCGAGGTATACAACCAGAAATCTACCGTAGGATTTAGTGCCGATGATGCTGGCATTGGTGATTTAGACAAGCGTAATGCCGTATTAGTGTACCCAGAACGACAACCTAAGAAACTTACTGAGTGGTTTTCCACCCACTACAATGGGGTGAACATAATTCACCACCCAAAATTCACTCCCGTTGCACCTGAGCCGTCTGTAGGGCTAACAAAGGTAGGTTTGCACGGTAGTGCCGATGGTTCTTGGGGTAATCCTATCCTTCCAGAGACAATTGACCTAATAAAAGAAGCCAAGATAGAAGCATACAAGGGCTTGTCAAACGAGAGTGCTGATACAGTCAAGGTACTTCAGGACATCAACCCTGATATGTTCATATTAATCAGGCTATTTGCTAAGGTAAACAAGCAAGCCAGCCGACCACAACAGTTCCTTGATGCGGTGGCACAAGATGCCGTAAAATGGTATGATGCAGGGGTTAGGCACTTCGAGGTACACAATGAGCCTAACCTAAAGATAGATGATTCCGCAGAAGGTATGTGGGATGTCTGGAAAGACGGAGCAGAGTTTAGTTTATGGTTCTTATCGGTAGTATCAAAGCTAAGACAGCTAATGCCAGAGGCACAGTTTGGTTATCCAGGATTATCTCCTGGACATTCCATGCCTGGTGTACGCTACGACCCCATCCGATTTTTCAACGAGAGTTGGACGGCGGTGGACGAAGCGGACTTTATTTGTGCGCATTGCTATTGGGTTACAAGGGAGCAGATGTATTCGGACGTAAATGGGCAGTGGTACAAGCGGTATCACAGCAAGAACAAACCTATTATGATTACCGAGTTCTCTAACCCGTCACCCGATGTCCCTAAACACGAAAAGGGGTTACAATACGTAGAGTATTATAAGAGTCTCAACAATGTACACTCAGCCTACTCGTTCTTGAGTACAGCCAGTAGTGGCTTCAAGCATGAGACATGGCATGGCTCGGATATTGCAACACTAGTTGGACAGAGAGATGGACGTTAGCCTTGAGACTGTACTAGATAGAATACGTGAACACATTAAGGTTCTTAACCACTCCAGTGAACGGATGGCATCTACACTGGACGAGCTTGAAGATGATTTTTCAGAGTTGTCACAACGCATGGCATCAGTTGAGGCACACTTAGCTTGGCTAATGAAGTTGATATGGATGGTAATAGGAGGAATAGTGATGATTGTATTCAAGGTATTCGCAGAAACCTAATCTATAGATGGCACACATACCTAAGTTAGAGCCTTCGGTTTCGCCAGGCTGTTATTATACTCGCCTCGATTACACTACTAAGTGGGAACAATACTTCCTACTGATTAGTGATATACATTTTGATGCTAAAGGCTGTAACAGAAAACTAATCCGCAAACATTTGGAACAAGCAAGGGTGCGTAACGCACCTATTTTTATATTCGGGGATTTACTTGACCTGATGCAAGGCAAGAACGACCCCCGTGGTGCTAAACATGACCTGCGTCCTGAGTATGCTATGGATGACGACTACCTCGGCAACGTGTGCGAGGATGCCGCAGACTTTCTAGCTCCATACGCAGAGAACTTAGCCCTGATTAGTATGGGCAACCATGAGTTTGAGTATCGTAGAAGGCATGAGATTGACCCGTTGACTATTGTAGCTACACACCTCAAGATAAAGACTGGCGTTGCTCCAACCATAGGACCATACACAGGCTGGATACAATACAAACTAAAGTATGCTAATGGTGGTAGACGTAAGACTATCAACATGAAGTATCACCACGGTGTGGGTGGTAATGCACCTGTAACTAAGGGTGCTATCCAAAGTAACCGTAGTGCTGTCATGTGGCCGAACGCTGACATAATGATACGTGGGCATATACACAATAGGTTCAGTATGTCGATGCCAGTCGAGACTATTACTACTCACGGCAAAATAATGACCGACCAAGAACGTGTTTATTTACAGACAGGTTGTTACGTATCCGACATTGAGGACGGTAACAGTTGGTCTAGCCGCAGAGGATTTGGTGTACCAGCGATGGGTGGTTTCTGGCTCAGGCTATACAACGACAACCTGACCGAGAATAGTGTGAACGTACAGTACCAAGCGATACCGACTGACTAGTGTGGTACTACATTGCAGTAGATATGTTCGGAGACATCTTGTTTCTTGATGAAGGTGAACAATACGATGAGCCTGATGGCTGGATGAACAGAGGTTATCCCCCGTTCTATTCGGCAGGTGGTCCGCTCGATGTTATCACAATGGGCATGAAGCATTTGCAGGAGTGCGAGAAGTATCGGCTGGGTTTTATCTCCATGAATTGAAAGTTTTAAGGTTGTTCCTCTTTACACTAAACCCACTCTAAAGTATCATCTCCAAATGGAAGAAACGATTACAACACGCCAGTGTGACAGGTGTGGGTCTGAAATACCCAACGTGTGTCATATAAGATGCGAGAACTGTGGCGCAGAGGTTGTCTGTAACGATAACTAATCGCAATACCCTAAAAGAAAAGCTAATAGAAATACGATTTGACTGTGACTGGTGTGGCCGCCCGTTAGTGGGGGAAGGTGACATGCACGAATGGCTTATCAAGCGTTCTGTGCTGCGTAGGGATAAGCGTATCTTTGATGAACGCAACTGCTCGCTGTTACATCATGCCTGTCACATGGCTCACGGCCAGACCAGGGCTATGACCGAGAAGCTCGCTCCGATATTCGTAGAACGTTACGGTAAGGATAAGATGTTAGATTTTATATATGATTTGGGGATGAAAGCACCACAACAATTTGTACACATCATAGAAGCTGTGGTATACTAGAATAACTTCACGAAACGGGTGTGACCTCCTTTGAGCAAGAAGCCCAATTCCTTCTTGCTTTATTTACAACAATACCCGTATCCTCATAAGCACCAGGTGGTCCATGCCACCTGGTGTTCCTTTTTAATTACTGCAACTCGTCACGCCAAACAATATTACGCTTGGCTAGACCACGACTAATAGCATACAAACCACTAGCTACGGCTGAGGCTATTGCTACCTGGTCTGCACTAAGTAGGTTCAGACCTGCCATTATTGCAGTAGCGACTACTGATAGTGCTGTTATCCAAAACTCTGTCGTCTTGTATCCGTGTTTCATCTAGTCCTCCTTCAAGAATAGATTCAAATATGTCTGGTTGTTCAATGAAAAACTTTCCGATGGCGGCTAGTAACGCAACAGCCTCTCGTTCTCCTAGCCCCTTGATGGTACGCTTCAACCATCGTGCTTCTGATTTTATTAACTGCGCATCGTCACCTCCTAGTTTACGTAACGCATTCTCAGCTACATCAAGTCGCAACTTGGATGCAGATTGGACAGTCTCATACTGTCCGTATTTTTGCAACAGCCTGTTACGAAGTTCATACTCTATTGGACTGTATTTAGTTCCCATGTTTCCTCTTTAGGCGTGAGCGTTCTTGGGCCGCTTGTCTACGTACCCTCGCAGCAATCTTTTTACGGGATGGCTTCTCACAGTAACTACCTGTACGCCAACGTAGCTCACGCTCTGCCTGTCTAATACCTTTGGCTAACAGCTTACGTTCGTTTGGTTTCATGGGATATAAGTGTACCTTCTTTTTGGAGCGTTGGGTTTTTCTAATAACAATACCTGTACCTGTCTTGTAGTATACAAACGCATCACCAATAAAAAATCCAGGCGCACACCTAGCTCCTTGATGTACGATAACCTCTTTCTTGCTGAACTGTGCGCCTACAGTAAAGGTGTTAGCAGTATTACCATACACGTTACCGACAAACACAATGCCTGCTGTGGCCCTTACGCCATCGCCATGACTGCGATAAGGTACTTCGCTGCTCCACGGTTTGCCCCCTTTTAGCATGTATGCCTATACGCAATTGTCAACTTCTTAAGGTTTCGTTGGTTCATCTCTCAGAGCGCATACTAATGACCACGCCATGTCGGCACGGTTCTTGAGAGCCTTTCGTATAATCTCTACTGCATCACCCCTCGCTATATGGCTAGGAGTAAATCTATACACTTGAAATCCGAGCAGTTGAGCCTGATTATACTTCTCACAATCCAATTGAAATCCTTTCCCAGTCACATGCCTACCGCCTGTCCAGATACCGCCCTCTACTTCAGCTGCTATCTTTTCATCAACCCAGCAAAAATCAAACCGCCAACGTCTAGGTCTGGCAAAGGTATACTCTCGCTCAGGCTGTTTTATCTTGAGAGCCTTGAGGTGAAACTCAAACTCTGCTTCTAGTTCGCTCTTAGTCATTACAGTAACGCCAGTTGGTTAATATCCTTTGCTGTGACCTGCCATTTATATAGTGGCAAAGCTCGTTGCGGCTCCCACCCACCTCTCTCAATAGGAAAACCATCCCTTTCTATCACATCTAATGTCGCTCGGTACACCTTACCAGTTTCTGTGTTGGTGATTTCAGCTTTGGTAGCACCTGCTTTCTTGGCATCTACTAGAGATTGTACGCCAAACGCTATGGCAGGGGGTTTGCGTAAGAAGTGGTTGGGCTTTAGTTCCTTCTTAAATGTGTCTCCAACTACTTCCCCTACCATTCTGTTATTAGAAAATATCTTTGTCATGGTTTGTTCCTCCGTCTACCCTGTGTGGTATACCTTTTCCACCAAACTCAATTCTTTACATTTCCTACACATAAACATAATCCAGCATAACTTATTTCCGCTGTCTTTGGGACCATATTCATGTATAGCACTTTTGCAGCACTTAGACACAATAACTTTATGAATTTTGTATTTAGCCATTGTCTACCTGCTCACATAGGTCTGATATGACACTCACTGCAATCATAAGTGCATCCCTGTTATCCTCACTCAGCTCCACAACCCTGCGTGTTGCTCGGTCTAGGTTACGTTTAGCTGCGTTGATGTCTTTCATAAACTTCAGCCAGTCTTGGGTCAGCTCCTCATGCTCACCCCTGACGAAAGATGCCAGCACTTCTGCTGATGTTCCTTCCTCTACTGCCATACGCAGTTGTTCAGCAGCTTCTCTGGGGTGGAACTCAAACTTCTGCCATAAATCCCACATGGTATAGAAGTGTTTGGGGCTGGCTATTCTACCTCTAACCTTCGGGTTATACCTGCGGAATAATCTATAAGCCATGCCAGCTTTAGCCAGCCTGCCTACGTGCATGATGCTAACACCGAGGGCTTGAGCTAACTTAATAGTCTCGCCCTCGGCATAGTTACCAACAACTCTTGATGCAGCCAGGCACGTCACCCAACGGTGACGGTCACTTAGCTGATAGTTAGATACTGCTCGGTGATAGTTTTGCTCTAGACTCATCTGTACAATATTTACCCCACAACGGGTCACGTTTTGCTTCTACATCCCATAACAGTGCGTCTATTTGCCTAATAGACATGTTCTGCTGGATGTAGTAAGGTTGGTTTTCCATAGTAAGTGCCTTGTCATAGTCCACAGTCTCGACCATGTGTCGTAAATCTTTTATCTTGGGAAACCAATCCTCAGCTTCAATCCATTTTAGTATAGCTCTTTCCATTGTAGCATCGTCAACATCCTTGAACATACTGGCATACAACTTCCATGTACCAGCAGGAATGTTCTGATTAGGATAAGCAAATGCTAGTGGTTCAAATACTTTAGTCTGCATTAAAGGCCTCCTGTAGTGTGTCTATACTAGTCTTACCTTTACCTTTTATCAAAGGCATCCTACCTTGCACAACCCAATCTGTCAACCACTTTATTGACATAGGATTGTACCCACGTTCCAACCATTCCTGGTGATATGGAAGTAAATCATCCTCAGACTTATCTCCTATAACCTCAATGATGGTGGTGTATAACTCCTTTTTAGGATAGCGGTTAGTAATCTTTCTATATATTTGTATAGCCTTGTGTTGACTATCAGGATGACGAACTGCTTTTGTTCGTCCTAAGTTAACCTTGTTATCAGTTAACTTAACTACTGATGGTTCGGATGACATAGCTATGTCACCCCTAAAACCCCCAGATGTGGGGGGTATACCGTTTAGAGATGACATCTTGTCACCCCTAACTGGAGACTCATACTCCACCATGATTGCCTTGAGCTTGACTAGGTCTATACGGTACTCCCTGGGTCTATGTCTACTGGCTTTATGGACCATCTCGATGTATCCATCTTTACGCAGGTCATTCATAATTCTTTGTACCTGTCGCTTGGACAGACACACCTTATGTGCTACACGTTCCATTGATGGGAAAACTCGACCACCCATATCATTGGCGTGGTCGGCCAGAGCTAACATGATTAGTTTCTGGGTTGGTTTTAGTGGTGCGTCAAACACCATGCTCATTATCTTGATACTCATTGCACCACCACCACATCTACGATGTATGAGCCTGCTGGTGAGAACTTATCACGTACAACTTCTCCGTCTGGTACCCAGATTGGGTCACGCTGTAAGATGTCAAGCCTCACACTACCGTCATGCTCTAAGGTATAAACAGCTCCACCTCTATCAATACACAGATAAGTATTTTTGAGCGCAGGGATGTAGAATTTCGTACCAAGTTTCCAGTCACGAGGGCAGGCCACTGTTGCATACCGCTCGTGCCACCACGACCAGTGATGCCATCGCTTACCATCAGTCAGCCAGGATGTACATTGCCCATCTACCACGTTGTCGGGATGACAGTTCGGACCAAGATTAGGTGGCCAATAATAACTCAGCCTTGCCCTTAGCTGTGGTTCTGTGGTAGGTTGTACTGTTGGTGTAGGTGGTACTGGTGTATTGGTTTCTACAGCTACGGCAGGAGCAACCAAAACTGCTGGTTGCTCCACTTCGTTTCCTCTAAAGGTGTTCCAGATAACAACGCCAGTTACAAACCCTGCCATCATGGACATCGCAATCATAACTACGATAACTTCACGTCTAGTCATAACAACCTCCTTAGACATTATGTTTTAATTAAAGCTGTCACCTTCTTTGGTTTACCATCTACACGAAGGTACGTACAAGTATATCCAGTCAAGTCATAGGTCTGGGTTGGGTCAAGCTGGTCTAAGTCTAAGATGTGAGCAATAGTCTCTGGCCAAACCGTAACTCCAAACTTAGTGAACGGTCCACCCTGTACCTTATAGTACGTCTTACCATCATTGACGCTACACACTAAACTCGATGCTGCAAACGTGTCAGTCTCAGCCGTGTCAGCTACTACCTGGGCTGGTGTCATCGGTGGTGCGCCATTAGGTGCAGTGAATGTAGGTGGTGCGCCATTAGTTGCTGTGGTCTTACCAGTTGGTTCAATCCCATTCTCTAATAGGATACCTGCAAACATCCTAAAGCGTTCCAGCAGATGCGCCTCGCTCTCATCTCTAAGGGTGAACATTACTTCCCACCCTACACTAGTCTTGCCCTTGAAATTGATGCTACTCGGTGCTTCTGTATGCTGTGTCATAATTGACCTCCTCCCCTGTTCGGGTATCTAATAGCATAACTCTACTCATTTCGCCACACTCACGACAACGTGAGTACGCTGTTACTGAAGGTGGGTATTGAACTGAGCTATAATCATCGACCTGACCTTCACAACAGGCCGACAGCTCCGCTACGCCTCTGACTAACTCTTTCACAATTTACCTCCTTTATGCTTCTGGGATAGCTGTTCTATACTTAGGCATACACTCAGGTTGACCTAACAGCTATCCCGTCTGCACCATACTAAAGTAAAAGTCTTATGCTCATTGCCTGATGGCAACAAGAGAGTGAACACTCACTCTTTTGTGCGGATATACGTTTGTATCTAGAGGGACTATGCTCTTTGTGCATATCCGCACATAACAGCAAGTGTGCTATTGTTGGTCGGGTCTAATAACCCAGTTAATAAGACCGCCCTGATGATGACGGCTGAAAATCCTGTCATCCTCATCCCTGGCTTGTTCGGCATCACGTCTAATCGGAGCATAAAACCTCCGACCTGTCAATCTAGATATAGCAACCCACTCACCCATCTCCCCTATATCGGGGTCGTGATATTCTGTAGGCATATACACCTCCCTGTCAATTAACATGCTTCTCTGATGTACGTATCCAAGCGGCATGGTTGTCTAACACTTCATCCAACTCATACGTACCCAAATACTGTTCACACGCCCTACGTACTACCTCACTCCTAGTAATGGAGTGTTCGTCCGCAAAGTATTGCAACTGATACCGTAACATGGGGGTCATTTGAGCCGACACCCAGACCTTCCGTTCTTTGTCCATACATGGATAATACACTACGGATTAGAAGTTGTCAACTTTTTAATATCAGGACACATGGTCTGGTCGAGAGCAAACAATTCCATGTGAGTGGCACGTTTCCACTTATCACCGATGGTGACATTCGGAAATCGTTTGCTCTCTCCAGTACAGAAGCAATACTCGATACAGCTACGTGCTATCTTGGCTTGCTCCACATCGGCCTTGTGGTATCTGCGTTTTTTCATACCTCATACTATACTCCGAAAAACCAGTATATAAAATGCGCTCCAAAGTATACTGTTCCCAGGGTAATCACCATCCAGCCTAGTGTATCTATCCAGCCGTGTCTCATACATCCACCTCCGTAGATTTACCAGCCTCAATCGCTGCCTCCAGTATTCCAACACACTTATCTAAGTCAGCTGCTTCATTCAAGATTTGGTCTTGCTCGGCAGTGACTTCCACTATACTGAAATCTCCAGCAAACATAGCTGGTGTCCAAAACAATTTCAGATTGTCGTTCATTACCACAACTCTTGTGTCATCCATATCACACCTCCTTGTGTGTACTGCATTGCGATAGCATCAGCTATACCTTGATATGTAAGTGACCGTAGCTTGGCACGGTCTACGCTAGGTCCGAGTTTATTCTGTCCGCTCGGAGTCTGATTGGCGTAACGTGACTTGAGAATAACCTTAGTTGGTTTTAGTTTGGGAAGGTTCGTTAGCCATAGGCACGTAGCCTTACTAGCATCCTCGCCAAAGTGGTACGGCTGTACTAATTGGTCATACTTGCGACCTATACGTTGGACTGCATACTTGTGGGGGATTGGATTTTCAATACAAATGCGCTTGATAGGAGCGTCAAGTAAATCCTTGAAAAACTTAGCACCTTCATCTAGCTTTGCCCAGCGTCCTTTCTGACGATGCAACCATGATACCCCACTGTTACTAAGGTACGTACAGGGGGGATGTGCTATCATCATGTCCCAATGTTCACCGTAGGCAAGGTCGAGTGCATCACCTTGATAGTGAAAGCCTACGTTAGGAGACTCACATGGTAGTAGGTCAGCACTCACTACGTGATGCTCTTGATTTACATCAGCAATTCTTATTGCATCTCTTACTCTACCACTGTACTCACACGCTACTAAAATTTTCATAATCTATTTTCTCACCTCCTTTAAATCCTGGCAATACAAACACAACGTGAGTTCGGCAGTTAGCACAGCTTGACGTTCGTCCAATTCTTTGTTGCATATAGCACAACGTAATTCTCGGTCACAATCACACTGATATACATGAGCCGTCTTGAGCCAATTCATTGAATGTTTTGGTGCTATTTCGTTGTCCATGTTATCGCCTCAGATGGTTGGGATGATTGGGAAATTTTCATCCGAAGTATGTAAAGCTCCAGCATCATTGCCCTCATCATCACTCATTGCAATCAAGTACGTTCCATCACCGAATATAATCACTGGCGCATGATTGTATTCGAGTTGCCAGTATTCAATCCTGTCTACAATTTTACCACCACACTTCTGGGTTGCTTGTTGTTCCCAGTATGCTATCGTATCTGTTTGGTTACTCATCTTGCACCTCCTTGTGCTTTATTCGCTCGAACATGCGACTGTCTTTAGGTTTGTAACTGGTTGGAGGCGTACGCCTCCAACCAAAATACTCTAGTCTATCTCTATCACGGTGCATATCATGGTACTCTGACGTTATCCAGTCATCATACATAGCCGTGATAGAGGCTGTGTGCATTACGTTACTCATCACCGTGTCGGTCTATCAAGTCTTGCATGGTAAGTTTGCCCTCATCAAAAAGCTCCCAATCAGCTTCGGGTACATCCATGTGTTTGATGTATAACTCAGCGTCACCTTCATGCCACCATTGTCCATCGTCCGTGTACAATATTTCAGTCATAGTTACACCTCCCTTTCAAGTTGGTCATCTATTTGTTCATCAACAATTTCTCTGAGACTAGGCGCATAATCTGGAAAGTTTGTTACGATTTCTAGACAAGCGGTTTCGGGTATTCGTTCACCTCGTTCAAGTCCCCAATCTCGTATTGTAAATCTGTCAATGCCAGTGTATGCGATTACATCGTTTTGGTCGTGATACTTCTCAAGATACTTAATCAAACTCTTTACTGTAGTTACCTGTGATTGTTCCATTATGTTTGCGCCTCCTTGCGCAGTACGATATAGTGCCATGTGAATATGGCGATTGTTATTGGTATCATCGTCAACAAGAACACAGTGTCATCCGACATACGTGTTCCACAGCCCGATACCTCATACAAAGTCTTGCCTAGCTTGTAAGGCATGTGACCAAGCCAGTCATTACAGAAGTCTCCATCCGTTACGCTTAGGTACAGCCAGTTAGCTATTGCTTTCATGTTGCACCTCCTCATCAGTAAACCTAACTTGTACTGATATAGTACCTCCAGTGACTGGGTCTATATCAAGCAGACGCTCATTGCCTGGACTGTCGTTCTTGTAGTCCTCGTGTATCATGTTAAAATCCTGTCTAGTGCAATGTATTACCATGCCGTCAAAATAAAATTTTCCGTTCATGTTGCCTCCTTCTAACCTTAGGGTTAGACTATGTTACCAACGTTCGTTAGGGTCTAGTGCATATGCGAAGTCCATAATCAATCTCAAGTGTGCATCACTCACACCTGCTACGTCCATCTGAGCGTCTAGCATTGCTGTGTGTAACAGTCGTAGCATACGTGTACCCCTGGGATAACTGTGGAAGTGACGTAGTTGGTGTCTATACTCATAAGCCCAGAAGTATGCGCTACCTAGATAGTTATACGTGCCTCGATATTTTTTATCCCAGTCAACCAAGACCTGATTAACTTTCCAGTACATGTTGGCATTGACAAGGTAAAATATTTTGTCGTTGTTATCAGCTACCCAGCACAGCAACCTGTGTACATACCTCATACCCACCTCCTTGCGTCAATAACGCCTTGCTCATTTGCTCCAGCTTTTATCATCAGTCTACCTATAACTTCCAGTCGGACATCCCTACTCATTTTAAGAGGCATGTCAGCAAGCATCTCATCCCACTTCACAAACAAGCCCATGTACTTGTCAAAGTGATTTTTATGCGTGTGCACGCTATGTGCTTTCTCAACTTCAGGTATCATCTCAGCGACAAGCATATCCACTACTACGTTTATGGCTTCAGATTTATTCATCATGTCACCTCCTTAGGTGTTATCTAATGGGTCAGGCGTTACGTTTACAGCTACAATACCTATCTTTGCAAGTAATTCCCTGTTACGTTTAGTAATAGTTTTATCACCTGCGATTTCGGCAAACGTCTTGCCTATGTCACACTCTGGATATACGTGCTTATTGTTATAGTGATACTCAACTCTAACCTTATACTTTAGGTTGGGAAATTCCATAATGCCAACCGCACGCTTGAGGTCAGTGTGTTTCTTATGCCATTTGTCAGCATCCTTCACACTTGCTAACCAGCGTGCCTCTATCTCCTTGCGACTGAGTTCATCAGGCGTTCGTTTGTCCATGCTTACACCTCCTTGTGCTAGTAATTTTTCACTGTCTCGACTATACATACTTCTGTGTTGGCGACATCGTAACACATCAGGCAGTTAATACACTTGCCAAAACAGTTTTCACGTGTGTCATCCTGGGTGATGGTGTTGAATACCTTCTGAAATCCTTCAGGTGGTACTTCCATCACGTTGTCCTTGATAGGATTTGAGTAGATGAGTATGAAATTGTCAGGGCGTGTGTACTCAGCGTTGTACCTGTTGATAATATCTTTGCGCTTTGTCCAGATTGAGCAAGTAACATCAGGGTTCTTACGTGCTGTATCATGGAAGTTCAGTTGATGGTCAAAATTTATCAGTTCACCATGTGCATGAAAGCGCACCCGTAAGTGATGCAATCTCGGCAAGTCGTCCCAGTGCATACGCTCAGTCAGTAGCTCAGTGTTATGCTCAAACGCAGGCACACAAGTCTTGCGAAACCCTTCCAGCATTTGCCAACTGTAACAATCCCTGCATATCACGTTGTCAGGCTTGCGCTGCATCGACTGACAAAACGCATTGCTCAGTGTGTTAGTGTTTATGGCTGGTATATGCTCCAGCTTACCTGTCATCGTGCTTATGTGTATTACGCCTGGAGTAGTCATTAGAATTGTTTCACAAAGTTCAGCAATCTTTGCGCTTGCCATACGTGCGTGGTTTGTATAACATCCTTGCCCTTGCTCAGTTTAGCAAGTGCCTTGAGGTTGGCCTTGTCAGGCAGTACCAAATCCTTCAGTCCATGTATACACAAGACCCAAATACTATCCTGTCGCAATGTGCCCTTCTTGACCATGTTTCGAAACTTCGTATTTATTGCACCAAGGTCACCCGCACAGTCAATAGCTACCGCCAACTTGATAGCCACATGCAGGATTGAACAGTCAAATTCCTGTTTACCTGCTTTCATACTTACAACAGGACTTTCCAGTGCAACCGCATTGCTGAATTGCTTGAGCAGGGTAGAAGTAGGCACTTTGTAACTCTTGCCGTTAGTGGTGAGTGTAAAATGTGTAGCGTTAACTTTGTTTTTGATACCTGTTAATTCAGGCGTGTACATGTATGTTTTTTGCATGTTATCCTCCCTTATCGGATGCGATACTTATCGGATTGCGTATAATCATACTGACCAGTACGTATAGCGAGCTTTACATACTGCCTGTTTTTACGGCTGCTTGCACGTTTACTTCGTGCAGGTGCTGAACGTGTTACTGTGTGTTTATGGGTTTTACTCATGGATATAGTCCCTCCGTAAGTGGTTACAATGTGGGTATTTCAATATACCCATTTATACACACTAACACGCAATAGCCTGTCGCTATTATGGGAGATGGTGCTAGTGTGCATCATATGGAGTATTGAAAGTTTTATTAATGTGGAGGTCGTCACCAATACACACGGTCAAGAATTAGGTATGCGTTAGATGACTTCAAATGTGGCAATGATATAAAATAAGTCTATAGTTCTGACTAAGATATTTTAGATTTTATATCTTATCATTTGCGCTATGTGTTGAGTAGATTGTGAGAATATCCGCAGATACTCATTAGCGGATTCGCAAGAGGTTACAAAGACCGATTATTTTATACTTGTTCCTAGCTCGAGGACTTGCAAGAGTAAAGTTTCTCATGTGCGGCTGATACAGGCATACGCCCAATTTACTCTTTGTCTAACATATCAATTCTCAGATATGCCGCGAGTTACTAACAAGCAACCAAATTATAGAAACTTTGGACGGGTCATCTATTGCAACATTGACCGCTAGGCATCTATTCAATTGTATAAAACTTTGTTTCCAATTCTGCGGCAGAATGACTGCCGACGTGCCACAAGGGTAACAGATATCAAGATATATGCAAGGGCAGATTAGTAAGTGGGATTTAATTTTAAGGTTACAGGCAAGAACCAGGGATAATATTGGTATTGTCAATTGCTTATAAATCACTCGAAATTAGTGCATGGTAAAGTTTAGGCAAGCCTAAATTAGACCGCCAAAAACGACCCACATGCACACTTAATAATGGCAAGGAAACAAAGCAACAAAGCCCACTATAAGAGAACAAGAAACAAAGCAAGGTAACGCAGGTATACATAGATGTATCAGCGCATTCAATCGGAGCGCATGCAATGGTAGACAGGGGCAAAAACCCTATGCAACAAGTAACCAGTTCGGTCAGCAATCGGAGTGATAACAGGGCTATACGCAAGATTACGCTGGATTGCGTATAGGCAACGCAGGCGTTGCGCATAGGCATACAGCCAGGCGTATGCGTATAGGCATTCGGCTTGCGTATAGCCAGCTTGCGTATAGGCAGGTTGCGTATAGGCATCGGGCTTAGTCTAGGCTGGGTTCGGTTGGCGGTGGCGGTAGGCTGGCGCAGGCTGGCGCGCGTGGTGGTGTAGGCTATACTGGTCTCGGACGGCAGTAGACGGCCAACTATCTAGCCCTCCAGCCATCTAGCACTTAGCGTACACAGACCCCTACCACCGACATCTAATAGTCTACTGCCACCAACCATGTGCCGCAACAAAATTTTCACAGTTTTCCTAACCACTGATGTTTATTGTAATGTGGTACATTCCTTACCTGCTTTCATGGTATACTGCAACCGATGGCAGTCCACAAAAACAGCCTCGCTAACCTAAAACGGGGTGGAAACAACGAAATCATCAAAAAGCACCAGTTTACTGGCGGTCCTGAAGGCACAGCTGTACAAGCCGCTAACACCCGTTGGGAGCGTGCCAGAGAAGCGGCGGCAGAAGGCTTAGTGGATGCGTTAGACAAGCGGAAAACAGGAGCTTCTGTAGAACAAGCCTGGAAACAGATAGTCAAAACGCAAGCCGAGCTTGCCAGCTCGAAAGAACGGGGTAGTACGCAGGCCGCACGCCTAGTAGGACAGGCGGCAGACCTGTTACCACGGGCTAACGCCCAGCCTGAAGCTAGTGGTCCTGCTACCGTTATCCAGATTGATGCTCGTGATGCTCAGATACTACTTGCCCAGATAAATGAAGACAAAGACAGTTAAGGGTAAAAAGCCCAAAAAAGAAAAAATCGTTTTAACTGGCGAAAAGACTTCTGGTATAAATTATTTAGAATCTCTCTCACCAGAGGAGCAGCTAGAACAACTGTTAGCGGCATCGGCTAGAGGCGATAACGTGGATAGCGTGTGCCACTACGCCCAGCTAGTATTTGACGTTATTCCGTCCGCAGTCCACAAAAAATGGATAACAGAGGTATTAGGCAATACACGGGTAGTTATCGTAGCACCCCCCGAAAGTGCTAAGACCACTATTATTTCCGTTATATTACTAAGCTGGTGGATAGGGAAGAAGCCCTGGACCACCAATCTTATCTGTAGTGCAGGGGAGAACCTCTCCAACAATATAGCTAGAAGGGTCGCAGACGTTATAGAGTTCAACGAAAAGTTCAAATTGGTATTTCCGAACGTAGTTCCTGCTAAAGAGCTAGGCTGGAGCCGTGACGGCTATGAGGTAAAAGACACCTCAATGGATAATTGGGCACTTCTTACCGCTACTAAGAAGGACCCGACCCTCGCATCTGGTGGTGTCGGCAGTAGTAGTGTGAATGGTCGCCGTGTGACTGGTATTGCTATTGGCGATGACTTGCATGATAGGGAGAGTAAAAGCTCTGAGACAGTTTGTGTCCAGACCGTAGACTTTGTAAAAGATACGTTCCTACCCCGTTGTATGGAAGATGCCCATGCCGTGATTGTGCAGACCCGTTGGAATGGTAAGGATATTGTTGGTTATTTAGATTCAGTGGAGTATGAAGGCGAGAAGATGTATCAGGTCTTTGTCCATCCTGCGATAGAGAATGATGAAAGCTATTGGCCTGAACAATGGCCTCTGGAGCGTTTGGAACGCAGACGGGCTGAGGTAGGTGAGGTAGACTTCCAGCTAGTGTATCTAGCTAATGCTAACGCCACTAAAGGTAATGTACTCAAAGCTGAGTATCTGACTGATTTCCCCCAGATATGGATAAAATTAGAGTTCAATCGCTTCTATGGGGTGGATTTCGCTATTACCCAACAGTCAATGATTGGTACCCGTTATAGAAAAGGGGACAATTTTGCGATTGCTAAGATAGTAGATACCCGTCCTGTGCTGGTAGTAGAGGATGGCTTTGTAGGTCGGGTCAATCAATCTGAGGCTGAGAACGTCCTGTTTAGTATGGCCTCTTACGATAATCCCCAGCGTATATATTTAGAAACTAATGCAGGGGGTGAGGTGTTCTATCAAGCACTGATGCGCCGTATGAGAGAGAATGGATTGCGTTTACCACTCATTGGTAGGAAGGCAATCAAAGGCAAAGCCGAGCGTATCAATCAGATGTTACCTGACTTTCAGTTCGGTAGAGTGAAGGTGAGTGACGCTCAAACCACGTTTTTGAAGACATTTCGGGACGAATGGCTCCGTTTTGGGGATAAAGCAGCCCACGATGATACGCTGGATGCGGTATACTGGGCTTGGAGAGCGTCTGACCACTTACTTACTCAAAAGAGTAATAGTGCATATGATGCTCAAAAACCGACTGGTCAAACAGTCGGTAGACAAATCGAAATAGCATACGGACTATAGGAGATATTATGGCGATGATACCTATGGGCGGCCCACCGAACGGTGGTATGCCGCCAGGCCCAATGCCTGGTGGACCAATGGGTCCTGGTGGACCGATGCCTGGTGCGCCACCAGGTGGTCCTCCCCCAGAATGGCTACTACAACAAATGATGGCAGAGCAACAGCCACAAATGCAACTGGCAGCTCCCGATGTAATGAATGCTCTCATGCACTTATTAGATACTTGGACGGAGCGTGACCCTAGTACAATGGCTGGTCAATACTATCAAGACTTAGCTAATGTAGTCTCCACATTTATGGGCTAAATATGGCACCTTTTGACAACTTTTACGGCCCAGGCGGTTTTGACCCAACTACAAATTGGGGACAAAACGTTCTAGAAACAACGATGCAAAAGTTTGGAGGACAAGCGGGTGGACAGCAAGCACCCCCAGCATACGTTCCGAAAATAGACCATCCTCCACAAACAACACTAGGCAGTCCAATTAGGGTGAGTGGAGGCGACTCTTTAGGTAATGGCTCATCGTGGCTAAATTACGGCGAACCACCACAACATTACGTTGCGCCACCTTCTAACGAAAGAAGTGCTTCACAGTATCTGATGGATTTGCAAAATGAGCAGGAAGCAGCATATTTAAGAGATAATCCACCTCCAGTAACTGTTGCCTCTTTGGGAGGTAGCCCTTTAGCAGACCCAGGCTTTCAAGTAACTGGCACTAATCCAGCTACCGCTGGTATGGCTGGTCCTGCATACGTTGCACCAGGCGCAGTAACAGGAGCTAACCTTTCTCCAACCACATTTGAAAACTTGGAGACTATGAACGAAGGTGGTCCTTCCAATTACCCTCAAACCAATTGGCACTCTCCACAGTATCCACCACCACAATCAGGATGGACTGGAGCGTATTATCCACCAACACAATTTGATGAAACGCCTGATTGGTTGGAACAGTTCCTAGGTCAGCTCTGGGGGCAATCCACCCCAATGTTTCAACTTGGGAGCGCGGTAAATCCCCATCCACGAGAGCGTGGGTATGCGACATGGCAAAGTTCGCCTCGCATCAAAACGCCTGATTGGTTGCAACACTTCCTAGGTCAGCAACTGTTTCTTTCCCCTGACAGACGAACACCAAAGTACATGGGGAATATGAAGAGAATAGGAAAAAGTTATGCTCATGTTTTTTAGACAATGTTGGAACCCACGTTAATGCCAGCTAGAAAAGAAAAGCCACAAGACGCACAATGGGTATTAGACCAACACGCTTTTGCCCGTGATTTATATTATGAAGCTATTGACTTTTCAGAAGAAGTAGAGGAGTTATTTACGGCTAAGTGGAATGTACCCCGTGATGCGGCAGATATGTCTACTGCTGGTGGGCGAGCTACCCAGCTACGGCCTGCCCGTGCTAGAGCTATACTGGAAAAATTCCTCACCTTACTCAATGTAAGAGCTACTACTAAAGTACAGGTAATACCCCGTAGTACAGGTGAACAAGAAATGAAAGCCTGCTCGAAGCTAGAGAATTGGCTACTTGGTTATCAACGCCAGTACATGATGGAAACTAAAAAGAACCCGTGGAGGGATTTTGTATATTGGTACCTCCTGCGTGGTAGAGCAGTTATTGAAACTCGTTTTGATGTGAATATGATAGATAGCGAGTATTGTCCTATCAGAACTATCGTCACTGACCCTAATATGGTTTATACCGTTAGAGGTGAGAATGGTATTGGTTGGTACACCAAAGAATATAAGCGTTATGTCTGGGACATAAGGTCGGAATTAGAAGGATTACAAGGTAGTAAGAAACGGCAGATGCCCGAACTACCTGAAGATGAAAATGAGAAAGTGCCCGTAATAGAGTATTGGGATAAAGAGTGGCACGCCCTATTGATAGATGAACAATTGGTGTGGACCAACAAACATGATTATGGCTTTGTGCCTATATCAGAAGCACATTGCATGGACACACCTTTGGCAGATATGCGCTGGGCTTATAACTCTGTGCTTGGTCCTATTATGGACAGCCTTAAGCAACAATACGCTGCCGCTAGTAAATTAGCCACTGGTGTAGATTTGTTCTATTGGCCCAAGGTTTTGGTGCAATCGGCTACAGGTCAGGCAGTTATATTAGACTCTGGAATGCCTGGGGTGGAAAGTAATATACCACCCGATGCTAAAGTAACAGTCATTTCACCAACTCCCAATGCGCAAGTCTTATCACAGTTGATGGGTTGGCTCAAAGCGGATGAACAATTAGGTGGTATTCCTGAGATAGCATGGGGTGCCGAACCTAGTAGTTTACAATCAGGCTTTGCCGTATCCCAAGTATTATCACAGGTTTTAGATAAGATACATGATAAGAAGACCAATCTTGAATTAGCTATGGGTTGGGACTTTTCACATAAATTACAATTAGTAGAGAAATTTGGCTTGATGGACGGTATCAACTTACAAGTACCAGCTGGCGATGCAGCCAGCGTGTATGGCTCTAGTTCACGTAAGTCGATGCTTATTGATATAAAGCCTGACGATGTGGATGGACGTAACCACGTATCAGTAAGTATAACCCCAGAGTTACCGCAAGACCGAATGGTCAAGTCGCAACTCGCACAAGCCTATCGTACCCCAGGTGTAGATGGCAAACCACTAGTAGACGACCAGAGTATTCTGGAGATGCTGGAGTTTGAACATCCCGACCTGATACGCCAGAGGATTAGAGAGCAGTTATTACCAGCTCAATCACAGGAAATAAATGAAACCTCTATCGCCGCATCTGAGCAAGAATGGGTCCAAGAGAATAAAGAAGTGGTAAAATTAGCAGAGAAGCGTCAAAATCCTGAAAATATGCCGAACATGGCTCCTGAGAAAATAGAACAACTGGTCAAACTAATGGTCAAACAACAGGTAGCCCAGGCTTTAGGACAAGGTGGACAAATGCCTGCTATGATGCAACAGGTAGAGAACCAGCCACCGCCAGAACTAATACCACAGAACGGAGCAGCTCCAGGCGTACCGCCTGAAGTTATGCCGACACAGATGAGTATGGCACCTGAAGATGCCATACCTGATTTACCTGATTTACAACGCCGCCAGAATCAACGTGTAGCCTACGGACGACCACGTAGCTAGGAGTAATATTATGCCGATGGGATGGAATCAATGGCCAATAATGGATGACGAAAACTATCCAGCTGTAGCTGAGTATTATGGTGCCCCTTGGTGGGACCAACAACCAGATTGGATGAAGCAACACTTAGAAGCTCAAGCATCTATCATACAAAGTGCCGAAGACGCACAAAAGCAGCTAGAGTCAATCAAACAACAACATCCTGGTACAAGAATTGATGTCGAGCCAGAGGGAGGCTTCCCCAGAGTGGGACAGCCTTACGATAGTAGTGTGTACGATAAGCATAATATTGTCACTAGGGGGTCTGGCATTGATGCAGATTACCTTGCATCAGACCCATACGAAGGCATGGCTCAACCTGGTCTTTTTACAGGTCATCCCCAATCTGATGACAAAAAAGATGACGGTGGCGGTGGCGGTGGCGGTGGTGAACAACCTGACTTTAGTTGGAAAGAGTCTGCTACTGAACCGTGGCGTGATACTGTTCAGTTTGGACAGGGTACAATAGTATACAAAAAACCACCAGGATTTAGAGGCGACCCAGCATGGATGCAAGCTAATCAGGACTGGTTAATGGAGCATGGATATGCACTTACGCCTGAACAATTCGGACAGCATATGGGTATTGATATATATGCACCTGGCTATGTTCCTGGTTACTATCAGCCTGAAACTGGTATATACGATGAGTTCGACCCTGGCACATACGTTAATCCAGATTGGCGCAATCCAAATCAGCCAGCAGGAGCTTATTGGTCACCTCAACAGATAGAATTTAGAGCTGTAGTTGCAGACGAACAACGGAAAAGACAAGCAGAACTAGAACGACAACAAATACGTGACTGGATTATGAGTGGCGGCGGTGGTGGTGGCTCTTTTGCACAAGGTGGACAACAAGCTAATTATGGTTATGACGCTTTTGGTCAGCCTATTTATACCGACCCTACTTTAAGTCAGTATCCTGAAGTACCAGGAGTACCAAAAGGAGAACCTTCTATATCGCCTGACGCTGCTTTGAGTGACCACATTTTAGAACTAGATACCAGAGGATTAGAGCAGTTATCAATACCAGCTCGTACTCGCCTAAACCAGTGGTTAGAATCACAGGGTTTCATAGACCAAGGCGTGTACGGTGATTATGGTGCCACAAGCTACACCCGTCCTGAAGGCGAAGAAGGCAACATTATTTTTGATGAATCGGATTTTGAGCAACTAACCGACCCAACTATTCGTAGATGGATACAGTGGTTAATGGGTCGCATGGGATATGCCCCTGGCTTACAAATAGAATATCCAGGCGTTGTAGCTCCGTAACTAAATGAGTAAAACGAAAAAAAAGCCTAAATACGAATATTTAGGACAGTTTGATACTACTGGTATACCCGAAATAGACAGCGGTTGGGTACCTTCTAAACCCAAACCAGATAAATCTGAAAGAGCTAGAATAGACCCACTTGGCATGGACCCAGATGCGTTCTTGCCTACTGCCATATCTAATGCAATTGACCCCAGCCACAACCCAATTGCTCGACATATAGCAGAACTATTTAGCAGAAGCACTGATAAACCTAAACCAGCCACACCAACTAACACAGGATATGGATTAGGACCTACTAGTCCTGTCAAGGCTCCTCCTACTGATAATATCAATTACCACGATATAGCTCGTGTTGAAGATACATATAGACCTGGTTGGGGACACAATCTTCAGTCATGGATGTCCTCTATGTTTGAAGACGATTTATCAGCAGAAGGTCCATACGACAAAAATGAATGGAGAACACACGGTGTAGGCGCAGACAGCAGTATGGATTGGGCCGATATTGTAGACTCTTTTCGTATTGAGGAAACTGATAATATTCTAGAAAAAGGGGTGAAACTAGCACCTTCAATACTAAGTTCAGCCGCACTTTTGGCACTTACTAGCCCTGCTGTTGCAGCACTTGGTACGGCTGGTGCAGTTGGTGCAGGTGGTGCCAAGCTCTTACAACTCATAAATTCGCCACTTGGCCGTGGACTTATACGTAGTGGTGCTTTGGGTAATATAGCCCGTGGAGATGGTGGACCTGCTTTAGCACTAATCGGTAAAGAATTCAATGAGTGGCGAGACAATGTATTACCAAATACTATTAATGAAGAATCAGCAGAATTAGCACAAGCATATGGTTTTGACGTTGATTCCCTTACAGATAAACAGAAAAACTTATTAGTTACTGATTTATCCGCTTTAGAAAACAGGAGTAGTCTTACAGATAAACAAAAAAGTGTATGGGGTGAAATTGAAAGAGGCTATGACTCACTAGTCAGATTGTCAGAGTCTGACCCTGAATGGAAAGACCGTGAAGTTAGCAAATGGACTTATGGCCGCAAACTATTTGACGATATAGTTCTCGGTGGATACGGAGAAGCTATTAGTCAGCCGTATTTTGAAGGCCTTTATAACTCTGTGGGTGCTTACTTGCATTTAGCCCAAAGAAATCAGGCAGATGCACTAGAACAAATGATTATTGATAAGGGTCTAGACAGTGAACAGGCTGACTTTGAAAGAGCTTGGTTGGCAGGCTTCGGTATACCTAGGGATACTGATTATGCAGTACCAATAATGCAATGGGATTGGGAAATTGCAGGCAATAACAAAGAAAAAGGAGAGGAAGCCATCAACAATATGCCGTTATGGGCTTCTATTCCATTGTTTTTTGCTACTGGTAAATATGACCCAGCAATAATAGTCAGCGGACTTTTCAAAGGACGACATCATCTAAAAACCATAGAGGCAATAGCAGCTCGTAATTTACGGCCAATCAACCAGACATTAGATACGGTAGTAACAAATCTTAAAAGTGGTGAGGGTTTAATAGAGCCTAGCAGACTAAAGATTTTACGTAATGTACCTGGGCTTAAATGGTTCTTCCAATTACAGCCTGGCTCACGGGCATCATTGGCTATGCAAGAAAGCTCTATTATGCTTAGTCGAATAGCTGAACAAGCTCCAAATGCTAAAGACCGTAAAGTATTATTTGAGGCTATTGCAGACCTAGACAGCAGTGTGGATACAATTGCAAATAAGGCACGCAAAACTTTAGAGAAGTATGGTTTAGGTAGACGTACAGCTAATCAGTTTGAAGAAACATTATCTCCATCTATCAGAAAGGATGTAACTCCCGTTAGTATAGTTGATAGTGAAGGCGGCATGATATTTCGAGCTGTTAGTAGTGAGTTGCTAAATACACCAACTAAACGCAATCAACTACTTTATTTATGGGATGCTGCTAAAAAAGGTGATGGCAAAGACGCACAAATATTATTCGACCATATAGAAATAGCAGCACAAAAAGTAACTGGTGCAGATACAAAAAACTTTTTGCAACGCAATAAATTGTGGCGAGGATGGATGGGAGTACAAGGGTTTGCGGCGAAATGGCTGCATTTAGGATTAAACCCAGGCTACGCTGCACGTAACTTTGTGACAGACCAATATATATTATGGTCACAACATGCAGACAATGTATTCGGACCACGTGTTGCTTCACAGTACACAGATAAAAACGGTAAAACTATTGTAACTTATAGTAGAGAGTACGATAACCATTGGGGTACTCCAGTAGAACGTGCCGAAGCTGGTATGGGTATGCGAGACTTTGATGAAGCTGTATCTACTATTGGGGAAAGCGGCAAACCTAAAAGTGCCGTAGATAAATACCTGCCTGGTTATAGGCTGGCACAATGGGCAGAAAAACTGGCTGGTAAACTCGCTGCTTTTACTGGCATAAAACAAATTATGAATAAGTATTCTCATTCAGGTCAAGCCTACGAAGATATTCTTCAGAGAGCAAGAGAGGTCTTACCGCCAGATGTAGCAGATGATTTAACAGATGCTATAACACAAGTTGCCAATCCTGATGACCTAAAAGCACTGTTTGCTGCTATTAGAGGTGGTCATCGTGGGGCAGTTATTGGTAATAATTGGTCAAAAAAACTAGCTGATAGCGATTTACTACCTGAAGTAACTCGTATACTCAAAAAAGCTGACGGCAATCCTAATGTCTTACGTAGAGAAATTGACCTGCTTATAGGAAGACTGATTGACCAAGCAAATAACACACAACCTTTAGCCAATGTAACTAATAATCCTTACTGGACTAGAGCTTCAATGGAAGCGAGAGATTTAGGAAAGCATTTCCAACCCCAAATTGACGCAGCAGGCTTGACTGTTGAGCAAATCAGTGCTAATCAAAATAGATTGTATACCAGTAATAATGCTGCCATCGAAGGACTAGACGCATGGCTCTCTCGTGAACTACATGCAGCTGTAGATGCAGGTATGCCTAAAGCAGAGTCTGAGGCCATTCTTAATAGAGTTCGAGCTGCACGAAAAACGGTTCAACAAGAACTTGTCGGTAATCAAGATAAAGTAAAACTGGAATTAATAACACTTAAACAAAATGGCCCACCTGCCGACTTCATAGGCGATGCAGATGCTTTTCATAATTCATTGTGGCGAGATTCCGATTATATAAACACAACTGCACAAATGTGGGATGACTACAACAAGGGTGTGCATCATGCCTACATGAAGGAAATTGAGAAGGTACTTGCAAGAAGTGGTCGCACGGTTGAAGAACCTATGTTTAATCTTTTCTTGACCTCTAAAGGCAAACCTTTGGGTGCAGGAATAGACGGATTTACTGTATTAGATGATGCACGTACCCCTTTTGTAAAACCTGTTACTACAACTATAGATTATATACCTGGTGTTACTTCTATTAAAAGAGGCTTGAAAGTAGGTACTAATAAAGGTGATGGTGTAATTGTTGAAGTTTTAGGCAAGTCGAAAAATAAAACCCCCCGTGTGAAAGTAGAACTAGAAAACGGGGAGATTATAACTGTGCAAGGTAAAGGTATTAAAGGTCCTATAGTAACATCGCAGGCTACCATGCCAGGAGGACTTCCAGGTATGTCTCGGCAAACCAGTGCTACCTTTGAAGAATTAGCACGGTCTGGTAAACAAATTGATAACAAAGAATTATTATCGGGACTAGAAAATCCAAGTCAAGGTAATTACACTAGTGCTTATCATGCAGGTATTTCTGTGGGTCTACCTGACGAAGATATAGCACGCTATTATTACACAAAGTATGGTACTAGCAAAAACGCTCGGCAAAAAGGTTTTGATGAATGGTTTCAGGATAGACAAAATTATAATCAGCATCAAATAATGATGGAAGGTGATGAATTATTAAATGTAACCGATGATTTCATAAACGATTTACCACCAGACGCTGATTTTATGCGAGATGTAAAATTACCTGAAAAAATTGAAAACTTGATAAATTTCCGTAAGTATCAGCTAAAGCGTCTAAATGTTTATGATAGACCTAGAGATGTCAATTTGTTAACAGCTGAACCAGTAGGCGATGTTACTTTGCAGATGAACAAAACTACATCTAAAGCATTAAATACCATCGAACAAGAACTGCTTACCAGATTGACAGACGTAAGGCATTTAGCAGAGTCATGGGGTGCTAACTTTAGAAACTATGCGTTACACAATTATGGTGCAAAATATAATTTTGACTCTTTGTTAGCCACAATATACGGTTATCCATTTTGGTATACTCGTACTTTTGCAAAATGGGCTTCCAAAGCCGTCACTGACCCTCAAGCTATTGGTGCTACTTATCGGTTTATATCTGAGCTAGACACATGGAATGAAGACAAGCCCAAATGGCTTCGTGACAATATATACCTTAATGATGTCTTTGGTAACAATGAAGTGTCCACTAATATTATCGGGCAAACAGTACCATTAAAAATGATGGTGGAAGGTGATTTTGTATCGGCTGAAAGAGTGAAAACTGCTAACCACGAATTATATAATAATGTGTTTGGTACACTAGGCCCACATATAAACATCCCTTACATTATGGCGATGGCTATGGCTAAAGATAATCCGCATGAATCCCTCAACTTTATAGGTTATACAGGACCAGTAGATAGAGCTATAGTAGCAGGAACTGCCTTAGCAGAAGCTAAGGGCTATGGCGGTCAACCTGGTGGTTGGTCGCCGCAACAAGCGATACTCGATATACCTTTGATTGACGGACAAGGTACGGGATTACTTGGTATGGGTTGGGATGGTTCATCTAGATTTTATGGTCCAAACTATGAGCAAAGAAAGTTAGGTGTAGAATTACAAAAAATGGTTGAAGCTAATGAAATCTCAGATGTAGTTGCATTAGATGCTTTACGAATTGCATCAGATAATGGCTTTGCACTACATGGTCAACCAGCAATGAAGCCAGGATATGATGCTTTAGATGAGGCTTTGCGCAGGGTACGTGCCAACGATTTAATACCTAATTTGACTTCGTATTTCGTTGGACCCAGAATATATCATAAATCTCAGGAACAGCTCATATTCGATAAAGACCAAGATGAACTACGTTCAGAAATTAATGCTGTGTTCGATGCCATGGATAATCCGACCACTGACAAAAGAGATGCAAAAATGGAACTTACCAGAATTCATGCCGAAAATCCTGGATATATATTCAGCACTATTGGTAGGACATTAGGTGAGGAAGACAGATTGCGTAAATTTGCATACTCGGTTCTAGGCCGTATTCCACCTGGTACCCGTGGGGCAGAAATCAAAAGAGAAGCGTTTGGCGAAAATTATCGAGAACTCGAAAATGCCTTTTGGGACAATGATGGCGTATTTCCGAATGCCAAAGATAAAGAAACATGGAAAACAGGTATAGATGCTATCAATATGATATTAAGTAATCCTGTAGGTACTACAAGATTAGAATGGCAAGCAACTAAAAATGAGTATGGAGAATTATACGACCGACTACTTGGTAAATATGGGAAAGCAACCCAAGAAGCATTGAGTGACTACTATCTTTTGAGTAACTATCAAATTTCAGGAGAACAAGGGCAACTCAAAGCTGAACAAATGCTACTAACCCATCCGCATTTACGTGATTGGTTAACAGACGAAGCAGAAGCTATTGCTAACAGCGAAGTGCTGAAACCTTATTACGGCAGTTATACTAGAATAGAACAAGTTATGAAAGATGAGTTTTTTGCTGAATGGGAAACTCGTATACCAGGCTCCACTAATGGTTATTTGCAATATTTATTCTTAAAAGATAGTTGGGATGACGCAAAAAGAAGAAAGTTGTTGTCTGACGCTGGTTTAACTCAAATGAATATTGCTTGGCGTGAGTTTAATAACACATTGTCTGACGAAGTTATAGCTTATGGAACTAGAGTAATCAAACCTCATAGCGAGGCATTACCTCGTAGAGATATTCCTGATAATACATTAGGTGAACTGGAAAAATCTGTACTAGCCGCCACTAAACGCACAGGCGCACCACTTATAGAGCCAAAACCAAGTGCTTTAGATAGTCTCGGTAAGCCAGTTTATAATACTTCCACTAACACTTGGGAAGCTCAATCTGACAATTTTGTTGATAGACCCAAAGTATCTATAGCTGACTCTATGCTACAAGCATCCTTAGCTTATGACACTTCGGCAGTAGATAATATGTCCTATGTGGACTTATATAAAGATGATTTGATGGAGCAATTCTTTGCGCCTATGATTGGTAGCGAGTCTATAAATAATAGTCAAGTTGAGTGGGACGAATTTAAGGTATCAGAACTTTATAATGAATTTCCTGTAGATAGAAAAGGTATGCAGGGAGTGCTAGGCTATATACAGTCTCATAAAGCAACATCTATTCGAGAAGCTTTAATGAAAGAAGGGTCAGCATACGGTGGTTTTAGTTTAGAAACGCCAGCTTGGCGTGTATTAGGTACAATTCAAGCTCTTAATCCCAACGAACTAGACGCTTTAGTACAAGAACACCCTCATCTAAAAGATATAAAAGAAGTTTATTGGGCTGTCTATGGCGTAAAAGCCCCAACTATTGAAGTCCTGTTACATGCGATGGGTTTAGGAGGCGATGTTGACCCAGACGGTACCCCTAAATTATATAAACGTGATGTCAAAGGTATGACAGAAGAAGAACTAGAAAAAGCGAGTGAAGAAGAACGTTTGGCTGCTGACCCATTGGGAGCATTAGTAATTACGGAAGACCACCTTTATGTTAGTGACAAAGATGTATATGAAACAGCCAGACGAGTAGGAACGTTATGGTTAGGTGAGGATATAATTGAGCAAGTAGGTATTGCTAGTCAACTGTGGCATGAAAATCGTATAGAAGAAAGTATAGCCATGCGTGAAGCTGACCCTCGTATAGAGAAATACTTAATATTAGAAGATGCGTTGTTCCAATTGCACTCATCGAGCGGTTATGTTATAGGTAGTAAGAAATTTAATAAGTTTGTAAAGGAAATCGAAGATGGTTTACGTACTCCTGGAGGAATGGATGCTCTTATCGAAGCTATTGATAAAGAGGGTTTGCGAGCTATACCAGGTTATGTAGAGGAAGAAGAAAAACAAAAATCTAAAAGCAAATCTAAAAGCAAATCTAAGAGCAAATATACAAGCGGCAGAAGTGGTGGTCCATACAATCAACGTGTACAAAGCGTATCACCAACTGTTGCGGCTCGTAGGTCAGCATTAAATAGCAAACACTGGTTAGAAAACTTCCAGCAATTCAAGCAGTATTTATCTACTAAAGGCAATCAGCAACGGCAAGCACGAGCAGAGCAGATGCCACAAGTAGCTCCTGCTAATATATTGTCCTGGACTAGCCTAATGAATAAATGGCAACTAGACAAAAACCCTATGTTAGTGCCACTAATGGACTACTTTGATTTATCAGCGTATGCTAGACCTGCATTTCTACAACGCCATATTGATTTAGCTAGATGGCTTGCCACATTACCAGCCAGTCAATTAGCAGAATTAGAACAAGCCTATTATATTTGGGCTAAACAAAGTGGTAGACTATCATCACGTCAAGAACGCAGAGTTACTAGTTCTAGACCTAACCTAGCTACAACTTTACGGGTATACAAACCCCGTAGCACAAGAGCTGGTATATAATTATGATTGACCCGTCCATGTTATAATGGACGGCGTAGTAAACAATATCATACATAAGGAGAGTGTACCGTGGCTGAAACTACGAACACCGTACAAGCGGAAGATGCTGAAATCGCCCCCGTACAGGCGCAAACGGCTGAAGCTGAAACTACGGCAGAATCTGTACCAGCGGCCCCAGAAACCCCTGATACGGACACCATTCTGAAAAACAAACGCAATGAATGGTTAGCGGAATGGAATCAATCTAAGGACAGGGAACTGGCAAGGGTTCACCAGCAGTACCAAGCGAGGGAACGTACCCTACGCTCACAAGCCAGACAACGGCTAGAGCAAGTCGGTGATACAGACGCTGCAGCATGGGAACAAAGTCATGCTATGAGCGAAAAAGCCCAAGCCTATGACGCTATGCAACAACAAGCGCAAGCGTGGAAAGCATGGACTGACTATTCTAACCAAATTGCTTCTGCTTATGGCTTACAAGCGAACGACTCTCGATTGGCAAATGCGCAAAATGCTGAACAGCTGGTTTCTGTAGCGAAGAAAGCGATGGCAGATGATGCTAAAGCTGAAAAGAAACGTCTAAAAGACGAAGCTACGCAGAAAAAGAAAGCCGCACTAGACAAGAAAGTTGCTAGTGGAGAGCTTGACAGCTTGAGTGGGGCACCTGCTGGTAAAGTAGGTGACTTACGTGACCAGTATGAGCGTGCCAAAAAAGATGTACGGAGGGGCAACGTACTAGGACACACCGAGTTGCGACAAAAATACCGCAAACTTGGTCTAGATATATAGGAGAAACAAATTATGGCTCCCTTAGATAGCCCGATTACTAGTTACTCGGATACTACTCCGCAGAAACGTGTAATCACGGATGTTATCGACCTGATTGACCCTACAGACGCTCCAGGTGTAGAAGCCTTGGGTGGTTTGGACGGTGCCAGTTCTAAATTCCGTTTCGTCAATGGTAAATCTACCAAGATGGAATGGCTTGAGGACACGCACAGCGCATTAGCTGATGCAATCAACGATGGCTCCAACATAGACAACTCACAGGTCACTATCACTGTAGATGATGCTTCCATATTCCAACCTGGACACATCGTTCTTTGTGAAAGTGAGCAAATGTGGGTCAGTAGCGTAAGCGGCGAGGTTATTACCGTTACCCGTGCATACAGTGGTTCAGCTGCAACACATGCTGACAACACCGCAATCACTATTGTGGGTATTGCACGTCTAGAAGGTGATGACTCTGACGCTGTAGCATTCACTGACCGCACAGTCGGTTCAAACTACACTCAGATTTTCCATCAGGAAATCAAGGTTTCGAGAACTCAAAACCAGATTTCTCAGTATGGTATTCCAGAGGAGTTTGAATACCAATCCAATAAAGCAGTGCCACAATTGATGCGTCTTGTTGAAAAACAGATGTATCTTGGCGCACGTAAAGCTGGTTCCGCAACTACACCCCGTGCTTTCGGTGGTTTAGGAACGTTCGTTACTGACAATACTGTAGACTTTGCTTCCGCAGTAACTCAGGCAAATATCGAAGACGGCATGGAAGCAGCTTATAACGATGGTGGACAACCAGACATAGCTTTGGTATCACCAGCCAATATGCAGGTCATCAAAAATCTATATGATTCCAGTTCCTACTTGCGCATCGAGCGTACAGAGGATACAATTGGTATGGTCATACAGAATGTAATGACCCCATTTGGTGAGCTAAAACTCATCATGGACCGCTGGGCACCAGCAGATAGAGTATATCTGCTAGACTCAGAAAGAGCAGGATTTATCACATACTTCCCATTCACATTCGAGCCACTGGCTAAAGTCGGTGACTATGAGCGTGGAGAGGTTGTTGGCGAGTTCTCTCTTTGTGTCAAGATGGATAAGGCACACGCAGTTCTCACTACATAATAGTAGGCGAGTAAAATCGGAATAAGCAACGGAGGTCGTCTATGTCGGTGATGCAAACAGAACCAGTGTTTTTATGTCGCCGATGTGGACGGCCCGTTGTGGTCAAGCACTTATCTACATCTGAGTCAGACCCAGACGGGAAACAATTGCATGACATGATGGCCAATCTACATAAGATAGCCTTATGTGATTTTCATCAAGCTCAACGTAATTGGTTTGCCTCTAATGACCGAATGGCAGAATGGGAAGCAGGTGCCACATGACCGTAAAGGTAGACATAGGCATAGCCTGCTCCAAAGCTCAATCAAACAATTGGTGGCAACCCGTACTTACCCAGCTTATATCTGTAGCCCAGGAAGGCAAGATAGAGATAGGTAACGTACATGCCGTCAGTAGTGCGCTTCCTGACCACAACAAAAACCTTATCTTAGATGACCGCCGCTTTGCCCGTACTGACCACAATCGTAATAAGATTGCAAAAGGTTTTGTACATGGTGATAGTGAGTGGCTCTGGTTCTTAGATGATGATACAGTCCCACCCCAAGGTGCGCTTGAACATCTGTTAGCAATGCGCCGACCCTTTGTTGCTGGGCTATATCATCTAGCTAGACCTCCGCATAACCCACTAGCATATATCAGAGATGAAAATGGTATGTATGCTTCATTGTGGGATTATGAACATGGCACTATAGCTGAAGTAGATAGCGTTGGTATGGGCTGTACCTTGATACAGAAGAAAGTTTTCTTAGATATTATGGACAACTTCATAGAGTTCCAACGCCCCGATGGAAGCATAGTACCAATACATAAGGAGGATGTAGATATGGTAAGTAGAGATACAGGGTTCTCTAGTAATGGAGCAACCACTAAAGTAGAAGAAATGGTTTTGAAAATGCCACTGAAGCATAAGGAAGATGATGACCCACGGGCATTTCCATTTTATGCAATGGAGTATGGACGCACAGAGGACCATTTCTTTTGTGAGATAGCAGAACGTGTGGGCTACAAACCAGTAGTAGATACAGCAGTAGTGTGTCAGCACTGGCGAGAAGTACCACATGCTAGAAAAGACTTTACAGCATATAAAGACCAACACCCTGAACTAGCCGCATGATGCGAGTTCTGGACGTAGGTTGTGGGGACAAGACCGAATGCCGTACTATATTTCCAAAGGAAAAGATTACTACGCTAGACGTAAATCCAGACCTGAAACCAGATATAGTAGCGGACATCACACAACCTCTAGAGATAGACGAGAAGTTCGATACAGTGTTTATGTCCCATGTAATCGAACACATACCGAGGTTATCTGTCGTACCGACTTTACGTAACATATCTCAGGTACTGAACAGACAGGGCAAACTATACGTTATTACCCCCTCTTTGGAGTGGGCCGCCCGACAGATAATAGATAATGAAGACCTCCATGTGTCAGTGCTGGCCAGTATCTTTGGTAGTCAGGATGGTGCGTGGCAGTTTCATCAGTGTGGGTTTACTATTATGCTACTAAGACAAGCAATCCGTATGGCAGGTATGCAGGATATGGAAGCATACCAGAGTAGCTATACGATAGAAATGGAAAGCGGACCGATAAAAGCCCAACAAAATATAGTTGTTGGATGGAAGGTATTTGAAGATGGCGAAAAAAGAGAAAGCTAAATCCAGTGGGTTTATATCTAATAAACCTCCTAAAAAAGTAACTGTTATAAAAGGCACGCCGTTTATCACTAAAAAGAAGCGGTAAGCCCATCGCAAGTGCTAAACGTATGGTACGCTTGTTAGGGGACGATAATGCTATATAAAAAACCAGGCAAAAAGAAGAAACGTAAGTCCCGAAGGAAGAAGTAATGGCTGTTACTGGACAAACTGTAATAGATAGATTGGACCAACTGTTCGATGATACTAGTAATGCGTTATGGACTACTACTCAGAAACTAGCCTCAGTCAATGCCGCTATAGATTCAGCATGGCCTGAGATAAAAGATGTTGAGGTAGATAGTAGCTTGACCGTAGCATCTAGTACATATGAGTATACACCTACTGCAACCCCAGAAGTAGAGTGGGGATTTTCGGTTGCTTATGTAACCCTCGGTAGTAACCCCAAGGTTCTACTTCGTAGGGTAAAGCAACGGCAGAATGGTACAGCATGGACAATTATACTACCAGCAGACTTAACGGCAGAGTTTAATGGTAAAACCCTGCATCTACAATACAATGACCGTATAGACCGTATAAGTGCAGCTACCGAATCAGCCGAATTACCGCTAGATTATCTGACTAATTATGCAGCTTACTGGCTGTGTTTATCACAGACTACAAAGGCAGCGCATTTTGATGTCAAGCCTTATGCTGAACTAGTTGGTGAGTTTAGGCAAGCCGCTGAACGTAGCAAGTTGCGGCATAGACGTGGCGATATACCACATATGATAGGTATCGGACACGATTTTGGTACAGGTCAATCTACCGTTGGACGTTACGGTGAGAATATAGTAACTAATCCGTAATTATGCCTACCGCTGGTGGAACTCACGATATAACCCTCCAACAAGGCAACACAACCTTTGGGTTTATGGTTGCCCCTGGAGAATATAACTCAGAACGTGTAGACGACTTTGCGCCACGTATTGCCACTGGTACTGAAGCTAGAGTACGAGAAGGTTTTTGGGATGCTTGGTCACAAACTGGCATGGTCGAAGGTATAGACCAACTAACCTTTGCTAGTGACAAAAAGATTTACCACAGCGATGGTAATATATTTCCTTTTACCAACGAAAATATAACTTTACATTCCGCTTGGAATGCAACTGATAGTAGTAAAGTAGCTACTGCTCCAATGATATTAGATTTTGGAAGCAGTACGGTATTATCTGCTATTGGCACTAAGGTGCGCCGTACCACAGACGATAGTACCTGGAGTGATAGCACAACGACACTCGGTGCAGCTGCTGTTTGGTTACATCGACATGGTAGCTATGTGTTTGCCGCTACTGGTAGTAGCGCAGACCTTTATCGTTCGTCTGATGGGGATAGTTGGACCCAGCCAGCATCAGGACAAAAAGCTAATTGCTTTGCTACCTGGGAAAAGCCAGATGGTAATGTATTCTTAGTATTAGGTAATGGCAGTACGATAAAGACCAGCACCGATAATGGTGGTACGTGGTCCTCAGCTATCAACGTAGGTAATCCTGAGTCTGATGTTACGGGTTTAGGTGTAGCTTTCAACCTGCTTATTATCGGTAAAGAAGATAGTATCTATTGGTATGACGGTACTAATATCAATGAGATTACAAATTTTTATAATCAAAAATACAGTGGTAATGCTAAAGCTCTAGTGTACCACGATGGTTTTCTATACACCCATATATTAGGACGGATTGTAAAAATCAGTTTGTCCTCTGGTGTTATCAGCAACATGATAGATGTGACCCCTTTGATGAAAGGCGATGCTGATAAAGACTTGCATGGACACGGTATTCCGATTTGGATATGGAGTGGTCCGTTCCATTTGTATGCAGCGTTTGACCAGGGCGAAAGCGATTTACCAGAAGTGCTTGCTTATAATGGATTCGGTTGGCATCAAATATACCGAGGTGATGCTAACGATACAATGAAAGCAGGTGGGTATTCCCGTAATCTGGCAAGGTCTTATCTGAATGATGGGGCTACTAGAAGTAGACGACACACTAATCTACGTGACACACCATTCGCTGCTTATCCTGCCTCAGCTCAGTTTACTACATCTGACCATGATGGTGGCTTACCATTCATGCTTAAGGCTTATAGGGATGTATCGGTAGATGCTCGTAACCTAGATACTTCTGATGGGCGTAAGATAACTGTAGAGTATTCCACTGATAAAGGTGCTAACTTTGTCAGCTTGGGCGACATTACGGCAGATGGTAAGACGGTCTTGCCTTTTAGCGAGACTGATATAACAACTACTTCTAAACATTTAAGGTTACGCTTTACACTAACCCGTGGTTCTGACGCAGCTAAAACCCCTGTGATAGAGCGTTTTACTACTAGCTTCTTATTACGACCTGACCCTATCAGGGCTTATCAGGTAGGACTATTGTTAGGTGGTTCACGTAGTAGAGATAACGAAGCCGAAAGTAAATCAGTAAGAGAACAGCTAGAGTTCTTGAAAGAGATAGAAGGTAGTGAGACACCAATCAGATTTACAGACATGCTAGGTTGGCAACACTTAGTATACATAACGAAGACCAGTATACTTCGTCCGAGCGAAGACCAACTAGGATACGACAAGGACGAACGACAAGCGCAGGTAGTAATGGTGGATGCCACCAGTGGTCCGTGGCCCCAGATAACAGCACCAATGAGTGCGACAGTTGCAGTTACAGTAGCTGCTACTGATTCCCCACCTACGTGGGACAACTTCAATTGGGATTTTGCAGAGTGGTAAACAGGTGATATTATGGCAACTAGTCTAATTACAGATAATGGATTGAATGCGGCAGTAAGTAAGTGGCTCAATGTAGGTAGTACAACTAACATGACCCACTTAGCAGTAGGTAGTGGTACAACTACCCCAGCTGTGACGGATACTGCTATGCAAACCGAGATAGTACGGGTTGCTCCTGATACTAAGTCAGTAAGTGATAACATAATTACGTTAGAGCATTACTATGGCACGACTGAAGGGAACGGTACTATTGCAGAAGTAGGAGTGTTATCCGCTTCTAGTGGTGGTGTGCTACATATGCACGGACAACCAGCTGCTGCCGTAACTAAAACAACCAATAAGACCATGCGTGTAACGGTCACAATAACCTTAGATAACAAGACCTAATGCCTAAACGCTTAATGAGTAGTCCCCGTAAGATGATGTCGGCACCACGTATTCATATACGTGCGAGAAAGCTATATAAACTTACCCGTCCTGATTTACCTCCTATTGACATACAGCCAGGCTTGAATCAACCAGAAAGCCGTATTTACAAAGCACTTACCGAGCTAAAAATACGATTTGAAATACAGCGCAATGTACTAGGAGGAGGTATACTAGGAGGAGCGAGAGCGGACTTCTTGCTACCCGATTACAAGATAGATTTGGAGTATCAAGGCCCATTTCATGGAGTAGCAGAAGGTCAAGCCCGTGATATACTTAGAAATATCGGCTTATCTAGCCAGGGATGGCGTGTTGTGCCGCTATATCAGCGAGACTTGAAACGATTAGTACCCAGAATATTAGAGGTAATAGGTAAACCAGTAATGGTAGGAGTAGGAACATGACAATAGCATCTGATAGTCAAGCACTAGCATCTGACATACTAAATCACGCTGATGCCAGCGGATTTCCTAAGTGGAAAAAAGGCGCAGACTTATCTAGTGCCAACGCCCTAACTTTAGGTAGTGATGGTAACGCTTTTGATATAACTGGCACAACTGCTATCACTTCAATTTCAACCAGAGGGATAGGAGCAATTATATTATTGCACTTTGATGGCGCACTAACGTTGACCCATCACAGTACCAACCTGGTACTTCCAGACGGAGAAAACATAACCACAGCCGCAGGCGATGTAGCCGTACTACATGAGTACGCATCAGCAGACTGGCGACTTGTTTCGTACAGTCGAGCAGACGCAGCTAGTGGTGTGCTTACTGTGGCTAATGGTGGTACAGGCGCAGCCACACTAACTGACGGGGGAGTATTATTAGGTTCTGGAACTAGTGCAGTCACAGCTATGTCCGTATTATCGGATGGCGAGATGATTGTTGGTGACGGAACTACTGACCCTGTAGCAGAGAGTGGCGCAACATTACGGACCTCGATTGGTGTAGGTACGGGTGATTCCCCTCAATTAACAGGCATAGAGTTAGGACATGCTACTGATACAACCATTGTTAGAAGCGGTTCTGGTGACATAACCATAGAAGGTAACGCAGTCTATAGGGCAGGCGGTACAGACGTACCAGTAGCTGATGGTGGAACAGGTGCTTCATCGCTTACAGATGGAGGCGTTCTATTAGGTAGTGGCACAAGTGCTGTGACTGCTATGGGCGTACTAGCTGACAGCGAGATGATAGTCGGAGATGGTTCGACTGACCCTGTAGCTGAGTCAGGTGCTACCCTTAGAACATCTATAGGTGTAGGTACAGGAGACTCACCTCAGTTTACAGGTGTTGAACTTGGACATGCCAGTGACACTACTATTGCTAGAAGTGGCTCAGGCGATATTACTATTGAAGGAAATGCCGTATATAGAGCAGGTGGAACTGATGTACCCGTTGCAGATGGGGGTACAGGAGCATCATCCCTCACTGATGGAGGAGTATTGCTAGGCTCAGGTACTGGTGCTGTTACGGCTATGAGTGTGTTGTCAGATGGCAACGTTATAGTCGGAGATGGTAGCGGCGACCCCGTAGCATTAGCAGCGTTTACTGATTCTACTGGTCAACTTAAGCATGAGCGTGGCGGTATTGAAACCGATATATCAGGTATAGCCAAAGGTGGCATACTGGCAGGTTCTGCCGCAGGTACGATAGCAATCAAAACCGTAGGTAGCGAAGACCAGGTACTAACAGTCGATGGTAGTGGTGGTATCGGATGGGAGGACCCAGCAGCAGGTGGTATGGCTAGTCTTGTGGCTGACACAACTCCGCAGCTCGGTGGTTTCCTAGATGCTAATGGTAACTACATGCAGACCGAGAAGGGTGGTGACATCTCATCGGCTTCACCTCTAGTCATTGATACTGATGGTGATTATTTTGACGTAACAGGTACAACCAATTTTGCGGCAATGACCGTAGCGGCTGACAGGCAATTTACCTTACAGTTTGACGGTGCATTGACAATGACCCACCATGCTACCAACCTCAACTTACCAGGTGGTGCAAATATTACGACTGCCGCAGGAGATGTAGCAGTCTTTCAATCCACAGCAGCTAATCAAGTCAAGTGTGTATCTTACACAAAAGCAGCAGGAACACCAGTAGTATCAGCAGGTGGACTTGGCGCAGCCAGCACGTGGAGATTGACTACGGACTTTGATGGTGCTGCTGACCCAATAGCTTCTAACTTAGAGGTAGATGATACCTACGGCAGTGGTAGTTTGGGTTCAGCTATGACTCAAAGTAGTGGAGTATTCACTTTTCCTTCTACTGGCTATTGGTTAGTAGAAGCAGTATGTCAGTTTTACTATACTTCTGGATTGCAGTGGCATATCATTATGATAAAAACCACGACAGATGGTGGTAGTAACTGGGATACCGCTACTGATGGTAAGCATGGTCAGGATGGTTCTTCTAATTACTTTGCACAGGCACAGTCGGCTAAGATACTAGATGTCACAGATACCAGTAATGTCCAAGTTAAATTTAGTGTCACGCATGAAGATACTAGTGCAACCACAAAAGGTTCTACTTCGCAGAATATAACTTACTTTAACTTTCTTAAGTTAGGAGATACATAATGGATGATTCAGGTAGACCAGACCACATCGAGGACGTATTAGTAAAGCTCCACACAGGGCAATGGTTCGGCTGGTCAGACAGTAAAGATAAAGTGTACAGCAAGCTGGTTATCCATGACGACCAGTACAGTAAACCAAGCAAAGCTAGTTTAGAGGCAGGATTAGTAGAGGCTCAGGACGACTTCGACTGGCAGGATGTACGCAGGAAGCGTGACAAACTACTAATAGATAGTGACGCATACCTAATGCCTGACTATCCTATGGAAGACAAATCAGGTTGGGAAGCATACCGACAAGAGCTAAGAGATATACCACAAGACTTCGATGATGCGGAGGACGTAGAATGGCCCGACCAGCCCAGCGGATAAAGAACGATGAGCGAAAAAAAGAAGCAGGACCTCAATCTTATGGACTTTGTGTTTGTGGGTATCCTCTTGAGTGCGTGTATCCTTATTGTATGGAACACAATACAGACACAACAAGTAAAAACGATAGCTAAATACAACAAGGCGCATGTGTGTTTCCTAACCGATGTAATATTTGGACCAGTAGAAAACATGGCAGAGCTATGCGATACTTTGCGTGAGGACCTACATGAAGAATGGCAAGCACAGTCGAGGTAAGTAATGAAACAGTTGAGTTTGTCAAACGCTTTGAAGGGTTACGTCTAAGTTCCTATTGGGATTACCACCAATGGAGTATAGGCTATGGAAGCATCAGCTATGAAGGACAAACAATCACCGAGGAACAAGCAGCAAGGAAACTCCAAGGCGACCTCCAGAAGTACGCCGCAAGCCTCACTGCCGCACTCCACGTTACACTATTACCCGACCAAGAGACTGCGCTTCTATCAGCCGCTTATAACCTTGGGGTTACAGGTGTTAGGCTTGTTATTAAAGTATGTAACACGGGGGATTTTGACGCTGCTGCACAGCTGCTTAGACGCTACGACCACGCTGGAGGTAAGAAACTCCCAGCCCTTACCAGACGCAGAGAAGCCGAAGCAAAACTCCTATCCCGACCCAGACCCAGACCTATGGTGGTGGATACTGAAATGAGGGGTGCGCCACGGGTACAATACGAGCGCACTTATTATCTGATGCCTCCTGATGCTAGTAAGCAGGAGTTCATGGATATAGCAGGCGAGGTATACAACCAGAAATCTACCGTAGGATTTAGTGCCGATGATGCTGGCATTGGTGATTTAGACAAGCGTAATGCCGTATTAGTGTACCCAGAACGACAACCTAAGAAACTTACTGAGTGGTTTTCCACCCACTACAATGGGGTGAACATAATTCACCACCCAAAATTCACTCCCGTTGCACCTGAGCCGTCTGTAGGGCTAACAAAGGTAGGTTTGCACGGTAGTGCCGATGGTTCTTGGGGTAATCCTATCCTTCCAGAGACAATTGACCTAATAAAAGAAGCCAAGATAGAAGCATACAAGGGCTTGTCAAACGAGAGTGCTGATACAGTCAAGGTACTTCAGGACATCAACCCTGATATGTTCATATTAATCAGGCTATTTGCTAAGGTAAACAAGCAAGCCAGCCGACCACAACAGTTCCTTGATGCGGTGGCACAAGATGCCGTAAAATGGTATGATGCAGGGGTTAGGCACTTCGAGGTACACAATGAGCCTAACCTAAAGATAGATGATTCCGCAGAAGGTATGTGGGATGTCTGGAAAGACGGAGCAGAGTTTAGTTTATGGTTCTTATCGGTAGTATCAAAGCTAAGACAGCTAATGCCAGAGGCACAGTTTGGTTATCCAGGATTATCTCCTGGACATTCCATGCCTGGTGTACGCTACGACCCCATCCGATTTTTCAACGAGAGTTGGACGGCGGTGGACGAAGCGGACTTTATTTGTGCGCATTGCTATTGGGTTACAAGGGAGCAGATGTATTCGGACGTAAATGGGCAGTGGTACAAGCGGTATCACAGCAAGAACAAACCTATTATGATTACCGAGTTCTCTAACCCGTCACCCGATGTCCCTAAACACGAAAAGGGGTTACAATACGTAGAGTATTATAAGAGTCTCAACAATGTACACTCAGCCTACTCGTTCTTGAGTACAGCCAGTAGTGGCTTCAAGCATGAGACATGGCATGGCTCGGATATTGCAACACTAGTTGGACAGAGAGATGGACGTTAGCCTTGAGACTGTACTAGATAGAATACGTGAACACATTAAGGTTCTTAACCACTCCAGTGAACGGATGGCATCTACACTGGACGAGCTTGAAGATGATTTTTCAGAGTTGTCACAACGCATGGCATCAGTTGAGGCACACTTAGCTTGGCTAATGAAGTTGATATGGATGGTAATAGGAGGAATAGTGATGATTGTATTCAAGGTATTCGCAGAAACCTAATCTATAGATGGCACACATACCTAAGTTAGAGCCTTCGGTTTCGCCAGGCTGTTATTATACTCGCCTCGATTACACTACTAAGTGGGAACAATACTTCCTACTGATTAGTGATATACATTTTGATGCTAAAGGCTGTAACAGAAAACTAATCCGCAAACATTTGGAACAAGCAAGGGTGCGTAACGCACCTATTTTTATATTCGGGGATTTACTTGACCTGATGCAAGGCAAGAACGACCCCCGTGGTGCTAAACATGACCTGCGTCCTGAGTATGCTATGGATGACGACTACCTCGGCAACGTGTGCGAGGATGCCGCAGACTTTCTAGCTCCATACGCAGAGAACTTAGCCCTGATTAGTATGGGCAACCATGAGTTTGAGTATCGTAGAAGGCATGAGATTGACCCGTTGACTATTGTAGCTACACACCTCAAGATAAAGACTGGCGTTGCTCCAACCATAGGACCATACACAGGCTGGATACAATACAAACTAAAGTATGCTAATGGTGGTAGACGTAAGACTATCAACATGAAGTATCACCACGGTGTGGGTGGTAATGCACCTGTAACTAAGGGTGCTATCCAAAGTAACCGTAGTGCTGTCATGTGGCCGAACGCTGACATAATGATACGTGGGCATATACACAATAGGTTCAGTATGTCGATGCCAGTCGAGACTATTACTACTCACGGCAAAATAATGACCGACCAAGAACGTGTTTATTTACAGACAGGTTGTTACGTATCCGACATTGAGGACGGTAACAGTTGGTCTAGCCGCAGAGGATTTGGTGTACCAGCGATGGGTGGTTTCTGGCTCAGGCTATACAACGACAACCTGACCGAGAATAGTGTGAACGTACAGTACCAAGCGATACCGACTGACTAGTGTGGTACTACATTGCAGTAGATATGTTCGGAGACATCTTGTTTCTTGATGAAGGTGAACAATACGATGAGCCTGATGGCTGGATGAACAGAGGTTATCCCCCGTTCTATTCGGCAGGTGGTCCGCTCGATGTTATCACAATGGGCATGAAGCATTTGCAGGAGTGCGAGAAGTATCGGCTGGGTTTTATCTCCATGAATTGAAAGTTTTAAGGTTGTTCCTCTTTACACTAAACCCACTCTAAAGTATCATCTCCAAATGGAAGAAACGATTACAACACGCCAGTGTGACAGGTGTGGGTCTGAAATACCCAACGTGTGTCATATAAGATGCGAGAACTGTGGCGCAGAGGTTGTCTGTAACGATAACTAATCGCAATACCCTAAAAGAAAAGCTAATAGAAATACGATTTGACTGTGACTGGTGTGGCCGCCCGTTAGTGGGGGAAGGTGACATGCACGAATGGCTTATCAAGCGTTCTGTGCTGCGTAGGGATAAGCGTATCTTTGATGAACGCAACTGCTCGCTGTTACATCATGCCTGTCACATGGCTCACGGCCAGACCAGGGCTATGACCGAGAAGCTCGCTCCGATATTCGTAGAACGTTACGGTAAGGATAAGATGTTAGATTTTATATATGATTTGGGGATGAAAGCACCACAACAATTTGTACACATCATAGAAGCTGTGGTATACTAGAATAACTTCACGAAACGGGTGTGACCTCCTTTGAGCAAGAAGCCCAATTCCTTCTTGCTTTATTTACAACAATACCCGTATCCTCATAAGCACCAGGTGGTCCATGCCACCTGGTGTTCCTTTTTAATTACTGCAACTCGTCACGCCAAACAATATTACGCTTGGCTAGACCACGACTAATAGCATACAAACCACTAGCTACGGCTGAGGCTATTGCTACCTGGTCTGCACTAAGTAGGTTCAGACCTGCCATTATTGCAGTAGCGACTACTGATAGTGCTGTTATCCAAAACTCTGTCGTCTTGTATCCGTGTTTCATCTAGTCCTCCTTCAAGAATAGATTCAAATATGTCTGGTTGTTCAATGAAAAACTTTCCGATGGCGGCTAGTAACGCAACAGCCTCTCGTTCTCCTAGCCCCTTGATGGTACGCTTCAACCATCGTGCTTCTGATTTTATTAACTGCGCATCGTCACCTCCTAGTTTACGTAACGCATTCTCAGCTACATCAAGTCGCAACTTGGATGCAGATTGGACAGTCTCATACTGTCCGTATTTTTGCAACAGCCTGTTACGAAGTTCATACTCTATTGGACTGTATTTAGTTCCCATGTTTCCTCTTTAGGCGTGAGCGTTCTTGGGCCGCTTGTCTACGTACCCTCGCAGCAATCTTTTTACGGGATGGCTTCTCACAGTAACTACCTGTACGCCAACGTAGCTCACGCTCTGCCTGTCTAATACCTTTGGCTAACAGCTTACGTTCGTTTGGTTTCATGGGATATAAGTGTACCTTCTTTTTGGAGCGTTGGGTTTTTCTAATAACAATACCTGTACCTGTCTTGTAGTATACAAACGCATCACCAATAAAAAATCCAGGCGCACACCTAGCTCCTTGATGTACGATAACCTCTTTCTTGCTGAACTGTGCGCCTACAGTAAAGGTGTTAGCAGTATTACCATACACGTTACCGACAAACACAATGCCTGCTGTGGCCCTTACGCCATCGCCATGACTGCGATAAGGTACTTCGCTGCTCCACGGTTTGCCCCCTTTTAGCATGTATGCCTATACGCAATTGTCAACTTCTTAAGGTTTCGTTGGTTCATCTCTCAGAGCGCATACTAATGACCACGCCATGTCGGCACGGTTCTTGAGAGCCTTTCGTATAATCTCTACTGCATCACCCCTCGCTATATGGCTAGGAGTAAATCTATACACTTGAAATCCGAGCAGTTGAGCCTGATTATACTTCTCACAATCCAATTGAAATCCTTTCCCAGTCACATGCCTACCGCCTGTCCAGATACCGCCCTCTACTTCAGCTGCTATCTTTTCATCAACCCAGCAAAAATCAAACCGCCAACGTCTAGGTCTGGCAAAGGTATACTCTCGCTCAGGCTGTTTTATCTTGAGAGCCTTGAGGTGAAACTCAAACTCTGCTTCTAGTTCGCTCTTAGTCATTACAGTAACGCCAGTTGGTTAATATCCTTTGCTGTGACCTGCCATTTATATAGTGGCAAAGCTCGTTGCGGCTCCCACCCACCTCTCTCAATAGGAAAACCATCCCTTTCTATCACATCTAATGTCGCTCGGTACACCTTACCAGTTTCTGTGTTGGTGATTTCAGCTTTGGTAGCACCTGCTTTCTTGGCATCTACTAGAGATTGTACGCCAAACGCTATGGCAGGGGGTTTGCGTAAGAAGTGGTTGGGCTTTAGTTCCTTCTTAAATGTGTCTCCAACTACTTCCCCTACCATTCTGTTATTAGAAAATATCTTTGTCATGGTTTGTTCCTCCGTCTACCCTGTGTGGTATACCTTTTCCACCAAACTCAATTCTTTACATTTCCTACACATAAACATAATCCAGCATAACTTATTTCCGCTGTCTTTGGGACCATATTCATGTATAGCACTTTTGCAGCACTTAGACACAATAACTTTATGAATTTTGTATTTAGCCATTGTCTACCTGCTCACATAGGTCTGATATGACACTCACTGCAATCATAAGTGCATCCCTGTTATCCTCACTCAGCTCCACAACCCTGCGTGTTGCTCGGTCTAGGTTACGTTTAGCTGCGTTGATGTCTTTCATAAACTTCAGCCAGTCTTGGGTCAGCTCCTCATGCTCACCCCTGACGAAAGATGCCAGCACTTCTGCTGATGTTCCTTCCTCTACTGCCATACGCAGTTGTTCAGCAGCTTCTCTGGGGTGGAACTCAAACTTCTGCCATAAATCCCACATGGTATAGAAGTGTTTGGGGCTGGCTATTCTACCTCTAACCTTCGGGTTATACCTGCGGAATAATCTATAAGCCATGCCAGCTTTAGCCAGCCTGCCTACGTGCATGATGCTAACACCGAGGGCTTGAGCTAACTTAATAGTCTCGCCCTCGGCATAGTTACCAACAACTCTTGATGCAGCCAGGCACGTCACCCAACGGTGACGGTCACTTAGCTGATAGTTAGATACTGCTCGGTGATAGTTTTGCTCTAGACTCATCTGTACAATATTTACCCCACAACGGGTCACGTTTTGCTTCTACATCCCATAACAGTGCGTCTATTTGCCTAATAGACATGTTCTGCTGGATGTAGTAAGGTTGGTTTTCCATAGTAAGTGCCTTGTCATAGTCCACAGTCTCGACCATGTGTCGTAAATCTTTTATCTTGGGAAACCAATCCTCAGCTTCAATCCATTTTAGTATAGCTCTTTCCATTGTAGCATCGTCAACATCCTTGAACATACTGGCATACAACTTCCATGTACCAGCAGGAATGTTCTGATTAGGATAAGCAAATGCTAGTGGTTCAAATACTTTAGTCTGCATTAAAGGCCTCCTGTAGTGTGTCTATACTAGTCTTACCTTTACCTTTTATCAAAGGCATCCTACCTTGCACAACCCAATCTGTCAACCACTTTATTGACATAGGATTGTACCCACGTTCCAACCATTCCTGGTGATATGGAAGTAAATCATCCTCAGACTTATCTCCTATAACCTCAATGATGGTGGTGTATAACTCCTTTTTAGGATAGCGGTTAGTAATCTTTCTATATATTTGTATAGCCTTGTGTTGACTATCAGGATGACGAACTGCTTTTGTTCGTCCTAAGTTAACCTTGTTATCAGTTAACTTAACTACTGATGGTTCGGATGACATAGCTATGTCACCCCTAAAACCCCCAGATGTGGGGGGTATACCGTTTAGAGATGACATCTTGTCACCCCTAACTGGAGACTCATACTCCACCATGATTGCCTTGAGCTTGACTAGGTCTATACGGTACTCCCTGGGTCTATGTCTACTGGCTTTATGGACCATCTCGATGTATCCATCTTTACGCAGGTCATTCATAATTCTTTGTACCTGTCGCTTGGACAGACACACCTTATGTGCTACACGTTCCATTGATGGGAAAACTCGACCACCCATATCATTGGCGTGGTCGGCCAGAGCTAACATGATTAGTTTCTGGGTTGGTTTTAGTGGTGCGTCAAACACCATGCTCATTATCTTGATACTCATTGCACCACCACCACATCTACGATGTATGAGCCTGCTGGTGAGAACTTATCACGTACAACTTCTCCGTCTGGTACCCAGATTGGGTCACGCTGTAAGATGTCAAGCCTCACACTACCGTCATGCTCTAAGGTATAAACAGCTCCACCTCTATCAATACACAGATAAGTATTTTTGAGCGCAGGGATGTAGAATTTCGTACCAAGTTTCCAGTCACGAGGGCAGGCCACTGTTGCATACCGCTCGTGCCACCACGACCAGTGATGCCATCGCTTACCATCAGTCAGCCAGGATGTACATTGCCCATCTACCACGTTGTCGGGATGACAGTTCGGACCAAGATTAGGTGGCCAATAATAACTCAGCCTTGCCCTTAGCTGTGGTTCTGTGGTAGGTTGTACTGTTGGTGTAGGTGGTACTGGTGTATTGGTTTCTACAGCTACGGCAGGAGCAACCAAAACTGCTGGTTGCTCCACTTCGTTTCCTCTAAAGGTGTTCCAGATAACAACGCCAGTTACAAACCCTGCCATCATGGACATCGCAATCATAACTACGATAACTTCACGTCTAGTCATAACAACCTCCTTAGACATTATGTTTTAATTAAAGCTGTCACCTTCTTTGGTTTACCATCTACACGAAGGTACGTACAAGTATATCCAGTCAAGTCATAGGTCTGGGTTGGGTCAAGCTGGTCTAAGTCTAAGATGTGAGCAATAGTCTCTGGCCAAACCGTAACTCCAAACTTAGTGAACGGTCCACCCTGTACCTTATAGTACGTCTTACCATCATTGACGCTACACACTAAACTCGATGCTGCAAACGTGTCAGTCTCAGCCGTGTCAGCTACTACCTGGGCTGGTGTCATCGGTGGTGCGCCATTAGGTGCAGTGAATGTAGGTGGTGCGCCATTAGTTGCTGTGGTCTTACCAGTTGGTTCAATCCCATTCTCTAATAGGATACCTGCAAACATCCTAAAGCGTTCCAGCAGATGCGCCTCGCTCTCATCTCTAAGGGTGAACATTACTTCCCACCCTACACTAGTCTTGCCCTTGAAATTGATGCTACTCGGTGCTTCTGTATGCTGTGTCATAATTGACCTCCTCCCCTGTTCGGGTATCTAATAGCATAACTCTACTCATTTCGCCACACTCACGACAACGTGAGTACGCTGTTACTGAAGGTGGGTATTGAACTGAGCTATAATCATCGACCTGACCTTCACAACAGGCCGACAGCTCCGCTACGCCTCTGACTAACTCTTTCACAATTTACCTCCTTTATGCTTCTGGGATAGCTGTTCTATACTTAGGCATACACTCAGGTTGACCTAACAGCTATCCCGTCTGCACCATACTAAAGTAAAAGTCTTATGCTCATTGCCTGATGGCAACAAGAGAGTGAACACTCACTCTTTTGTGCGGATATACGTTTGTATCTAGAGGGACTATGCTCTTTGTGCATATCCGCACATAACAGCAAGTGTGCTATTGTTGGTCGGGTCTAATAACCCAGTTAATAAGACCGCCCTGATGATGACGGCTGAAAATCCTGTCATCCTCATCCCTGGCTTGTTCGGCATCACGTCTAATCGGAGCATAAAACCTCCGACCTGTCAATCTAGATATAGCAACCCACTCACCCATCTCCCCTATATCGGGGTCGTGATATTCTGTAGGCATATACACCTCCCTGTCAATTAACATGCTTCTCTGATGTACGTATCCAAGCGGCATGGTTGTCTAACACTTCATCCAACTCATACGTACCCAAATACTGTTCACACGCCCTACGTACTACCTCACTCCTAGTAATGGAGTGTTCGTCCGCAAAGTATTGCAACTGATACCGTAACATGGGGGTCATTTGAGCCGACACCCAGACCTTCCGTTCTTTGTCCATACATGGATAATACACTACGGATTAGAAGTTGTCAACTTTTTAATATCAGGACACATGGTCTGGTCGAGAGCAAACAATTCCATGTGAGTGGCACGTTTCCACTTATCACCGATGGTGACATTCGGAAATCGTTTGCTCTCTCCAGTACAGAAGCAATACTCGATACAGCTACGTGCTATCTTGGCTTGCTCCACATCGGCCTTGTGGTATCTGCGTTTTTTCATACCTCATACTATACTCCGAAAAACCAGTATATAAAATGCGCTCCAAAGTATACTGTTCCCAGGGTAATCACCATCCAGCCTAGTGTATCTATCCAGCCGTGTCTCATACATCCACCTCCGTAGATTTACCAGCCTCAATCGCTGCCTCCAGTATTCCAACACACTTATCTAAGTCAGCTGCTTCATTCAAGATTTGGTCTTGCTCGGCAGTGACTTCCACTATACTGAAATCTCCAGCAAACATAGCTGGTGTCCAAAACAATTTCAGATTGTCGTTCATTACCACAACTCTTGTGTCATCCATATCACACCTCCTTGTGTGTACTGCATTGCGATAGCATCAGCTATACCTTGATATGTAAGTGACCGTAGCTTGGCACGGTCTACGCTAGGTCCGAGTTTATTCTGTCCGCTCGGAGTCTGATTGGCGTAACGTGACTTGAGAATAACCTTAGTTGGTTTTAGTTTGGGAAGGTTCGTTAGCCATAGGCACGTAGCCTTACTAGCATCCTCGCCAAAGTGGTACGGCTGTACTAATTGGTCATACTTGCGACCTATACGTTGGACTGCATACTTGTGGGGGATTGGATTTTCAATACAAATGCGCTTGATAGGAGCGTCAAGTAAATCCTTGAAAAACTTAGCACCTTCATCTAGCTTTGCCCAGCGTCCTTTCTGACGATGCAACCATGATACCCCACTGTTACTAAGGTACGTACAGGGGGGATGTGCTATCATCATGTCCCAATGTTCACCGTAGGCAAGGTCGAGTGCATCACCTTGATAGTGAAAGCCTACGTTAGGAGACTCACATGGTAGTAGGTCAGCACTCACTACGTGATGCTCTTGATTTACATCAGCAATTCTTATTGCATCTCTTACTCTACCACTGTACTCACACGCTACTAAAATTTTCATAATCTATTTTCTCACCTCCTTTAAATCCTGGCAATACAAACACAACGTGAGTTCGGCAGTTAGCACAGCTTGACGTTCGTCCAATTCTTTGTTGCATATAGCACAACGTAATTCTCGGTCACAATCACACTGATATACATGAGCCGTCTTGAGCCAATTCATTGAATGTTTTGGTGCTATTTCGTTGTCCATGTTATCGCCTCAGATGGTTGGGATGATTGGGAAATTTTCATCCGAAGTATGTAAAGCTCCAGCATCATTGCCCTCATCATCACTCATTGCAATCAAGTACGTTCCATCACCGAATATAATCACTGGCGCATGATTGTATTCGAGTTGCCAGTATTCAATCCTGTCTACAATTTTACCACCACACTTCTGGGTTGCTTGTTGTTCCCAGTATGCTATCGTATCTGTTTGGTTACTCATCTTGCACCTCCTTGTGCTTTATTCGCTCGAACATGCGACTGTCTTTAGGTTTGTAACTGGTTGGAGGCGTACGCCTCCAACCAAAATACTCTAGTCTATCTCTATCACGGTGCATATCATGGTACTCTGACGTTATCCAGTCATCATACATAGCCGTGATAGAGGCTGTGTGCATTACGTTACTCATCACCGTGTCGGTCTATCAAGTCTTGCATGGTAAGTTTGCCCTCATCAAAAAGCTCCCAATCAGCTTCGGGTACATCCATGTGTTTGATGTATAACTCAGCGTCACCTTCATGCCACCATTGTCCATCGTCCGTGTACAATATTTCAGTCATAGTTACACCTCCCTTTCAAGTTGGTCATCTATTTGTTCATCAACAATTTCTCTGAGACTAGGCGCATAATCTGGAAAGTTTGTTACGATTTCTAGACAAGCGGTTTCGGGTATTCGTTCACCTCGTTCAAGTCCCCAATCTCGTATTGTAAATCTGTCAATGCCAGTGTATGCGATTACATCGTTTTGGTCGTGATACTTCTCAAGATACTTAATCAAACTCTTTACTGTAGTTACCTGTGATTGTTCCATTATGTTTGCGCCTCCTTGCGCAGTACGATATAGTGCCATGTGAATATGGCGATTGTTATTGGTATCATCGTCAACAAGAACACAGTGTCATCCGACATACGTGTTCCACAGCCCGATACCTCATACAAAGTCTTGCCTAGCTTGTAAGGCATGTGACCAAGCCAGTCATTACAGAAGTCTCCATCCGTTACGCTTAGGTACAGCCAGTTAGCTATTGCTTTCATGTTGCACCTCCTCATCAGTAAACCTAACTTGTACTGATATAGTACCTCCAGTGACTGGGTCTATATCAAGCAGACGCTCATTGCCTGGACTGTCGTTCTTGTAGTCCTCGTGTATCATGTTAAAATCCTGTCTAGTGCAATGTATTACCATGCCGTCAAAATAAAATTTTCCGTTCATGTTGCCTCCTTCTAACCTTAGGGTTAGACTATGTTACCAACGTTCGTTAGGGTCTAGTGCATATGCGAAGTCCATAATCAATCTCAAGTGTGCATCACTCACACCTGCTACGTCCATCTGAGCGTCTAGCATTGCTGTGTGTAACAGTCGTAGCATACGTGTACCCCTGGGATAACTGTGGAAGTGACGTAGTTGGTGTCTATACTCATAAGCCCAGAAGTATGCGCTACCTAGATAGTTATACGTGCCTCGATATTTTTTATCCCAGTCAACCAAGACCTGATTAACTTTCCAGTACATGTTGGCATTGACAAGGTAAAATATTTTGTCGTTGTTATCAGCTACCCAGCACAGCAACCTGTGTACATACCTCATACCCACCTCCTTGCGTCAATAACGCCTTGCTCATTTGCTCCAGCTTTTATCATCAGTCTACCTATAACTTCCAGTCGGACATCCCTACTCATTTTAAGAGGCATGTCAGCAAGCATCTCATCCCACTTCACAAACAAGCCCATGTACTTGTCAAAGTGATTTTTATGCGTGTGCACGCTATGTGCTTTCTCAACTTCAGGTATCATCTCAGCGACAAGCATATCCACTACTACGTTTATGGCTTCAGATTTATTCATCATGTCACCTCCTTAGGTGTTATCTAATGGGTCAGGCGTTACGTTTACAGCTACAATACCTATCTTTGCAAGTAATTCCCTGTTACGTTTAGTAATAGTTTTATCACCTGCGATTTCGGCAAACGTCTTGCCTATGTCACACTCTGGATATACGTGCTTATTGTTATAGTGATACTCAACTCTAACCTTATACTTTAGGTTGGGAAATTCCATAATGCCAACCGCACGCTTGAGGTCAGTGTGTTTCTTATGCCATTTGTCAGCATCCTTCACACTTGCTAACCAGCGTGCCTCTATCTCCTTGCGACTGAGTTCATCAGGCGTTCGTTTGTCCATGCTTACACCTCCTTGTGCTAGTAATTTTTCACTGTCTCGACTATACATACTTCTGTGTTGGCGACATCGTAACACATCAGGCAGTTAATACACTTGCCAAAACAGTTTTCACGTGTGTCATCCTGGGTGATGGTGTTGAATACCTTCTGAAATCCTTCAGGTGGTACTTCCATCACGTTGTCCTTGATAGGATTTGAGTAGATGAGTATGAAATTGTCAGGGCGTGTGTACTCAGCGTTGTACCTGTTGATAATATCTTTGCGCTTTGTCCAGATTGAGCAAGTAACATCAGGGTTCTTACGTGCTGTATCATGGAAGTTCAGTTGATGGTCAAAATTTATCAGTTCACCATGTGCATGAAAGCGCACCCGTAAGTGATGCAATCTCGGCAAGTCGTCCCAGTGCATACGCTCAGTCAGTAGCTCAGTGTTATGCTCAAACGCAGGCACACAAGTCTTGCGAAACCCTTCCAGCATTTGCCAACTGTAACAATCCCTGCATATCACGTTGTCAGGCTTGCGCTGCATCGACTGACAAAACGCATTGCTCAGTGTGTTAGTGTTTATGGCTGGTATATGCTCCAGCTTACCTGTCATCGTGCTTATGTGTATTACGCCTGGAGTAGTCATTAGAATTGTTTCACAAAGTTCAGCAATCTTTGCGCTTGCCATACGTGCGTGGTTTGTATAACATCCTTGCCCTTGCTCAGTTTAGCAAGTGCCTTGAGGTTGGCCTTGTCAGGCAGTACCAAATCCTTCAGTCCATGTATACACAAGACCCAAATACTATCCTGTCGCAATGTGCCCTTCTTGACCATGTTTCGAAACTTCGTATTTATTGCACCAAGGTCACCCGCACAGTCAATAGCTACCGCCAACTTGATAGCCACATGCAGGATTGAACAGTCAAATTCCTGTTTACCTGCTTTCATACTTACAACAGGACTTTCCAGTGCAACCGCATTGCTGAATTGCTTGAGCAGGGTAGAAGTAGGCACTTTGTAACTCTTGCCGTTAGTGGTGAGTGTAAAATGTGTAGCGTTAACTTTGTTTTTGATACCTGTTAATTCAGGCGTGTACATGTATGTTTTTTGCATGTTATCCTCCCTTATCGGATGCGATACTTATCGGATTGCGTATAATCATACTGACCAGTACGTATAGCGAGCTTTACATACTGCCTGTTTTTACGGCTGCTTGCACGTTTACTTCGTGCAGGTGCTGAACGTGTTACTGTGTGTTTATGGGTTTTACTCATGGATATAGTCCCTCCGTAAGTGGTTACAATGTGGGTATTTCAATATACCCATTTATACACACTAACACGCAATAGCCTGTCGCTATTATGGGAGATGGTGCTAGTGTGCATCATATGGAGTATTGAAAGTTTTATTAATGTGGAGGTCGTCACCAATACACACGGTCAAGAATTAGGTATGCGTTAGATGACTTCAAATGTGGCAATGATATAAAATAAGTCTATAGTTCTGACTAAGATATTTTAGATTTTATATCTTATCATTTGCGCTATGTGTTGAGTAGATTGTGAGAATATCCGCAGATACTCATTAGCGGATTCGCAAGAGGTTACAAAGACCGATTATTTTATACTTGTTCCTAGCTCGAGGACTTGCAAGAGTAAAGTTTCTCATGTGCGGCTGATACAGGCATACGCCCAATTTACTCTTTGTCTAACATATCAATTCTCAGATATGCCGCGAGTTACTAACAAGCAACCAAATTATAGAAACTTTGGACGGGTCATCTATTGCAACATTGACCGCTAGGCATCTATTCAATTGTATAAAACTTTGTTTCCAATTCTGCGGCAGAATGACTGCCGACGTGCCACAAGGGTAACAGATATCAAGATATATGCAAGGGCAGATTAGTAAGTGGGATTTAATTTTAAGGTTACAGGCAAGAACCAGGGATAATATTGGTATTGTCAATTGCTTATAAATCACTCGAAATTAGTGCATGGTAAAGTTTAGGCAAGCCTAAATTAGACCGCCAAAAACGACCCACATGCACACTTAATAATGGCAAGGAAACAAAGCAACAAAGCCCACTATAAGAGAACAAGAAACAAAGCAAGGTAACGCAGGTATACATAGATGTATCAGCGCATTCAATCGGAGCGCATGCAATGGTAGACAGGGGCAAAAACCCTATGCAACAAGTAACCAGTTCGGTCAGCAATCGGAGTGATAACAGGGCTATACGCAAGATTACGCTGGATTGCGTATAGGCAACGCAGGCGTTGCGCATAGGCATACAGCCAGGCGTATGCGTATAGGCATTCGGCTTGCGTATAGCCAGCTTGCGTATAGGCAGGTTGCGTATAGGCATCGGGCTTAGTCTAGGCTGGGTTCGGTTGGCGGTGGCGGTAGGCTGGCGCAGGCTGGCGCGCGTGGTGGTGTAGGCTATACTGGTCTCGGACGGCAGTAGACGGCCAACTATCTAGCCCTCCAGCCATCTAGCACTTAGCGTACACAGACCCCTACCACCGACATCTAATAGTCTACTGCCACCAACCATGTGCCGCAACAAAATTTTCACAGTTTTCCTAACCACTGATGTTTATTGTAATGTGGTACATTCCTTACCTGCTTTCATGGTATACTGCAACCGATGGCAGTCCACAAAAACAGCCTCGCTAACCTAAAACGGGGTGGAAACAACGAAATCATCAAAAAGCACCAGTTTACTGGCGGTCCTGAAGGCACAGCTGTACAAGCCGCTAACACCCGTTGGGAGCGTGCCAGAGAAGCGGCGGCAGAAGGCTTAGTGGATGCGTTAGACAAGCGGAAAACAGGAGCTTCTGTAGAACAAGCCTGGAAACAGATAGTCAAAACGCAAGCCGAGCTTGCCAGCTCGAAAGAACGGGGTAGTACGCAGGCCGCACGCCTAGTAGGACAGGCGGCAGACCTGTTACCACGGGCTAACGCCCAGCCTGAAGCTAGTGGTCCTGCTACCGTTATCCAGATTGATGCTCGTGATGCTCAGATACTACTTGCCCAGATAAATGAAGACAAAGACAGTTAAGGGTAAAAAGCCCAAAAAAGAAAAAATCGTTTTAACTGGCGAAAAGACTTCTGGTATAAATTATTTAGAATCTCTCTCACCAGAGGAGCAGCTAGAACAACTGTTAGCGGCATCGGCTAGAGGCGATAACGTGGATAGCGTGTGCCACTACGCCCAGCTAGTATTTGACGTTATTCCGTCCGCAGTCCACAAAAAATGGATAACAGAGGTATTAGGCAATACACGGGTAGTTATCGTAGCACCCCCCGAAAGTGCTAAGACCACTATTATTTCCGTTATATTACTAAGCTGGTGGATAGGGAAGAAGCCCTGGACCACCAATCTTATCTGTAGTGCAGGGGAGAACCTCTCCAACAATATAGCTAGAAGGGTCGCAGACGTTATAGAGTTCAACGAAAAGTTCAAATTGGTATTTCCGAACGTAGTTCCTGCTAAAGAGCTAGGCTGGAGCCGTGACGGCTATGAGGTAAAAGACACCTCAATGGATAATTGGGCACTTCTTACCGCTACTAAGAAGGACCCGACCCTCGCATCTGGTGGTGTCGGCAGTAGTAGTGTGAATGGTCGCCGTGTGACTGGTATTGCTATTGGCGATGACTTGCATGATAGGGAGAGTAAAAGCTCTGAGACAGTTTGTGTCCAGACCGTAGACTTTGTAAAAGATACGTTCCTACCCCGTTGTATGGAAGATGCCCATGCCGTGATTGTGCAGACCCGTTGGAATGGTAAGGATATTGTTGGTTATTTAGATTCAGTGGAGTATGAAGGCGAGAAGATGTATCAGGTCTTTGTCCATCCTGCGATAGAGAATGATGAAAGCTATTGGCCTGAACAATGGCCTCTGGAGCGTTTGGAACGCAGACGGGCTGAGGTAGGTGAGGTAGACTTCCAGCTAGTGTATCTAGCTAATGCTAACGCCACTAAAGGTAATGTACTCAAAGCTGAGTATCTGACTGATTTCCCCCAGATATGGATAAAATTAGAGTTCAATCGCTTCTATGGGGTGGATTTCGCTATTACCCAACAGTCAATGATTGGTACCCGTTATAGAAAAGGGGACAATTTTGCGATTGCTAAGATAGTAGATACCCGTCCTGTGCTGGTAGTAGAGGATGGCTTTGTAGGTCGGGTCAATCAATCTGAGGCTGAGAACGTCCTGTTTAGTATGGCCTCTTACGATAATCCCCAGCGTATATATTTAGAAACTAATGCAGGGGGTGAGGTGTTCTATCAAGCACTGATGCGCCGTATGAGAGAGAATGGATTGCGTTTACCACTCATTGGTAGGAAGGCAATCAAAGGCAAAGCCGAGCGTATCAATCAGATGTTACCTGACTTTCAGTTCGGTAGAGTGAAGGTGAGTGACGCTCAAACCACGTTTTTGAAGACATTTCGGGACGAATGGCTCCGTTTTGGGGATAAAGCAGCCCACGATGATACGCTGGATGCGGTATACTGGGCTTGGAGAGCGTCTGACCACTTACTTACTCAAAAGAGTAATAGTGCATATGATGCTCAAAAACCGACTGGTCAAACAGTCGGTAGACAAATCGAAATAGCATACGGACTATAGGAGATATTATGGCGATGATACCTATGGGCGGCCCACCGAACGGTGGTATGCCGCCAGGCCCAATGCCTGGTGGACCAATGGGTCCTGGTGGACCGATGCCTGGTGCGCCACCAGGTGGTCCTCCCCCAGAATGGCTACTACAACAAATGATGGCAGAGCAACAGCCACAAATGCAACTGGCAGCTCCCGATGTAATGAATGCTCTCATGCACTTATTAGATACTTGGACGGAGCGTGACCCTAGTACAATGGCTGGTCAATACTATCAAGACTTAGCTAATGTAGTCTCCACATTTATGGGCTAAATATGGCACCTTTTGACAACTTTTACGGCCCAGGCGGTTTTGACCCAACTACAAATTGGGGACAAAACGTTCTAGAAACAACGATGCAAAAGTTTGGAGGACAAGCGGGTGGACAGCAAGCACCCCCAGCATACGTTCCGAAAATAGACCATCCTCCACAAACAACACTAGGCAGTCCAATTAGGGTGAGTGGAGGCGACTCTTTAGGTAATGGCTCATCGTGGCTAAATTACGGCGAACCACCACAACATTACGTTGCGCCACCTTCTAACGAAAGAAGTGCTTCACAGTATCTGATGGATTTGCAAAATGAGCAGGAAGCAGCATATTTAAGAGATAATCCACCTCCAGTAACTGTTGCCTCTTTGGGAGGTAGCCCTTTAGCAGACCCAGGCTTTCAAGTAACTGGCACTAATCCAGCTACCGCTGGTATGGCTGGTCCTGCATACGTTGCACCAGGCGCAGTAACAGGAGCTAACCTTTCTCCAACCACATTTGAAAACTTGGAGACTATGAACGAAGGTGGTCCTTCCAATTACCCTCAAACCAATTGGCACTCTCCACAGTATCCACCACCACAATCAGGATGGACTGGAGCGTATTATCCACCAACACAATTTGATGAAACGCCTGATTGGTTGGAACAGTTCCTAGGTCAGCTCTGGGGGCAATCCACCCCAATGTTTCAACTTGGGAGCGCGGTAAATCCCCATCCACGAGAGCGTGGGTATGCGACATGGCAAAGTTCGCCTCGCATCAAAACGCCTGATTGGTTGCAACACTTCCTAGGTCAGCAACTGTTTCTTTCCCCTGACAGACGAACACCAAAGTACATGGGGAATATGAAGAGAATAGGAAAAAGTTATGCTCATGTTTTTTAGACAATGTTGGAACCCACGTTAATGCCAGCTAGAAAAGAAAAGCCACAAGACGCACAATGGGTATTAGACCAACACGCTTTTGCCCGTGATTTATATTATGAAGCTATTGACTTTTCAGAAGAAGTAGAGGAGTTATTTACGGCTAAGTGGAATGTACCCCGTGATGCGGCAGATATGTCTACTGCTGGTGGGCGAGCTACCCAGCTACGGCCTGCCCGTGCTAGAGCTATACTGGAAAAATTCCTCACCTTACTCAATGTAAGAGCTACTACTAAAGTACAGGTAATACCCCGTAGTACAGGTGAACAAGAAATGAAAGCCTGCTCGAAGCTAGAGAATTGGCTACTTGGTTATCAACGCCAGTACATGATGGAAACTAAAAAGAACCCGTGGAGGGATTTTGTATATTGGTACCTCCTGCGTGGTAGAGCAGTTATTGAAACTCGTTTTGATGTGAATATGATAGATAGCGAGTATTGTCCTATCAGAACTATCGTCACTGACCCTAATATGGTTTATACCGTTAGAGGTGAGAATGGTATTGGTTGGTACACCAAAGAATATAAGCGTTATGTCTGGGACATAAGGTCGGAATTAGAAGGATTACAAGGTAGTAAGAAACGGCAGATGCCCGAACTACCTGAAGATGAAAATGAGAAAGTGCCCGTAATAGAGTATTGGGATAAAGAGTGGCACGCCCTATTGATAGATGAACAATTGGTGTGGACCAACAAACATGATTATGGCTTTGTGCCTATATCAGAAGCACATTGCATGGACACACCTTTGGCAGATATGCGCTGGGCTTATAACTCTGTGCTTGGTCCTATTATGGACAGCCTTAAGCAACAATACGCTGCCGCTAGTAAATTAGCCACTGGTGTAGATTTGTTCTATTGGCCCAAGGTTTTGGTGCAATCGGCTACAGGTCAGGCAGTTATATTAGACTCTGGAATGCCTGGGGTGGAAAGTAATATACCACCCGATGCTAAAGTAACAGTCATTTCACCAACTCCCAATGCGCAAGTCTTATCACAGTTGATGGGTTGGCTCAAAGCGGATGAACAATTAGGTGGTATTCCTGAGATAGCATGGGGTGCCGAACCTAGTAGTTTACAATCAGGCTTTGCCGTATCCCAAGTATTATCACAGGTTTTAGATAAGATACATGATAAGAAGACCAATCTTGAATTAGCTATGGGTTGGGACTTTTCACATAAATTACAATTAGTAGAGAAATTTGGCTTGATGGACGGTATCAACTTACAAGTACCAGCTGGCGATGCAGCCAGCGTGTATGGCTCTAGTTCACGTAAGTCGATGCTTATTGATATAAAGCCTGACGATGTGGATGGACGTAACCACGTATCAGTAAGTATAACCCCAGAGTTACCGCAAGACCGAATGGTCAAGTCGCAACTCGCACAAGCCTATCGTACCCCAGGTGTAGATGGCAAACCACTAGTAGACGACCAGAGTATTCTGGAGATGCTGGAGTTTGAACATCCCGACCTGATACGCCAGAGGATTAGAGAGCAGTTATTACCAGCTCAATCACAGGAAATAAATGAAACCTCTATCGCCGCATCTGAGCAAGAATGGGTCCAAGAGAATAAAGAAGTGGTAAAATTAGCAGAGAAGCGTCAAAATCCTGAAAATATGCCGAACATGGCTCCTGAGAAAATAGAACAACTGGTCAAACTAATGGTCAAACAACAGGTAGCCCAGGCTTTAGGACAAGGTGGACAAATGCCTGCTATGATGCAACAGGTAGAGAACCAGCCACCGCCAGAACTAATACCACAGAACGGAGCAGCTCCAGGCGTACCGCCTGAAGTTATGCCGACACAGATGAGTATGGCACCTGAAGATGCCATACCTGATTTACCTGATTTACAACGCCGCCAGAATCAACGTGTAGCCTACGGACGACCACGTAGCTAGGAGTAATATTATGCCGATGGGATGGAATCAATGGCCAATAATGGATGACGAAAACTATCCAGCTGTAGCTGAGTATTATGGTGCCCCTTGGTGGGACCAACAACCAGATTGGATGAAGCAACACTTAGAAGCTCAAGCATCTATCATACAAAGTGCCGAAGACGCACAAAAGCAGCTAGAGTCAATCAAACAACAACATCCTGGTACAAGAATTGATGTCGAGCCAGAGGGAGGCTTCCCCAGAGTGGGACAGCCTTACGATAGTAGTGTGTACGATAAGCATAATATTGTCACTAGGGGGTCTGGCATTGATGCAGATTACCTTGCATCAGACCCATACGAAGGCATGGCTCAACCTGGTCTTTTTACAGGTCATCCCCAATCTGATGACAAAAAAGATGACGGTGGCGGTGGCGGTGGCGGTGGTGAACAACCTGACTTTAGTTGGAAAGAGTCTGCTACTGAACCGTGGCGTGATACTGTTCAGTTTGGACAGGGTACAATAGTATACAAAAAACCACCAGGATTTAGAGGCGACCCAGCATGGATGCAAGCTAATCAGGACTGGTTAATGGAGCATGGATATGCACTTACGCCTGAACAATTCGGACAGCATATGGGTATTGATATATATGCACCTGGCTATGTTCCTGGTTACTATCAGCCTGAAACTGGTATATACGATGAGTTCGACCCTGGCACATACGTTAATCCAGATTGGCGCAATCCAAATCAGCCAGCAGGAGCTTATTGGTCACCTCAACAGATAGAATTTAGAGCTGTAGTTGCAGACGAACAACGGAAAAGACAAGCAGAACTAGAACGACAACAAATACGTGACTGGATTATGAGTGGCGGCGGTGGTGGTGGCTCTTTTGCACAAGGTGGACAACAAGCTAATTATGGTTATGACGCTTTTGGTCAGCCTATTTATACCGACCCTACTTTAAGTCAGTATCCTGAAGTACCAGGAGTACCAAAAGGAGAACCTTCTATATCGCCTGACGCTGCTTTGAGTGACCACATTTTAGAACTAGATACCAGAGGATTAGAGCAGTTATCAATACCAGCTCGTACTCGCCTAAACCAGTGGTTAGAATCACAGGGTTTCATAGACCAAGGCGTGTACGGTGATTATGGTGCCACAAGCTACACCCGTCCTGAAGGCGAAGAAGGCAACATTATTTTTGATGAATCGGATTTTGAGCAACTAACCGACCCAACTATTCGTAGATGGATACAGTGGTTAATGGGTCGCATGGGATATGCCCCTGGCTTACAAATAGAATATCCAGGCGTTGTAGCTCCGTAACTAAATGAGTAAAACGAAAAAAAAGCCTAAATACGAATATTTAGGACAGTTTGATACTACTGGTATACCCGAAATAGACAGCGGTTGGGTACCTTCTAAACCCAAACCAGATAAATCTGAAAGAGCTAGAATAGACCCACTTGGCATGGACCCAGATGCGTTCTTGCCTACTGCCATATCTAATGCAATTGACCCCAGCCACAACCCAATTGCTCGACATATAGCAGAACTATTTAGCAGAAGCACTGATAAACCTAAACCAGCCACACCAACTAACACAGGATATGGATTAGGACCTACTAGTCCTGTCAAGGCTCCTCCTACTGATAATATCAATTACCACGATATAGCTCGTGTTGAAGATACATATAGACCTGGTTGGGGACACAATCTTCAGTCATGGATGTCCTCTATGTTTGAAGACGATTTATCAGCAGAAGGTCCATACGACAAAAATGAATGGAGAACACACGGTGTAGGCGCAGACAGCAGTATGGATTGGGCCGATATTGTAGACTCTTTTCGTATTGAGGAAACTGATAATATTCTAGAAAAAGGGGTGAAACTAGCACCTTCAATACTAAGTTCAGCCGCACTTTTGGCACTTACTAGCCCTGCTGTTGCAGCACTTGGTACGGCTGGTGCAGTTGGTGCAGGTGGTGCCAAGCTCTTACAACTCATAAATTCGCCACTTGGCCGTGGACTTATACGTAGTGGTGCTTTGGGTAATATAGCCCGTGGAGATGGTGGACCTGCTTTAGCACTAATCGGTAAAGAATTCAATGAGTGGCGAGACAATGTATTACCAAATACTATTAATGAAGAATCAGCAGAATTAGCACAAGCATATGGTTTTGACGTTGATTCCCTTACAGATAAACAGAAAAACTTATTAGTTACTGATTTATCCGCTTTAGAAAACAGGAGTAGTCTTACAGATAAACAAAAAAGTGTATGGGGTGAAATTGAAAGAGGCTATGACTCACTAGTCAGATTGTCAGAGTCTGACCCTGAATGGAAAGACCGTGAAGTTAGCAAATGGACTTATGGCCGCAAACTATTTGACGATATAGTTCTCGGTGGATACGGAGAAGCTATTAGTCAGCCGTATTTTGAAGGCCTTTATAACTCTGTGGGTGCTTACTTGCATTTAGCCCAAAGAAATCAGGCAGATGCACTAGAACAAATGATTATTGATAAGGGTCTAGACAGTGAACAGGCTGACTTTGAAAGAGCTTGGTTGGCAGGCTTCGGTATACCTAGGGATACTGATTATGCAGTACCAATAATGCAATGGGATTGGGAAATTGCAGGCAATAACAAAGAAAAAGGAGAGGAAGCCATCAACAATATGCCGTTATGGGCTTCTATTCCATTGTTTTTTGCTACTGGTAAATATGACCCAGCAATAATAGTCAGCGGACTTTTCAAAGGACGACATCATCTAAAAACCATAGAGGCAATAGCAGCTCGTAATTTACGGCCAATCAACCAGACATTAGATACGGTAGTAACAAATCTTAAAAGTGGTGAGGGTTTAATAGAGCCTAGCAGACTAAAGATTTTACGTAATGTACCTGGGCTTAAATGGTTCTTCCAATTACAGCCTGGCTCACGGGCATCATTGGCTATGCAAGAAAGCTCTATTATGCTTAGTCGAATAGCTGAACAAGCTCCAAATGCTAAAGACCGTAAAGTATTATTTGAGGCTATTGCAGACCTAGACAGCAGTGTGGATACAATTGCAAATAAGGCACGCAAAACTTTAGAGAAGTATGGTTTAGGTAGACGTACAGCTAATCAGTTTGAAGAAACATTATCTCCATCTATCAGAAAGGATGTAACTCCCGTTAGTATAGTTGATAGTGAAGGCGGCATGATATTTCGAGCTGTTAGTAGTGAGTTGCTAAATACACCAACTAAACGCAATCAACTACTTTATTTATGGGATGCTGCTAAAAAAGGTGATGGCAAAGACGCACAAATATTATTCGACCATATAGAAATAGCAGCACAAAAAGTAACTGGTGCAGATACAAAAAACTTTTTGCAACGCAATAAATTGTGGCGAGGATGGATGGGAGTACAAGGGTTTGCGGCGAAATGGCTGCATTTAGGATTAAACCCAGGCTACGCTGCACGTAACTTTGTGACAGACCAATATATATTATGGTCACAACATGCAGACAATGTATTCGGACCACGTGTTGCTTCACAGTACACAGATAAAAACGGTAAAACTATTGTAACTTATAGTAGAGAGTACGATAACCATTGGGGTACTCCAGTAGAACGTGCCGAAGCTGGTATGGGTATGCGAGACTTTGATGAAGCTGTATCTACTATTGGGGAAAGCGGCAAACCTAAAAGTGCCGTAGATAAATACCTGCCTGGTTATAGGCTGGCACAATGGGCAGAAAAACTGGCTGGTAAACTCGCTGCTTTTACTGGCATAAAACAAATTATGAATAAGTATTCTCATTCAGGTCAAGCCTACGAAGATATTCTTCAGAGAGCAAGAGAGGTCTTACCGCCAGATGTAGCAGATGATTTAACAGATGCTATAACACAAGTTGCCAATCCTGATGACCTAAAAGCACTGTTTGCTGCTATTAGAGGTGGTCATCGTGGGGCAGTTATTGGTAATAATTGGTCAAAAAAACTAGCTGATAGCGATTTACTACCTGAAGTAACTCGTATACTCAAAAAAGCTGACGGCAATCCTAATGTCTTACGTAGAGAAATTGACCTGCTTATAGGAAGACTGATTGACCAAGCAAATAACACACAACCTTTAGCCAATGTAACTAATAATCCTTACTGGACTAGAGCTTCAATGGAAGCGAGAGATTTAGGAAAGCATTTCCAACCCCAAATTGACGCAGCAGGCTTGACTGTTGAGCAAATCAGTGCTAATCAAAATAGATTGTATACCAGTAATAATGCTGCCATCGAAGGACTAGACGCATGGCTCTCTCGTGAACTACATGCAGCTGTAGATGCAGGTATGCCTAAAGCAGAGTCTGAGGCCATTCTTAATAGAGTTCGAGCTGCACGAAAAACGGTTCAACAAGAACTTGTCGGTAATCAAGATAAAGTAAAACTGGAATTAATAACACTTAAACAAAATGGCCCACCTGCCGACTTCATAGGCGATGCAGATGCTTTTCATAATTCATTGTGGCGAGATTCCGATTATATAAACACAACTGCACAAATGTGGGATGACTACAACAAGGGTGTGCATCATGCCTACATGAAGGAAATTGAGAAGGTACTTGCAAGAAGTGGTCGCACGGTTGAAGAACCTATGTTTAATCTTTTCTTGACCTCTAAAGGCAAACCTTTGGGTGCAGGAATAGACGGATTTACTGTATTAGATGATGCACGTACCCCTTTTGTAAAACCTGTTACTACAACTATAGATTATATACCTGGTGTTACTTCTATTAAAAGAGGCTTGAAAGTAGGTACTAATAAAGGTGATGGTGTAATTGTTGAAGTTTTAGGCAAGTCGAAAAATAAAACCCCCCGTGTGAAAGTAGAACTAGAAAACGGGGAGATTATAACTGTGCAAGGTAAAGGTATTAAAGGTCCTATAGTAACATCGCAGGCTACCATGCCAGGAGGACTTCCAGGTATGTCTCGGCAAACCAGTGCTACCTTTGAAGAATTAGCACGGTCTGGTAAACAAATTGATAACAAAGAATTATTATCGGGACTAGAAAATCCAAGTCAAGGTAATTACACTAGTGCTTATCATGCAGGTATTTCTGTGGGTCTACCTGACGAAGATATAGCACGCTATTATTACACAAAGTATGGTACTAGCAAAAACGCTCGGCAAAAAGGTTTTGATGAATGGTTTCAGGATAGACAAAATTATAATCAGCATCAAATAATGATGGAAGGTGATGAATTATTAAATGTAACCGATGATTTCATAAACGATTTACCACCAGACGCTGATTTTATGCGAGATGTAAAATTACCTGAAAAAATTGAAAACTTGATAAATTTCCGTAAGTATCAGCTAAAGCGTCTAAATGTTTATGATAGACCTAGAGATGTCAATTTGTTAACAGCTGAACCAGTAGGCGATGTTACTTTGCAGATGAACAAAACTACATCTAAAGCATTAAATACCATCGAACAAGAACTGCTTACCAGATTGACAGACGTAAGGCATTTAGCAGAGTCATGGGGTGCTAACTTTAGAAACTATGCGTTACACAATTATGGTGCAAAATATAATTTTGACTCTTTGTTAGCCACAATATACGGTTATCCATTTTGGTATACTCGTACTTTTGCAAAATGGGCTTCCAAAGCCGTCACTGACCCTCAAGCTATTGGTGCTACTTATCGGTTTATATCTGAGCTAGACACATGGAATGAAGACAAGCCCAAATGGCTTCGTGACAATATATACCTTAATGATGTCTTTGGTAACAATGAAGTGTCCACTAATATTATCGGGCAAACAGTACCATTAAAAATGATGGTGGAAGGTGATTTTGTATCGGCTGAAAGAGTGAAAACTGCTAACCACGAATTATATAATAATGTGTTTGGTACACTAGGCCCACATATAAACATCCCTTACATTATGGCGATGGCTATGGCTAAAGATAATCCGCATGAATCCCTCAACTTTATAGGTTATACAGGACCAGTAGATAGAGCTATAGTAGCAGGAACTGCCTTAGCAGAAGCTAAGGGCTATGGCGGTCAACCTGGTGGTTGGTCGCCGCAACAAGCGATACTCGATATACCTTTGATTGACGGACAAGGTACGGGATTACTTGGTATGGGTTGGGATGGTTCATCTAGATTTTATGGTCCAAACTATGAGCAAAGAAAGTTAGGTGTAGAATTACAAAAAATGGTTGAAGCTAATGAAATCTCAGATGTAGTTGCATTAGATGCTTTACGAATTGCATCAGATAATGGCTTTGCACTACATGGTCAACCAGCAATGAAGCCAGGATATGATGCTTTAGATGAGGCTTTGCGCAGGGTACGTGCCAACGATTTAATACCTAATTTGACTTCGTATTTCGTTGGACCCAGAATATATCATAAATCTCAGGAACAGCTCATATTCGATAAAGACCAAGATGAACTACGTTCAGAAATTAATGCTGTGTTCGATGCCATGGATAATCCGACCACTGACAAAAGAGATGCAAAAATGGAACTTACCAGAATTCATGCCGAAAATCCTGGATATATATTCAGCACTATTGGTAGGACATTAGGTGAGGAAGACAGATTGCGTAAATTTGCATACTCGGTTCTAGGCCGTATTCCACCTGGTACCCGTGGGGCAGAAATCAAAAGAGAAGCGTTTGGCGAAAATTATCGAGAACTCGAAAATGCCTTTTGGGACAATGATGGCGTATTTCCGAATGCCAAAGATAAAGAAACATGGAAAACAGGTATAGATGCTATCAATATGATATTAAGTAATCCTGTAGGTACTACAAGATTAGAATGGCAAGCAACTAAAAATGAGTATGGAGAATTATACGACCGACTACTTGGTAAATATGGGAAAGCAACCCAAGAAGCATTGAGTGACTACTATCTTTTGAGTAACTATCAAATTTCAGGAGAACAAGGGCAACTCAAAGCTGAACAAATGCTACTAACCCATCCGCATTTACGTGATTGGTTAACAGACGAAGCAGAAGCTATTGCTAACAGCGAAGTGCTGAAACCTTATTACGGCAGTTATACTAGAATAGAACAAGTTATGAAAGATGAGTTTTTTGCTGAATGGGAAACTCGTATACCAGGCTCCACTAATGGTTATTTGCAATATTTATTCTTAAAAGATAGTTGGGATGACGCAAAAAGAAGAAAGTTGTTGTCTGACGCTGGTTTAACTCAAATGAATATTGCTTGGCGTGAGTTTAATAACACATTGTCTGACGAAGTTATAGCTTATGGAACTAGAGTAATCAAACCTCATAGCGAGGCATTACCTCGTAGAGATATTCCTGATAATACATTAGGTGAACTGGAAAAATCTGTACTAGCCGCCACTAAACGCACAGGCGCACCACTTATAGAGCCAAAACCAAGTGCTTTAGATAGTCTCGGTAAGCCAGTTTATAATACTTCCACTAACACTTGGGAAGCTCAATCTGACAATTTTGTTGATAGACCCAAAGTATCTATAGCTGACTCTATGCTACAAGCATCCTTAGCTTATGACACTTCGGCAGTAGATAATATGTCCTATGTGGACTTATATAAAGATGATTTGATGGAGCAATTCTTTGCGCCTATGATTGGTAGCGAGTCTATAAATAATAGTCAAGTTGAGTGGGACGAATTTAAGGTATCAGAACTTTATAATGAATTTCCTGTAGATAGAAAAGGTATGCAGGGAGTGCTAGGCTATATACAGTCTCATAAAGCAACATCTATTCGAGAAGCTTTAATGAAAGAAGGGTCAGCATACGGTGGTTTTAGTTTAGAAACGCCAGCTTGGCGTGTATTAGGTACAATTCAAGCTCTTAATCCCAACGAACTAGACGCTTTAGTACAAGAACACCCTCATCTAAAAGATATAAAAGAAGTTTATTGGGCTGTCTATGGCGTAAAAGCCCCAACTATTGAAGTCCTGTTACATGCGATGGGTTTAGGAGGCGATGTTGACCCAGACGGTACCCCTAAATTATATAAACGTGATGTCAAAGGTATGACAGAAGAAGAACTAGAAAAAGCGAGTGAAGAAGAACGTTTGGCTGCTGACCCATTGGGAGCATTAGTAATTACGGAAGACCACCTTTATGTTAGTGACAAAGATGTATATGAAACAGCCAGACGAGTAGGAACGTTATGGTTAGGTGAGGATATAATTGAGCAAGTAGGTATTGCTAGTCAACTGTGGCATGAAAATCGTATAGAAGAAAGTATAGCCATGCGTGAAGCTGACCCTCGTATAGAGAAATACTTAATATTAGAAGATGCGTTGTTCCAATTGCACTCATCGAGCGGTTATGTTATAGGTAGTAAGAAATTTAATAAGTTTGTAAAGGAAATCGAAGATGGTTTACGTACTCCTGGAGGAATGGATGCTCTTATCGAAGCTATTGATAAAGAGGGTTTGCGAGCTATACCAGGTTATGTAGAGGAAGAAGAAAAACAAAAATCTAAAAGCAAATCTAAAAGCAAATCTAAGAGCAAATATACAAGCGGCAGAAGTGGTGGTCCATACAATCAACGTGTACAAAGCGTATCACCAACTGTTGCGGCTCGTAGGTCAGCATTAAATAGCAAACACTGGTTAGAAAACTTCCAGCAATTCAAGCAGTATTTATCTACTAAAGGCAATCAGCAACGGCAAGCACGAGCAGAGCAGATGCCACAAGTAGCTCCTGCTAATATATTGTCCTGGACTAGCCTAATGAATAAATGGCAACTAGACAAAAACCCTATGTTAGTGCCACTAATGGACTACTTTGATTTATCAGCGTATGCTAGACCTGCATTTCTACAACGCCATATTGATTTAGCTAGATGGCTTGCCACATTACCAGCCAGTCAATTAGCAGAATTAGAACAAGCCTATTATATTTGGGCTAAACAAAGTGGTAGACTATCATCACGTCAAGAACGCAGAGTTACTAGTTCTAGACCTAACCTAGCTACAACTTTACGGGTATACAAACCCCGTAGCACAAGAGCTGGTATATAATTATGATTGACCCGTCCATGTTATAATGGACGGCGTAGTAAACAATATCATACATAAGGAGAGTGTACCGTGGCTGAAACTACGAACACCGTACAAGCGGAAGATGCTGAAATCGCCCCCGTACAGGCGCAAACGGCTGAAGCTGAAACTACGGCAGAATCTGTACCAGCGGCCCCAGAAACCCCTGATACGGACACCATTCTGAAAAACAAACGCAATGAATGGTTAGCGGAATGGAATCAATCTAAGGACAGGGAACTGGCAAGGGTTCACCAGCAGTACCAAGCGAGGGAACGTACCCTACGCTCACAAGCCAGACAACGGCTAGAGCAAGTCGGTGATACAGACGCTGCAGCATGGGAACAAAGTCATGCTATGAGCGAAAAAGCCCAAGCCTATGACGCTATGCAACAACAAGCGCAAGCGTGGAAAGCATGGACTGACTATTCTAACCAAATTGCTTCTGCTTATGGCTTACAAGCGAACGACTCTCGATTGGCAAATGCGCAAAATGCTGAACAGCTGGTTTCTGTAGCGAAGAAAGCGATGGCAGATGATGCTAAAGCTGAAAAGAAACGTCTAAAAGACGAAGCTACGCAGAAAAAGAAAGCCGCACTAGACAAGAAAGTTGCTAGTGGAGAGCTTGACAGCTTGAGTGGGGCACCTGCTGGTAAAGTAGGTGACTTACGTGACCAGTATGAGCGTGCCAAAAAAGATGTACGGAGGGGCAACGTACTAGGACACACCGAGTTGCGACAAAAATACCGCAAACTTGGTCTAGATATATAGGAGAAACAAATTATGGCTCCCTTAGATAGCCCGATTACTAGTTACTCGGATACTACTCCGCAGAAACGTGTAATCACGGATGTTATCGACCTGATTGACCCTACAGACGCTCCAGGTGTAGAAGCCTTGGGTGGTTTGGACGGTGCCAGTTCTAAATTCCGTTTCGTCAATGGTAAATCTACCAAGATGGAATGGCTTGAGGACACGCACAGCGCATTAGCTGATGCAATCAACGATGGCTCCAACATAGACAACTCACAGGTCACTATCACTGTAGATGATGCTTCCATATTCCAACCTGGACACATCGTTCTTTGTGAAAGTGAGCAAATGTGGGTCAGTAGCGTAAGCGGCGAGGTTATTACCGTTACCCGTGCATACAGTGGTTCAGCTGCAACACATGCTGACAACACCGCAATCACTATTGTGGGTATTGCACGTCTAGAAGGTGATGACTCTGACGCTGTAGCATTCACTGACCGCACAGTCGGTTCAAACTACACTCAGATTTTCCATCAGGAAATCAAGGTTTCGAGAACTCAAAACCAGATTTCTCAGTATGGTATTCCAGAGGAGTTTGAATACCAATCCAATAAAGCAGTGCCACAATTGATGCGTCTTGTTGAAAAACAGATGTATCTTGGCGCACGTAAAGCTGGTTCCGCAACTACACCCCGTGCTTTCGGTGGTTTAGGAACGTTCGTTACTGACAATACTGTAGACTTTGCTTCCGCAGTAACTCAGGCAAATATCGAAGACGGCATGGAAGCAGCTTATAACGATGGTGGACAACCAGACATAGCTTTGGTATCACCAGCCAATATGCAGGTCATCAAAAATCTATATGATTCCAGTTCCTACTTGCGCATCGAGCGTACAGAGGATACAATTGGTATGGTCATACAGAATGTAATGACCCCATTTGGTGAGCTAAAACTCATCATGGACCGCTGGGCACCAGCAGATAGAGTATATCTGCTAGACTCAGAAAGAGCAGGATTTATCACATACTTCCCATTCACATTCGAGCCACTGGCTAAAGTCGGTGACTATGAGCGTGGAGAGGTTGTTGGCGAGTTCTCTCTTTGTGTCAAGATGGATAAGGCACACGCAGTTCTCACTACATAATAGTAGGCGAGTAAAATCGGAATAAGCAACGGAGGTCGTCTATGTCGGTGATGCAAACAGAACCAGTGTTTTTATGTCGCCGATGTGGACGGCCCGTTGTGGTCAAGCACTTATCTACATCTGAGTCAGACCCAGACGGGAAACAATTGCATGACATGATGGCCAATCTACATAAGATAGCCTTATGTGATTTTCATCAAGCTCAACGTAATTGGTTTGCCTCTAATGACCGAATGGCAGAATGGGAAGCAGGTGCCACATGACCGTAAAGGTAGACATAGGCATAGCCTGCTCCAAAGCTCAATCAAACAATTGGTGGCAACCCGTACTTACCCAGCTTATATCTGTAGCCCAGGAAGGCAAGATAGAGATAGGTAACGTACATGCCGTCAGTAGTGCGCTTCCTGACCACAACAAAAACCTTATCTTAGATGACCGCCGCTTTGCCCGTACTGACCACAATCGTAATAAGATTGCAAAAGGTTTTGTACATGGTGATAGTGAGTGGCTCTGGTTCTTAGATGATGATACAGTCCCACCCCAAGGTGCGCTTGAACATCTGTTAGCAATGCGCCGACCCTTTGTTGCTGGGCTATATCATCTAGCTAGACCTCCGCATAACCCACTAGCATATATCAGAGATGAAAATGGTATGTATGCTTCATTGTGGGATTATGAACATGGCACTATAGCTGAAGTAGATAGCGTTGGTATGGGCTGTACCTTGATACAGAAGAAAGTTTTCTTAGATATTATGGACAACTTCATAGAGTTCCAACGCCCCGATGGAAGCATAGTACCAATACATAAGGAGGATGTAGATATGGTAAGTAGAGATACAGGGTTCTCTAGTAATGGAGCAACCACTAAAGTAGAAGAAATGGTTTTGAAAATGCCACTGAAGCATAAGGAAGATGATGACCCACGGGCATTTCCATTTTATGCAATGGAGTATGGACGCACAGAGGACCATTTCTTTTGTGAGATAGCAGAACGTGTGGGCTACAAACCAGTAGTAGATACAGCAGTAGTGTGTCAGCACTGGCGAGAAGTACCACATGCTAGAAAAGACTTTACAGCATATAAAGACCAACACCCTGAACTAGCCGCATGATGCGAGTTCTGGACGTAGGTTGTGGGGACAAGACCGAATGCCGTACTATATTTCCAAAGGAAAAGATTACTACGCTAGACGTAAATCCAGACCTGAAACCAGATATAGTAGCGGACATCACACAACCTCTAGAGATAGACGAGAAGTTCGATACAGTGTTTATGTCCCATGTAATCGAACACATACCGAGGTTATCTGTCGTACCGACTTTACGTAACATATCTCAGGTACTGAACAGACAGGGCAAACTATACGTTATTACCCCCTCTTTGGAGTGGGCCGCCCGACAGATAATAGATAATGAAGACCTCCATGTGTCAGTGCTGGCCAGTATCTTTGGTAGTCAGGATGGTGCGTGGCAGTTTCATCAGTGTGGGTTTACTATTATGCTACTAAGACAAGCAATCCGTATGGCAGGTATGCAGGATATGGAAGCATACCAGAGTAGCTATACGATAGAAATGGAAAGCGGACCGATAAAAGCCCAACAAAATATAGTTGTTGGATGGAAGGTATTTGAAGATGGCGAAAAAAGAGAAAGCTAAATCCAGTGGGTTTATATCTAATAAACCTCCTAAAAAAGTAACTGTTATAAAAGGCACGCCGTTTATCACTAAAAAGAAGCGGTAAGCCCATCGCAAGTGCTAAACGTATGGTACGCTTGTTAGGGGACGATAATGCTATATAAAAAACCAGGCAAAAAGAAGAAACGTAAGTCCCGAAGGAAGAAGTAATGGCTGTTACTGGACAAACTGTAATAGATAGATTGGATCAACTGTTCGATGATACTAGTAATTCGTTATGGACTACTACTCAGAAACTAGCGGCGGTCAATGCCGCTATAGACTCAGCATGGCCCGAAATAAAAGATGTAGAAATAGATAGTAGCCTAACTGTAGGCTCTAGCACGTTTGAATATACACCTACTGCAACTCCAGAGGTAGAGTGGGGATTTTCGGTTGCTTATGTGACCCTGAGCAGTAACCCCAAGGTTCTACTTCGTAGAGTGAAACAAAGGCAAGATGGTACAGCATGGACAGTTATATTACCGGCTGATCTGGCGGCTGAATTTAGTGGGAAAACCCTGCATCTGCAATACAATGACAGAGTAGAACGCCTCAGCGCGGCTACAGGATCGGTAGAGTTACCGCTAGAATATCTAAGTAGCTATGCCGCTTATTGGTTATGTTTAGCACAGACCACAAAGGCAGCGCATTTTGATGTTAAGCCTTATGCTGAATTAGTAGGTGAGTTTAGACAAGCCGCTGAACGTAGTAAGATGCGTAATAGGCGTGGTGATATACCACATATGATAGGTATAGGCCATGACTACGGCGCAGGACAGTCAGCTGTTGGACGCTACGGCGAGAACATTGTTAATAATCCGTAATTATGCCTACTGCCGGTGGAACCCATGACATAACTCTCCAACAAGGCAACACCACCTTTGGGTTTATGGTTGCCCCAGGAGATTACAACTCGGAACGTGTTGACGACTTTGCTCCACGTATCGCTACTGGCACTGAAGCCAGGGTACGTGAGGGTTTTTGGGATGCTTGGTCCCAAACAGGAATTACCGAAGGTATCGACCAGCTTACTTTCGCGAGTGCGCAAAAGATCTACCACAGCGATGGTAATATATTTCCTTTTAGAGATGAAAGCATAACCTTACATTCAGCTTGGAACTCTACTGATGGCAGTAAAGTTGCCACTGCTCCAATGATATTAGATTTTGGAGCCAGTACGGTATTATCTGCTATTGGTACAAAAGTACGCCGTACCACAGACGATAGTACCTGGAGTGACAGTACAACTACACTCGGTGCTGCTGCTGTTTGGTTACATAGACATGGTAGTTATGTGTTTGCCGCTACTGGTAGTAGCGCAGACTTATATCGCTCGTCTGATGGCGATAGTTGGACCCAGCCAGCATCAGGACAAAAAGCTAATTGCTTTACTACCTGGGAAAAGCCCGATGGTAATGTATATTTAGTGTTGGGTAATGGCAGTACAATAAAGACCAGCACCGACAATGGTGCTACGTGGTCCTCAGCTATCAACGTAGGTAATCCTGAGTCTGACGTTACTGGTTTAGGAGTAGCATTCAACCTGCTCATTATCGGTAAAGAAGATAGTATCTATTGGTATGACGGTACTAACTTGAATGAGATCACAGGTTTTCCCAATCAAAAATACAGTGGTAATGCTAAGGCTCTAGTCTATCACGATGGTTTTCTATACACCCACATATTAGGGCGTATTGTAAAAATTAGTTTGTCCTCTGGTGTTATCAGCAACATGATTGATGTGACACCTTTGATGAAAGGCGATGCTGATAAAGACTTGCATGGACACGGTATTCCGATCTGGATATGGAGTGGTCCGTTCCACCTATATGCGGCATTCGACCAGGGTGAGAGTGATCTGCCCGAAATTCTGGCGTATAACGGTATCGGGTGGCATCAAATGTACCGCGGTGCCGCTGACGATGTTATGAAAGCGGCAGGGTATTCACGTAACTTAGCTCGATCTTATCTGAATGATGGGGCTACCCGAAGTAGACGACACACTAATCTACGCGATACACCATTCGCAGCTTATCCTGCCTCAGCTCAGTTTATTACGTCTGACCATGATGGTGGCTTACCATTCATGCTTAAGGCTTATAGGGATGTATCGGTAGATGCCCGTAACCTAAGTACTTCTGATGGACGTAAGATAACGGTGGAGTATTCTACTGATAAAGGTGCTAACTTTACTAGCTTAGGAGACATTACTGCAGATGGTAAGACGGTCTTACCTTTTAGTGAGACTGACATCACAACTACGTCTAAACATTTACGGTTACGTTTTACACTAACCCGTGGTACTGATGCAGCTAAAACGCCAGTGTTAGAGCGATTTACTACCAGTTTCTTATTACGTCCTGATCCAATCAGAGCTTACCAGTTAGGTTTGATGCTAGGTGGTTCTAGAGGTCGTGATGGTGAAACCGAAAGTAAAACGGTACGTGAACAACTAGAGTTTCTAAAAGAGATAGAGGGTAGTGAGACACCAATCAGATTTACAGATATGCTTGGGTGGCAACACTTAGTATACATAACGAAAACTACTATAGCACGGCCTAGTGAAGAACAATTAGGTTACAACAAAGACGAACGACAAGCACAGGTAGTAATGGTGGATGCCACTAGTGGTCCGTGGCCGCAGATAACAGCACCAATGAGTGCAACTGTATCAGTTTCAGTGACTGCAACTGATTCTCCACCAACGTGGGATAACTTCAATTGGGATTTTGCAGAGTGGTAAACAGGTGATATTATGGCAACTAGTCTAATTACAAACAATGGATTGAATGCGGCAGTAAGTCAGTGGCTCAATGTAGGTAGTACAACTAACATGACCCACTTAGCAGTAGGTAGTGGCACAACTACCCCAGCTGTAACGGATACTGCTATGCAAACCGAGATAGTACGGGTCGCTCCTGACACTAAAACAGCGAGTGATAACGTAATTACGTTAGAACATTACTATGGCACGACTGAAGGGAACGGTACTATTGCAGAAGTAGGAGTGTTATCCGCTTCTAGTGGTGGTGTGCTACATATGCACGGACAACCAGCGGCTGCGATCACAAAAACAACCAATAAAACCATGCGTGTGACGGTTACAATAACATTAGACAATAAGACCTAATGCCGAAACGTTTACTGACTAGTCCCCGTAAAGCTATATCAGCACCACGTATTAGTATACGTGCGAGAAAGCTGATCCGGTTATCTAGGCCTGACCTACCCCCTATTCAGAACGTACCAGGTCTAAATATACCCGAAAGCCGTATATATCAAGCACTTAGAGAACTAAAGATACGCTTTCAAGTACAGCGGAATGTATTAGGAGGAGGTATACTTGGGGGAGCGAAAGCGGATTTTCTGCTACCGGACTATATGATCGACCTTGAATACCAGGGACCCTTTCATGGAGTAGCAGCAGGTAAAGCCCGTGATGTGCTAAGAAATTTAGGCGTAGCCAGCAAGGGTTATCGTGTAGTACCGTTATATGAACGGGATCTAAAGCGATTGAAACCCAGAATATTAGAACTTATAGGTAAACCATCTATGGTAGGAGTAGGAACATGACAATAGCATCTGATAGTCAAGCACTAGCAGCCGACATACTAAATCACGCTGATGCCAGCGGATTTCCTAAGTGGAAAAAAGGCGCAGACTTATCTAGTGCCAACGCCCTAACTTTAGGTAGTGATGGTAACGCTTTTGATATAACTGGCAC
>Ga0209756_1000097_pt1 | contig 77584 bp, 66 predicted proteins | sample ETNvirenome_6_85_FD_184071 | JGI IMG/M metagenome (GOLD analysis project Ga0209756, IMG submission 184071) | Marine viral communities from the Pacific Ocean - ETNP_6_85 (SPAdes) (version 3) | ecosystem: Environmental > Aquatic > Marine > Oceanic | place: Pacific Ocean | collected 2013-06-19 | reverse complement strand
TCCACTATCTCTATTCTGGTTGATGACGTTGAGGTTTTTTCGCTCGTTCTTTGAAGTTGTATTAAAAAGAGTATAAAGAGCAGCGTCGATAATAGAACTCTTACCACTAAAGTTCTTTCCGAAAATGCCAACAATACCATTAAGCCTATCAAAATTGACAGCATTATTTTCTCCATAGTTAAAAAGGTTATCGAATTCAAATGACTTTAGTCTCCAATTTACATTGCGCGCTATCTCCTCTTTCTCCTCGATAATTTTGTTGTAAGCACGATTAAGCTCGTAAACTTTTTCCATCGTGTCAGCGGGTACCTGATAGTCTTTAAGATACTCATCCATAAGCTCCTCTTGGATCTTTGGATCTCGCAGGTTCTCTGTCTTCAATCCGTCAGTTATATCTTCCACATTTCCGCGCTGTCCGCTAGCGCGGTTCAAAAACGAAATGCTTTCTGGCTTGAACCTGTGCTTAGCAATGTCCATTGCCCTGCGCATAACATCAAGCGGCAAATTGTTATTGCTAACAAGGCGAAGTCTTGCGCCTGTTGGCACATCAAGCTTACGAGGCATTCGCCCCTTTAGCGTAAGCGGGATTGTGAAGAATGGCTTTGGGTTCTTAAGCACAATCGGCTCAATATCCCAATCGTCTTTCGATTTGATATCCCATATAAGAATACCCTTATCGTTAGTCTCGCCGTGATTCTGCTGAACAGTTGAGCCTGCGTACCATACGCGACCCTCTTCGTCTAGGAATTGGCGTCTATGAATGTCGCCCAACATTGAGAAATCATGGTCATCAAAGATTGTAATTGTATCTTCGCCATTTACCATTGTCCAGCCAACATCAGTCTTGCAGTTGCTGATTGAGCCATGGTAAAGTGCGATATTGATCTTGTCTGGATTGGTTGGTTTAATCCATTGCTCTCGATCAAACACAGAAAGCACGTTCAGACAAAACTTGTCGTCCAAATGTGTTTCGCCAGAATCTTTTAGCAAGTTGAGTCCGGCTAAGTTTAACGCATCTACAATCGGTGTGAGCGCATCTTGACGACTGCTGTTCTTTAGATTACCATCGTGATTGCCTAAAATAATGTATGTCGGTGCAATCTCTGCTAAGTTGCGAAAGAAATCAGAACACATCTCCACAAACTCTGGTGAGATTTGTGTTTTGGTGTGCGCGATGTCTCCGCAGTGAACAATGTAGTCGACTTCTTGTTCTCGTAATGTTTCGTATAATTGCTCAAAAACAATTCTATACTCGTAATGATACTTCAAATTTTTGATATGAGTATCGCTTATATGTGCAAACTTCAAAATCCCTCCAGACGTAGTTATGCCGTTAATATATCATAACCCATTGGGGATCTGTTGTCAAGACTTTTTTTATAGGAGGAGCGCTCCGATTGCTCCATAGAGCATAACGCCCACAAATGTTGCTGACATTAAAACAATCCCTATAATCTTTAAAAGCTCTAAATCGCTTATGCCTTTCTTAAAAAGATATCGTGAGAGTTTTCTTAGCATCAATACATTGACCCCAAGTTGACCTCTCCGTCTTCTGTGTCTTTAATAATCTCAAGTTCATAACCGCCTAGGCGCAGTTCTCGTTTAAGCTTCTCAGCTTGCTCCCAGGCGGACTCATCAGTATGATCGCGATACGAGTGTCTTTTTATCAAGCTACCATCTTCATCGCGAACGTCGATATAGTACTGATTCATAAACTCTTCGGGTTGGCCAGCGCGCTGAATCTTGTGGCGCCGGCGCATCTTACCGAGCATATCACCCAAGCCCTCTTCAAGCTCTTCCTTGATGATCTGTTTAAGTTGGGATTTGGTGATTTTCATTATGTTCTCCTATACAGCCGATAGTAAATCTAACAATAAATAGTTGTCTCTATCGATAAAGGTGGCGTTTTGTTTTCTTTGCTCAAACACATCTTTTGACATAGAGCCCACATCTTCGTAGCCGCTTACATTTATCTTGTACAATTCCACGTCATACTTCAAAAGTGTCTTGATTACTTTTCGTTCTTTTTCTGCTGCATCAGGATCAAGTGCGACGTAGACTGGTGTGTCGTTGTAAACAATTTTTTTGATGAGCGAAGAATCAGTGCGTAGCGTCGAACCCAATATTGGGACAGAATTTCCTGCGTTGATTGCATCGAATACCCCCTCTACAAGAATCAGGTCTTCGTTCCAATTAACATATAGTTCGTTAAACACGATATTTTTGGAGGCGCGCGGATTCTTGTATTTGTAAGTATCACCATTGTAACTTCTTGCCACAAAATAGCTAACATTTCCATCATCATTGAAAGAAGGCACAACAATTCTATTGCGGTATTCGCCGCTGAAGCAGTACCCAATCTTCCATTTTAGAATCTGTTCGTCTGTGATGTCGCGCGATTTCAAATAGTTGCGCGCATATAAACCAGTCTTTGGTATGTTATCATGGCAGAGACTTATGAATTCTTCCGGTAAGTCGACTGTCTGATCGTTTCTCTCCACGCCTCTCTCAGCAAAGAGATCATCAAATCTTTCCAGATCTTCCCTGCCGAATATCGCGTCCCATTTCTGTAGTTGAGTATAGGAACCAAAAGACCTAATAACACGCCTAATAGAGCGGCCGCGATAATCACAAATCCAACACTTAAATACATTTTTATCAATGTTAACAGAAAGCTTAGATTTGTGGTGATTGCACTTCGGGCATTTAAAAAGAATTTCCGAACCATGATCTCGCCCTCGACCTAGAGTCTCATTCAGTATCTTCTTCGCTGCTACTTTGTTCAATCGCCCACCCAGCTTTTGCTACAACAATTGCGTCCGCACGATCATACGACTCAGGTTTCGGATTTCCGTGCTTTGTATATTCTACCTTGAAAGCAGGCTCGTTGTCAAGCAAATGTTGTAAAACAACTTGTTTTGCTTTTTGTCCTCTCGGAACTTTAATGCCGGCTTGCTTGCGTGCAGAGGTGGCGGCGATATATTTCGGCTCCATTTCAAACATCTCATAAGCAAGCCACGAAACGATGCCATTAAAGCGAGTGAGAGTTGAGAGGGTTTTTGCTGAAGACTTTCCACCCATGAACATATGAAGAGACTGCTCGATATAGATGTGGTTTATCTTGTTTTCTTTATCTTGATCGTCGGCTAGCCAATGCTCTTCTCTTTCATATTGGTAGTTGTCCATCAACTTAAATAACGCTTCTTTTATTCTTTCTGCTTTCTCAAATAAGTTTTTATATTTACGCAAGTCAACCGAATCATAAAAAACGATTTCGCCCTCTGCGACAACCGCAAAGCCAGTTATGCTGGTGGATACATCTATTCCAAGTATCATTTTACTATTCTTCACTTGCAATAGTATTTAAATATAACACTTCTTCGAATTGTCTTTCAGAGCACGACAGGTATGATAAATATTCCACTATGGCTGTGGCTAAAGGCTTCTTTAAGGAATCTCGCGATAATCGATATGCATCCCATAAACAAAATAGTGTTCCGGTCGTAGTTAAATCAGGCGTTAGTTCTCTATCTGCTCTTGTCATAGGGGCAGGAAACTCAAGTCCCAATCTGCCGCCAGACATTAATTCATAGCTCTTCCAGAATAATCTCGTATTCCAATCTTCATACAACAACTCTGCAACCTTACTATGATCAAATTCACAATTATGCTCTCTACGTCGAAGTATCATATGGAGATTACGACTGAGTAACGACGCAAGGATCGGGCACCGCTCGTAATCCGGATCTATTTCCCAATCAACAATATCCCATTTTTTATCAAATTCAAACGCATAGCCTAGGCATGAGTGACGCGAGGTATCTGAATTGTTTATTCGATTTAGAAAGCGATTTAATGAAAATAAATATTCTGTTTTTATTGTGCTTTGTATAAAATCAATATATCTTAAGCTTTCTGAGGAAGGCATCTCGCCAAAAGAATTTGTATTGATAGTCAAAAATATTTCCTCGCTATTCAGCAAACGACTCCACTTATGAGGAATATATACAAAATCTGCATCTTTAGGAACAACTTCGTCAGGATTCGTAACAAACACATGTTTCTTGTTTGGAAACGAATTCTTTAAATAGCAATACTGAAATACTAAGGAGTGTGGAAGATCTATCATAATATATTTGCAGTTCGTATGTATCGTGTTTATTGTCCTAGCTAAAGATCCGTAACCTCCACCAATCTCTAATATAGAGAAAGTTTCTTTAGGAAAATCTATTTTCTTAGTCAAACGTTGTAAAATTGACAAACGCCATATTAAATCCGATGATACAACATGTTGATCGATATGAAATAGTCGATCTTCAGAAATTAATGTAGATTCCGAAATTAAAGAAGGCGAAGCATTTGGAACTGATTTAAAGAATTTTTCGTGGCGCCAAGCTGTCGCTTTCTCAAGCAAGCGTCTTGAGCCGAAATTTATATCATAAAAGGCATGCCTATTTAAATAATCGAACATTTGTCGTAAACTTGGCGCTGTTCTTACTATTATGTCTAAATGTGATTTTATATTTTCTTGCCATATGGCGCCAGTAGCACCACCACATTCCTGATCTTTATAGTCGTTTGATTCTAAAATTTTTAAAAAGCAAGACCTTGCCTCTTCTAATATATGATCATCATCTAATGCCCCAGGGGAGGGACTTTCGCTGCCTTTCATCGTTACTCCTGTTTGATGTTGTTATATTATACTATATGTCGAGTCGCAATTTAAACGTATAATCTTGATCTTCCTCTTTTAGCACAGGGTCAGCGAGAGTGGCGATTCCAATTAATTTCTTAGTTTCGTCATAGATTGCCACTCGGGATATATATACTTGTCTCTTAAAAGAAGCGGAATGATTTGCGAAACTAGATGTGGCAACATTTGCTATAAGTCTTAGTGGGCTTTCTTCATAAATGTGCGAAGAAGTAAGTTTTAACTTTCTCTGACCATACATTAAGAAAGTAGGATTAGTAGAATAATTTACCTGCCCTTTTCTTGCGTGTGTAAGCATCGTCATAACTTGTGTCTCCGTTTCGCCCTCAAATGACATATCAAACGAGCACGACACATAGCTAGCACGGGAAGCGCCAGCAGAATCATTACCGGAAGATACACCATCTTGTGCGCCGGCGCCGAAATAGATCCAGGCTGGGTCAACTGATGCACTCATCTTTTTCAAGCACATTCCATGGTTGGGCATCAGGTCCCAAGAGCCAGTTAAAAGTACAAAACCTTCTTCATATAGTATTACCCCCGCAACCTTATCATTATGTGCAGATGCATGCACTCCGCCAGAAACTTGAATTAGCTCTCCGTTTCTCTTGATGTCTCTTAACTCTCCACACATAGAGCCTGTATAATACCACTTAAGAGATACGCTGCCCGGCTTGATACGATTTCCATAAAAGATTGAAGGTATAGATATCAAGTTCATATCTTGATAATCTTTAATCCATTCGTAATATGTATAATGTGCATCTGGATCGGCCGTATTGGTTAATAATGAGCCTGTAACTTTATAGTGGGGGCTTCTTGTGCCATAAAAATTTAATCTATTTCTTAATGCCCAATAATGTCTATTAATAGGAACAAGTCTTGCGTCCTCTCCAATATTTGCATCAATATCTGATTCGCCTCTGGGGCTTCCTGGATCTCCTACGGCTGTTATTTTTTGATTATCTGACTCCGTTTCATCATATATGGGATCTAAAAGACCTTCAGATGTACCCTCTAAAAACTCACGAGTTATAGAAGCTGTCATAGGGTATGTGCCGTTTAGTTGATCGCCAACTTCAGCCACCGTCCATTCATTATTTGCTGACGCATCTGCTACGGTTTTAAAGCTTCCGCCGGAGCTGTTTTTTGAAATAAATGGCGTGATGAAATCATTATAAGAATCTGCGCCGGCGGTAGAATCAGCTTTATCTATGTTATATTCATATAAACTAATAAAACCAGGACGCGTTACAACATTTGCACTAAATGCGCCAGAGTGCTCTGGAACATTGTTATAATACACCTTGCCATCAAAAATGAAAAACTCACAACGAGGGTGAGCTTTCATTGTATTTAAGAGTATATCTTGTGGCCTGAATTTTCTTATTGACATTTTTTCGCTTAGTAGTCTAGTCTAACGCGTAATGTCATCTCATTTGTAGGAGTCTTCTTCAGAGGCTCTGAAAGTTTTGCTGTTGCCAGTAGCTCGTTTGACGAGTTATACAAGCCAATAGTTGTGATGTACGAAACAGGCTCGTCACTAGCAACATCCTTGACCACTATCTTACTAGACGACACATACGTGGGGTTAGAGCTATAGTTGTATTTGTTATGTGGAACCCTACAGAAGTAAATTGTTGAGTTTATTTCAGTTGTGTTGTTAAAAGATATGTTATAAATTCTGTGTCTAAGCGCATCACACGATGCAGAGATTACAGAGCCGGTAAATGCACCCGAAATACTTCTTACATGAGGCTCACCATCTTCTGGAGATCCGCTTAAGAAATAATGACCATGTGTTCCTGCAGGTGAAATTCCTGGATGATGTGCATTTTCAGCAGCCATATCGTCAAAAACAGACGAAGTAACCACCACGACGCCGGCCTGATAGAAAATCACCCCGAGGCCGCGGCTTGTAATGCTGGCGGTTGTATCGTAAAGAATACCATAATCACCACCATTAACATTTGTTGTGCCTTGGGTCGCCGATGAGGAGACATCTGATAGCTTTAACATCTCGGTTTGTGGGTGACCACTCGCCGTAATGAACGGCTGGCCCCAGGAACCAGTACCAATTTGCATGCTAAAGGAGCCCTTCTTAATCTGATCCTTAACAAGAAGTCGAGAGAAAGTAAGGAAGAAGACCGACTTCATAGAGCCGGTGTTGTCCAGTGTTAAATCACTTTCAAACAATCTAACTGTCTTATCAGAACCAGTATACCCTAAAAGTACCTGGGCAAACTGATTATAGATATTGATCTTTTTACTATTCTGTGTAGCGGCAGAGCTTGAATAAGCAGAACTCTCATCATATCCAATCGCAAGGTCAAATATGTGATTCGACGAAGAACTTAGATATGGATAATCATATACTGACTGAAACATACCATGTGTATAGTTCTTAATATTCTCGTTATTATAAGTTGCTAATGCACCATCGCCGGCACCACCACTTATAATCGCGCCCGTAAGAGGAATCGACTCATGAAGAAGCGTTCTAGTTGTGGTGACATCCGTATTGGTGTCTATCAATTCGTAATTAATTACTGGCATTTATATTCTCCGTTTCTATGTGCCTGCGTATCTGACTATTCTAAGTGGCAGCTGAATGCGGCCAGAGGAAACTCCTCCCTCAACGTACACCGTGGTATCAATGTAATCAAACAAATCGCTACCGCCGAATAATGCTTTATTATAAAATCCATATTTATCGTATTTAATTGAGCGGGCGCCCCCAGAAGTTGCGGCCAGTTGATTATCTACAACAAAATTCATTGATGTTACCGTTCCGCGAGGGCCGGCGATGACCGAAATGGTGGTTGCAGCTATAGTAGAATTATAAGTAACCGCGTTGGTAATTCCGGCAGCATTATAAGTTCTATAATTTTCCAATACCGGAGTGGCCGAAGTGGCATTAACTCTACGTAATGGCGACATATTAATATCTGCTGAGCCAGCTGACGTGTTCCTAAAATAAGCCGAGGCCCTAGGAGCCATAAGACCAGCTATAAACCGACCATCGGCGTAAACATTATAAACACTATCAAGCAAGTTCATGTTGACAATATAACTAGAACGATTACTAGCATCTCCTACCAAATTTGTAGTATCAAGACCGGATTCAACAAAAATCATTGTATCTGCTGGCTGATTCTGTTCCAAAACATATTTAGAAGAACTATGATAAGTTCTTAATTTATTGGCTGTTTCAGAATTGGCAGCCAAATAATACACACTACCGGTGGGTGCACCATTGTTGCTTACTTGATGATTGGGTTTCAAAACAGGTAAATATAACAAATCTGTTCTTGTGTGTGAAGTAAGGCCATAATTAATGTTTGCATTGGTGCTGGTAAAAGCTTCCAATACCGGTGTCTGCATGATTTCCAAATCAAAATATGCCGAACCACTGGGATGGTCTCTGTTAAAAAGACCATAATCAATCTCATCGTCACCAAGAGCGAACTTAGAAATTGTAAAACTTCCCTGTGCTAATCTCTTTCTTCCAAGATTTGTTAATACGGCGTCAAGGATTATGTCGCCTGAGTTATCTAAAAAAGCCATTTAATTTTCTCTCTCCTATAAATAGTTAGTAATTTTGGTTTATTCGCTCTCTACCTTATAAGTAATATTTAAATCAATTTTTTTACCAGTTTTCTTTGATGTAAGTCTGAATTTAAATTCCTTATTCCATATCGGATCTTCTAAGTTGGCACTACCAACATGCAGATCTTCAATCTGAGTATGTGCAGGCTCGGCGAAATTAACATCGCTAGTGTTAAGTTGCATTTGAGCAACAGAAGGCATAAGCATAAAAAGCTTTTTCATAGCCATAGAAGGCTCTATATATGTTCTGTCTTTCTCAAGATCCGATTCAGATAGAGTATTAAAAGTTGCATATGTGTGTTGGCCATCTGTTTTCAATTCAACCTCATAAATTTCGCTCAGCGACCCAGCAGCAGAATTAAAGTTGACACTTCTAAATGCATAATAATATTTTTTATTAATAGCCAATCTATCGTAACATTGAGCCATCGAGAAATGACCACCCGGCATATCAGGTTCCGGAATTACTAAATTATATTCTTTATATGGCACCGGCCCAAAATCAGATAAATGTCTAGGCCTCTGCAACAACCTAAACATTTGTATAATGCTCACGTTAGATCTACTAGCAAAGCTGACAGAACTTCCTTCAACCATATTATAAGACGTTTTATATCTATTGGCGCGCGCCACTTCTGCCGGGCCTAGAGCGATTGGGATTTCTGTTTTTTGAAAAGCTTTTACTTTAACATCGAAGGCTACTACTTTTTGATTATCTGTAAGCTGATACGGGGAAACATTTACGGCATGTGAGGGATTATCCAGCAACATCACTTCTTTTGAATCAATTAATTTTTCTATAATAGTCGGATAAGGTTCCCAATTTAATCTAAAATCGGCTAAATATCTATTTTCATCAGTTATCTGATAATTATTGTCTATAAATTGATTTTCCGCAGATAGCTCATCCGAAGTCTCTAATAACTGATCGGAAGTATTTCGACCTGCAGGATCATAAAACTCAAGACAATATTTGGTGGTACCGTCGTCATCTAACACTTGATCTGCAAATCTTCTAGTTACTACAAGATTGGAATATTTATATCTATATCCAACTACTATTTTGTATTGATAAATTTTGTATCGATAGTTCATCGAATATTTGACTTGCGTATCTGTAAAATTTATACTATTTCCTAATTCTGGATCATTATAAATCCAGAACGTCTGGACTTGCCGGCCGGTGGCGGCGATCTCTTTTACTATTTTGTAAGCTATCGTTTCGTGATATTTAGAAACCTCTGCTTGATCTAAAAAATCTTGTAAAGTTTCGAATTTTTCGGCGTTATATGTATCATGCATGTGGCGTGTGTGATTTAGTATAGTGGTCATCACGCTTTTATGGTTATAAAAACGAAAATATGACTTATCATTTATCGCCGCTATTCTTTTGAAGTTTGGTATACCAACAAAGCAGCTTCGACCAGGATAAGCGTACCTGTCTGCCAAGCCCAAGAAAAATTGATTTAAATCAATGGTTTTATATGATTGACCAGTACTATCTTTTACGGCTTTTAATGTCTCAGCTTCAGGATCTGCTATAAAATACTCTTGCTTAATAACTCCAGTGGTTAGTCCGGTACCCCCTTCGGTGTCGAAAGTTTGTCTCAATTGTGCTAAAATAATTTGCACGCTACCTGCATCTTTTATAATATCTCTAAACGTATTGTATTGCGAAGATTCATATCCTGCAGGGACATCATGAGCGGTGGGGATTTTAATCGATACTGACATCGGAAACAAACTTTTTATTCTATTAATTGACGAATTTGCCGTTAAATACTCAACGGCTGCTTCATCATCAAAGAACATGTTCGTTTGCATTGTTGCTGCCGCTATATTTGTGGGATCTGAGCGGGATGTGCGTACATAAGATGCGCTTAAATACCTGCGAAACGTTTCATTGCGATCAACCATTATATCGTCTGAACCATCTCCGTCGACATCCTTGCCATTATATAGAGATTCTACTGGCGGGAGTGATGATCCTATTGTCGGCGACAAGATATTAGTAATATCACTAAGGCCTATATTTTCTTCAACATAACCACCCTGAGTCATTAAAAACAAAATTTCAGGTGCCACATTATCTCCCACATCATCAATTGAAGAATTTGCAACCACGTCATATATATATAAATTTGGAAGCATTGGTTCATAAGCTTCCGATATGTAGGCTTGATATTCAGGGATAAAAAAATTGTATGATGGCGTGACGTCAGTAGTTATGAATCCGAGACTATCGTATTGAGACATTATAGATGCGCTATATGCATTATAAGTTCTTGTATCCTCATGATATAGATCATGATGAACATAGTCATTGTAGATTCCTTCATATGAAGAAGTCGAATGAACACCTCCATAAACTCTCGCTCTCCAGTATATGTCATCTACAATATAATCTGGATTGCCAATAAGTCTGATTGGCATTAAAAAGTTTGGATTGACCGCAAGCTCATTAATTTCGGTTCTCAAGTCTGTATTTTCCTGGATTTCACCAACAAAATAAATCATTGGCCAGTCAGCAAAATCAGTATTTCCATTAAATTCCAACTTCGTATCTCCAGTGACCTCATTTTCAACAACTTCCCAAGATTGTTCTAGCGCTGCGCGCAATGAATCACCAGAACCCGATATCAATGATCTATTTATATACTTTGAATCAATTACTTCAATCATTATTAATAGCCCCCACCGGTGCTGCGGCCTGCGGTGCCTGAGCCGGCAGTATACGTCACTGCACTGGCATCATCTGGATTCGTCGTCGGCGCAGAGCCACTTACTGCTTGTGTAATGACTGACCGGCCAGGACCAGCAGCTGTTGCAAAAGTTTCACCTACAATCTCACCTTGAACAATAGCTTGCTCTGCTAAAGATTCAACAGCTGCGGTTATTAGACTATATGGCTCTGTCGATGCGGCAAATTTTGAAGCTAAATATGCAGCTTCTTCGGCGTTATAACTAGCCGCTACCTGATATGCAGTATCATAGCTCATGTGTCATATTCTTCCATATAAGTAATTTCAAAAGGGAAACCTTCCGAAGTATATTCCCAATCATATCCAACAAATATACATTCTGGTGTCATAATAGTTGGATTCTGAATCCAATGCATCATCGCGGAGCCGTCTGTGGTGATTGTGCTTTTACAGATTGAATCCATTGTTTCCCAAAAAGACTGCGGCGTTACGATCTCCTGACCAACAAGACTCAATGTATATTGATAAGCTGTCGGGCCGGCCCGCAGCATGTAGTCGTCTTCGTAATCGAGGGCCAAGCTTAAAGATGGTGCATCTATTGAATCAAGGACACTTCCGCCAGCCGCAACGCTGACTCGGGTACTGAGTCTTCCGGTGAAAGAGAACGGACTGGTGATGCGCGGGTTGGCGGTGCGAGAGGGACCAACGCTGCCCTGCCGCGTGTCGCTAACAGTCAGATCTGTAACAGTCAGATCTGGCGACATGCCGGGTCTCCATCGATTTTGTAAAGCGGTTGTGCCGGCCGGCCGCGTGTCGCTAACAGTCAGATCTGGCGACATGCCGGGTCTCCATCGATTTTGTAAAGCGGTTGTGCCGGCCGGCCGTTGTGAAGCGTGAGTTGCACCGGTGTCCTCGTCTGCTGCGGGTTCCTCAGCGGTTGCATCTTGGGGCGCTTCAATCGTACTCACGGTAAAGCTAGGCGGATTATCATCTAAAAAATATAACATATCCGGGGCGGTGTAGGAGTCCCACCCCACATCAAAATAGCTAATCTCGCCTTCTTGGATATAATCCATATAACTATCTAAAGCGCGCTCCGGGTACACTCTGAACGTTGTGACCGATGGATGGCCATCGTGATCAGACCAGTCAGTACTAATATATTGAAGATAATATATTATGCTATTCAATTCGGTTGCAGACATTTTTGACTATCTCCTTATAAATAAATATTACTTAAATTGTTTTGTAGTGGTACCAAAGCTACTAAAGTTTTGGCCGGCCAAATCTGCCACTAGACTGCCAACTTTAAACTCAGTCTGTTCTTTGATGCTTTCGTTGCGCGCAAGAATTGTTATAGCCGGCGCATCATCAAGAGTATAAAATGGATCGCTATCGGTATTTGAAAATTTATCTTCAGGCTCAACGATACTATTTTGAAGACTTTTGGCCGATTGAACATCAAATATGTTTTCATTTTGAATAATCTCGGTATCAGTTTGTGTTGGTAATAATGACATATTTGCATAACCTTCGTGCACCGAGCACCCCATAGCATGCAAAATACTTATTCCCAACATATTATCGGATGTATTTGCTGATTGCTGTTGGATAGTTAAATCTTTAGACATTTTTTGATACGCCATATTTAGTCTTGCTCTACTTGAATTTGTTGATACTTTTTTTCCAGCGACCGGTGTTTTATTTAGTGTTTTTATAAAAGTGTTTGTGCCGACGCCATTCTTTAATTTATTCGGTTTTACAATTTTTGGCATTTGTTTTTATCTCCATAAATATATTAATATAAGTCTGACCATGGGGCTCCACCACCGGGACTGCAGTCCCAACCGCAAGCAGAACTCCCAGTATCAACCCCAACATCTTGGACAACTTGTGTAATAACTATTTGGCCATCGTAATCGCGGCCCGCGCTCGCATTCGCCGACGTATTAACAGAATTTGGATAAGCTAGCATGACAAATTCTTTTACTGCATCTCCCCACTCTTCAATAGTTACGTCTAAGCCGGTAGTTTTATCAACCATTCTCCAGCACGTGCAGCCGCTATCGTTCGCGCATGGAGGTTCTGTGAACCGGTAGAAGTGCTCCTCTGCGTTTCTTTCTGCTTCAATCATTAGACAAGAATCTAAAGTCTCGCCTATAACATTTAGACACCGGCTCGAAGGGTCTGGATTTTCATAATTCCATTCGCGCATTGATTCTAAATAATCTATCATATCATTTACATAATTGTAAACGCCAACATGGCCAGATGCCGAGCCGTCCCAAGATAACAAACCATCACCAATAATAGCGCCGCCGCATTCTCCAGTGGTCGAGCTGATTCTGTTTGTAAATCCTGAGCCATCCGTTCCAGATTTCCAAAGACAACAGCCGGGAGAAACATTATATCCACCGCCGGCATACGGATCATAGTACCTTATCCAAATATCATTAAGATAGGTTGCCAATTCTTGCATTCTTTCGATGGCATCGGTCTCAAGTATTGTTCTAGTATATGTCGGGCTGGAGGTCCAAGCGTCGGTCTCGTAAGCTCCATACATTTCTAATTCTTCTTCGTATTCCTCTCTGCTTTCGGCGCCTTCGATGATATAGTCGTCGCCGGCGCCGTCTGTCAATGCATATAAGCGACAATAGTCTAATTTTCGTGGAGTTTCTGGATCATCTCCCAATATATCATATAACTCGCCTTCTGATTGATCATAATAAAGCGTATATAATTCTTCCATTAATTCATAAAAGGCCGCGATATGCGCCAGCGTTGCTGTTTCAGGATGTAAATTGGACGTGTGGTGAGCTGCCTTTTCCAATAAAGCTTCTTGGCCTCCTCCGTGCGTATTAAATAATATATCTCTGTGTAGTTCATAAAGTATAGGCGCCGAAGCATATGGAGCAGAACCAGGAGTATCTTCATATTGGGCCGAAATACCTTCAACAAAAGCAGAATTAAAGGTAGATTCTTCGCTATCATAATTACAATTCTCTGAGGCTATTTCATAGTATGCAAGAAAATTTGCCATCTCTGTTTTAAGATTGGCCGCGAGGTACTCCAGCAAAATATAGGTATAGTCGTATAAAGTTACGTAGAACCTATAGTTTTCATCGGCAACGCTGGACACATCCGAATCGGGATCTACACCGGCGCCATAATAAGAAGATAGATAATCTTGAAATTGAAAGGCGGCTAGCCTATAACCCGATGTTGTAAACGATTCTAGTTCGTAATCTCGATAATTATCAACAAAATTTCTTAATATGCAATATGAATAATCGGTAGTGCCATTCATCCCTATTTCTATCTGCGGGTAGCATTCACCAAGAAGACTATCGTGATAGTGGAACATGTTAGATATTGGAGTATGTTCGAAGGCTTCATAAGTATAATTAGTAACGATAGACATGTGTTTGTTGTCGGTGGAGTCACCGAGATGTCTATCTAAAGTTGTCTGCTTGAATCTCAAGGCGCCCTGAGTAAACTCCTTGCCGAACCAGTGCTCTAATTTATCTATATCGAATAATCTTGAGACATACGTATCATTTCTTAAAGCCTTTTCATAGTCAAAGAAAAGAACGCCATAATTACAAAGCGTTTCGCCGCGGTCCCACACCAAATACTCAGATGGATCTTCATTCACATCTTGAGAATATCTATAGCGCGTAATTCTCCACAGGTTCGACGCGGAGGCGGTACCGGCGTCATCGCCGGGCAGGCGGGTGTGTGTCCAATCGTCATCGTCGTCACATTGTTCTTCTTGTGGTTCTTCCCTAACAAAATCCCCAACAGGTACGGCGCCGCGCAAATCAACAAGTTTGTTGTTTCTAATAAGCTTTATTGTAACAACCTGATTCATTTTTGTAGCAGCGTTCTCTTGAGCTATGAGACTTTTAAATCTTTGGTATTGAGCCCCCACACTGCCAGCTAAATTTTTATCTGGAAATGCTGCTTTTAACTTATTTGCTTGCAGCAATAATTTTGGACTATGCTTGTACTCAGAAGTCATACTAATTACACTAGCTGCAAAATCTGACATTTCGTCTGTAATCTCTGAGTCAGTAGTGGCGCCGAAAATAGATAATAGCGCGCCGGCGAAGCTAGATTGTTGATCGTGTTTATGAAGAGTGCCGCCTAAAGAATACATCGGCACACCATTATAATATGTGCCAGTTGTATCAACATAAATTGGCTGCGGATCTGTCAATAAGCTTCCGTTTCTAAAAACTTCCTCATACGCCACTTCTCCAAGTGCTCTTGATTTAAAATGAGCCCACGGATCTGAATATACTCTACCATAGTCCGTACTTGTTGTGGTTTTAAGATCCATTAGATCGCTTACACTAGAAAAAGTAAATGCTGCAACCTGTCTTTGATCATCGGTACCATCGTCAGAAACATATGCAGCCGATAAAAGTTCTTCCCAAGTATAATAATCTCCAGCCATAGGAATAGTTACGCTGACATTATATCTATAATATTGGATCTCGTTATCCTCATCGTAATATGATTCATCTCCATGGTCAGGATTCTCAGAATCGCTTCCAACAAAATCGCTAACTCTAAGGCTTATAATATTTGTATAACAATACGCATTATATGCAATAGACTGAGCACCACTCCACATATCGTATTCTGCTTGGCCTTTGGTGCGTATAGCGTAAGCAGAATCACACATTCCATCCGGACAATTGTCAAACCAAAATCCTGTCGGTACCGACGCCCGAGAGTCAGCGAAAGTAGTGGCGGAATCGGCCGACGTCGGGGTCGGAAACTCTCTAAACATATCGGCAATGCTTGTTTCTGAATTAACAAGCTTCGATACATCATCTCCTATCACAAATCCGGCAAATACATATAAATTATTAATTTCTTGCTTTTGTTCAGCTGGGCTTGCTTTATCCCACTCTGGTAGGAAAATCGACAAATCAAATCTAATGCCCTCTGTGATGTTAGAATCCCAAGCATGAGTTTCGTTTGCTACTACATAAATTTTATCAATATAAGGAGTCGGATAATATTGTCCAAAGTTTAAATCCAAATCTCCTTTAAAAATTAATCTTGACATATTTCTGGCTCCGTAACTGCTCCATAAATATCATAGTATTTTACACCAGTTTCAGTTTGAATTGCATTGCTACAATGAAAATCTAGATCTACATAATAAGACTGTCTGTTGAAGATACTAGCGCCGCGGCATGCTGTTTCTTGATCAATTTGTCTGTCAGTCAATAAATTAAAATAATATTCCACGCTGCCAGTATCTGAGGGTCTTGCTGGCGCCATTATCGGTCGGTCAGCAATCATAAAGCCATTTACAACTTGTGTCGGCTGCTTTCTAAAAAATTTCTTCTCAAGAGTCTCGGACTTATCTTTTCCTCCAGACCAACCGCCTATTGTAAAAGTTCCTGCTGTCGCTTCAGATGCCAAGGAGACCGAAGATCCAAGCTCGATATAATTTAAATTAAAATTATATATGCTACCAGCATTATTAAGAGTTAAACTTATTGTAGCATCCCCATCGTATGTTACATTATGAAAAGACTGATCTTTTCCTGCAGTGCCTCCAAGTTCGCCGGCAAGGCTTAATTCTATTTTATTAAATAACGCTTCTGCAGTTGCTGAAGCATCTGCTCCTATTGTAACATATCTGGCCGAGCGGGCATCAGAAGTATCTGAAGATTTAAATACGTATTTGTAATTGTCGCCAGATCTATAGTTTTCATTTGATGTTACCAACATTATATAATCATCTGCTGCTGGTTGTAAATTTAACGTTATAGATGCGCTTGGGTGTGTGGGCGCCGAGAACGTCCTGTCAAACACCTCAATATCAAAGTTTTGAGTCAAAAGCTCTGTGTTTACTTCTTCTACATATATTAATGCATCGTCGGATTCTAGTCTTATCAGGTGGCCATCGGCAAAACTCGGTGTTGCGTCTGTTATCTCCTGCATTGTGTGGGGTGAGCGGATTATTCCATATCTTTCAGTTTTCTTTTTATACAGCAATTCAATATTGATCTGTGGTACGTTGTTATCAAGCCGATCATCGACGTAAGCAGAAGAATTTATATTTCCTTGTAGTGTTACTATTTTCCAAGCTGGTGCCGCATCGGATCCTGCATTTAAATACGCATCGCCAATTCCTTCATCTATTCTGAACATATCAAGTCTGCCTTCTCTCATTGTGGCCGTTATATCTGTTTCAAAAACATTATCTTCTGATATTTTTGAAATATTGTTTTCAACGTCCTCGAATACAACAAGCGATTCAAGGTATTGAGTTTCTTCTTTTATTCTCTTGTGAACTTCGTTTTGATTTTCTCGAAGCATTAATTCAACTCTAGATTTCTCGGGAGCATTCGAACCAGTATACATGGCATATCGAGCATCATACAAAATATTATCATCAAAAAATTGATAATATGTTGGTTTAAATTTGCCAATCCCCATTAAATATTTTCCATAGGAAGTCAGCTGAAGATCATATACTCTTTCTTTTTTATTTAAAAACTTAGCCATTAGTACCCCGAGCCTCCTTTGTTGCCGCCGCCTTTATTGTTAATACCGGAAGTACGTATAGTTCCCATTGTTGTGTTGCCTCGGAAATCTGGTGGCGGCTCTTTAATTGATGTGCCGTTGCGACCGGTACGACTGCGAAAATCCGGCGGAGGCTCTTTGATTGCTAGATCCGGTGGCGGCTCCTTAATCAGATCCGGTGGTGGCTCTTTAATTATTGCTTCCCTTTCGGCCGTGCTAGCATCAAAAGGAGCCGGCTCAAACAAAACTTCTGCATCTAATTTAATTAGTTCAACAAAAGACAAATAATCATAAGGCCAATTAAAACCAACTTTATAGCCAGTGGATGCATCATCAAAGCTGAATATATCTGTCGACGATTGACCAACTTGTGACGGAACATGATCATAATAATGGCCTTGGGATTTTTCTTTTACTTTAAAGACCATCCACCTTAAATTTTCGTTATCTACAATATTGGATTCCGATAGAAGCTCCCAATCCATTAGTTCGTGCGCTACAGATTGGTATTGAAACGATATTTTTCTTGAGTCTCGGGGGGCCAAATTTTGCCAAATGTATGACAAGTCGTCTTTATCGAGAGTATATTCAAACTCAAATATATACATGACAATAGGACTAACATCTTCATTGTTCAAAAAGTCAAACTGTGGCGGTAGGACATACCTCTCCATTTTCTGCACTAGGTTTCTTATAGAAGTCCCAGCAGCCTCAAGAGAATCACCCAAAGCGGTGCCGGCCGGTGACATGGCCGCATCGATTCTTATTTCAGGAATGTCAATAAACTTTTTCTTAGTTGAGGTTTTTCTACTGGCGGTCTTTTGGAGGGCTGTAGAGTTTTCGACAATATATGGCACCGCAACTACTGCCTCCTTTATTGTTTTGCTTGGCGCCAATTCTCCCAAACGCGTTGAAGAAGATGTTTTGCTAAATCCTACTACATCGCTCAAAGATTTCATTTTTGCATATATAGAGCCTCCAGTATCGGCATCTAGCTTATTATAAATTGAATCATTCGCTATGACATCATAATGAAATTTTAACCAATTCGCAGGGATATCTCCAATCTCCAAAAATATGCCCATATCTGGAGAAGTAGGCATCGTACCAAATTGGTGCCACATGCCCCTTGGAACAGATCCGGATGCAAATGAGGGCAATGTAAGATTTCCAGCTGCGTTTGTAATCGGATTAACCCCTTCATCATTAAAATTCAACATAGGTGTCTCCCATTTTGGCTGGATAACCCACTTCTTTCCGGCGGTAATGTTTGTACTCTTTAATTTCTGTCCTCTGCTGTCTGATTCTTGTTGCAGTACTCTTGTAATACCGAACAGGTTAACGCTAGCGCTGAGTTGCATAGCATTGGCATTTACATTGTGTCCGGAATAAATGTAATTGACAGCATTGCTAAATGAGGCAGTGCCGAATGAGGAAACTAAAACAGGATTAGAACCGAGATAATCTGCACTTCCCGTGCTTACGCCAGGATCTGCTCTCCAGTACGCAGCACTAACCTCAGATAATATCTGTTCCAAATCATATGCCTTGTTTGGATCCGGAGTGAAAATAAGATCGCACCACGCTTCTCCGTTTGTATATGGTGGCGTGAACGACCAGTTATAGCCATAGAAACTATCCATTGGGTTGGTCTTTATGACAGCCGGATTGATCGAGCCAGTTCCATCAGGCTGGCCAGCAACGGGAGGACCAAAAGCAGACGGCCTCGAATACATTGTAAAAGTTTCTTTAAAAATTGGAGATTGTCGGGGATCCTGTGGTACAGGGTAGGTTGATTCAAGAAAATTGGAACCTATACGGGCGTTGGCACCCGCCAGTCCATACCCGGAATTACTTCCCGCTGAGCCTGATTCTCCTCTATAGTCTCTAGAACCAGAGACTGATCTTCTAAGCTTAATTCTGGCGCCATATATGCTTCCTGATGTAAACCTTAGATCATCAGTTATAACGTTAGATTCAAGACTAGTAAAGGTGTTGTTCTTCAAAAAGAACGAACCGACTTCGCCGAAGAAATTGCTGGCCATCATAGAATAAAGTTCATCGCTAGCACCCCCCATTGAAGCTGTCGCATTTAAAGAACAGGACGGGTTAGGCTCGACGTCTATAATTTGCACGCCGGCAAGGCTTTTATCGGGAGCCAAGATTGCTTCGAAAGGAATTCTTTGATCCCAAAACTCGCCGCCGTGATATCCATAATTAGTACTAGACGGCGGGATACGAGCAGTAATTGCCCAATTGCTAGTAGCATCCCCATCGGATGAACCATAATAAGAGGCACTTAATTTACCTTTATCGGTTATAATAGGATAGTCTACAGCTAAACCAGACTTAATTGAATTGTATAAAATACCTGGAGAGCACAAAGACTGCATTAGTGGCCTAAGTAGACCTCCTTGATTTTGTATTAAATCGTGACCAGAATACCTAAACGTGCTGGAAGCCTTAACAGATGCATCAAGACCCGAACCATATGATCTAGAAAACTGGGAAACTAAATCAAGCGTTCTTTGTGCTGGATAAAAACCCTTATATGGATTAAACCTGATTGCGGCGCTACAGACTAGTCTAATTTCTGTCGCGTCCAATAACGACGTATTTTTAATATGAAGGAAGTCAGTTAAAAATTCAGAATTAGAATAATCAACATAAAAAGAACCTGTAGAGCTATTAATGGATGTTCCTGGGATTTCAAACGTATTTGTTTTGTTTCTAGATGATAGACCATATACAACATAGTCTTCGACATGCTGACTTATTCTAAACTCCGGTACTACGGAAAACCCTCTCGCTAACAATAATAGATCTTCGTTATAGTCATCATAATCATCAAACCATGGTGCCGAAGCCGAAGCTTGGAAACTTGGTGTTGTTTCGGAAACGCGTAACGGAGACGTTGCCAAGGAAAGAGCAGTCGTTACGATACCCGCCTGATCGCCGGCTTCCCACAGGGCTTCTCCTCCGAAAACATCAGTTTTGATTCCAGAGTTAAAAATCTCAAGACCTCTCTCAACGCTTCCTGTCTCTGGAATATCTGGGCCTGTTGGCGCCACAACAGAATTTGGAGTGCTCATGCAATGTTTTCTAGCGTAGAGCGCCGATGGTTTGAGCGCCCCATTTACACTTGGACTAGATCTCGCAACACCACTATGAATCAAGAAATAATTATTTTGAAGCTCGCCGGCAGAACCAGAACGTATGTTGGCTTGAATATCGCCACCGGTACCCAAATTTGGCGGACCAGATCTTGTCAAGAAATCAATTTGAGCATCTAAGGGCCAACAACTTTGTGATACTGCAGGGGAGTTTATGCCAAAAGAGTTTGATAATAAATTTCCAACAGCGAGACGATCGGTGTTGCTATCTCTCCAAAACTTATTATCGTAATCAGTTTTCTGGCGTGTCTTAGAGATAAAATCATTTTTTACAGATGGGAAAATATTTTCACAATACATTATCCAGTTTAAAACAAATGGACCATCTCTTATTACTGATATTATTTGATCGGCGGCCGTAACCGTATCTTGATCTGGGTAGCCAAACAAATCATTAAATTCGGTACTATTAAAATAGATTTTTTCATTGTTATGTGTTGCTATAATAGTTTGGACTCGCGAGTCAGATTGAAAATTTATGTGTAAGGGTCGACCCCTAACAGACACTGGCGGTAGGTCATACTTTGTAATAGTATCGCCGGCTTGTACTTCTGCTCTTGAAACTTTATTGTTTAGGCGCTCATGAACCAATATTGGATGCTCTTGAATCCTCATCCTCTTCCAAGTCCATCCAAATGCTCCATTTCTGCGAGTTAATAATAAATTAAGATAATCGGCAGAAGAGGTGAAGAAATCTTCAATCTGGTGATAATCAACTATGTCGCTATTAAAATATTCTGTTCCTGGCGTTGTGAGAGGATATCCCAGCGTATTTGTTGAGCTTGTAAGTACTTCATGGGTTAGAATATTTAATTTTGTCGTTGGTTGCCACAAGCTTTGTGTAAGCTGTGGTACTACAGAACTAGCACTTACATAATCAAAGTAAGAAACCCAGCCGCTAGAGTTCTCGGTGTCGGAAGAACCAGAATAATATAAGCCGGCCCGTTCTCCGAATACTGGCATATATCCATAAAATCTTTGCGCATCCATAATAACAGAAGATGTAAACCAAGAATACTGCAGATCAGATCTAGGAATCGGATGTTGTACATAGAAGTTATCGTACTTGGACCCTGTAGCGGTTGTCATACTCTTAGGGCTATAAATATCTCCGTCATTAGACATCTCCGGCCTAATCAGCCTGTTTCTATTAATTTTGTGGAATGAAGGCGACTGATCATATCCGGCGCCGGGCAGATCCCCTGCGGCCGTTACGAACATTGAGTCTCTGCCAAATCTTGCACTATGGCGCGCGAGATGCGAGCGCAAACCAAAGTCTTTTCCGTGAATATCATATACGCGCATCGCTGATGCGCCAGATGGATAAGTCTCCGACGTAACGATGGCGCCACCATATACTTCAGAAATAGTGCCGGTGGGGCCCTGAGAAGGCTTAATTAATGTTAGGTTTCTATTTAACAAACAATTATAAACTGAATATTCCGAAGATCTTAAATCTAAGTACCCCTTAGTCATCGTCTCTATGCCGCCCGGTGCGGCGAATCTAGAAACTATAACGGACTTGTTTTCAGTAGCGGAGAGATATCCTGTATCATATTCGTCAAAGAACTTAAAGTGACTACCGGACTCTCTTCTAATATCGAGTATGGTTCTTACATTTGTTGAAGCTGTTGCTGCATGTTGAAATGCCTGAGTCGGCGGTGTAGGTTGGTTTTCAATAAATGCTCTGGGATTTTCATATGCTCCGACAACATTAACTATTTCATAATTTCTTGTGTAATTTCCTAATGTTGAAGAGCCTGTGGTAATTCTAATATTTTTAAAATTTACTGGACGTTTAGCTACAAAATCTCTATATAGCCAAGCTTTGTTTGAGGCCGTCATTGGATATGGAAGAACAGCGGGATCATCCCATTTCTCCTCATTCGCCTCTGGCCATGGATAATCTGGCGCGACCATACCAATAGCACCGGTAATATCCGGCAGAAATGGATTGCCATGAATCGTGCCCACCAACAACTTCCAAGCTTCAGGTCGATTGTACCATTGATCAGAGCCAGTATTTACCGCAACATGCCTAGATTGATGTCCGCCAACCGCGTAATCTGTGAATGGTCCCTGCATTGGAACTTCGAAAGAGTCTCCATAAGTATCATGATGCAGGTTAACAATCTCTATTCCACCTGTCACCCTATCTACAATGGCTTTATTATATCCACTTACAACAGATGAACTAACAATATTGAACGGAAACACAAAGGAAGATCTAACATTAGTATAACCAAAGCCATCATAATCAAAGTTTCTACCATGCAACGTTTTTAAATATCTTTTCGTAAGTATTCTCGGGTATTTGTCGGTTTCCCACTGGTGTGTCTCGTGGAGAGGTTCTATATCTTTCGCGAACCCAAGAACAACATTTCGAGGTATGAAAGTGCTTCCATCATTATCGACGGGGCCAGCTGGCCTTAAAGCATTATAAGTAAAATCAATATTCTTTTTATCAGTAAAATTCGTACCTGCGTGTATTGTGCTCCCTGTTGCAACGGGAGAAGGCATCTGAAGATTGTATGTTTTCACAAAAGAAGAACTAGCAAACGATATAGCCGGATATGGAGTGCCACCAACAGTATAGTGCAAAGCCACTGATTGACTTAAGGTGGGCGAAGACCATATTATTTTTTTAAAGTTTTCTCTTTGAGCATCTATATCGGCATTAACTGCTGGGGAGTTAGTTGAGCGGCTTGAAGAAATTTCAGTCGCGCTTCGTTCCGCTCTAGAGTCCCAATATAATCTATTTTCTTTTGTTGTTCTTGGAGATTCTGGTATTGTGGAGTGCCCGTCTTTCCACGAATATAGGTTTTCATGAGCACCTCGCATTGCTGTGCCTATATCTGGTTCTTTAAATTCGACCGTGGGGAATTTTGTTTGATACTTATTTCTTTCTAATACATGACTTTCAACAACGTTCAACAAATCATTCTCAAAATTTACAGAAGCCGGCAACAATTGAGATATAATGGTCATTATTGAATCATCGAGCCATTTATAATAATCAACAAATTTCTCAATATTTTTAACTTCACCGACCCTTCTAAAGAATGCTTCTCTTAGCTTTTCTAATGATTTGTATCTATGACGATATTTATTTACCGGTTCTCCTATAATATTATTAAAATCAACAACACCAGCAAAAAATTTCAACATTTCTTCGGATATTGCATTGTACATGCTTTTTTCAATAGTAAAATAATAATCCGGAATTGTCTGTTCAAAATTATATACCATATCATCTTCTGACAAAATTTGAATCATGTCAGACGAAACCACTCTTTCTGGATCTACAAATTTATAATTGTTTACGGAAAGTTTTTCAATTACATTAACAGATGAAGTCTTAAAGCCATGGCCATATCCTGTATGTTGATATCCGGCCCAGTTTCCTGCCCAGCCCAGATTGTCTCGTAGTTCGGCGGAACCGGAACTCATATCAGTAATAAAAAAGTTTCCGTTACTATCGGATCCGGTTACATTTTCAAAATCCCAATTTAATACCAATGAATTTAAATTTAGATTATCGTGGCCAAAACTATTAAGATCTCGTGGAGAAGTTCGCATGTACGAACCAGACACGCCGGCGTTATAAAAATCATTAGCGTGCTGCTCCAGCACTCCATCCTCAATATATTTTGTCCAATATTTTACAGAATTGATGTGAATATCTGAATAGTTTAACACAGAACCAGTTATATTCTCACGCCTTGCTCCTGCATACACTCTTTTTGCTGCATTCAAAAACGCTGTGGCGGTTTCATGATTTATAGAAGCAGTAAGAAAAAAGCTGTTCTGTGTAGTGCCGATTTCATTATTATAGCCCCGGAAAATTAAATCATACGTATTAAACCCGCTCTTGAACGCCTCAGTTGAGCCGCTAACGATATATGCAGCTTTATTAGAACCAGTTAAGCTTGGTGTTAATCTTACTGAAAAATTCCAGTTGGTATTGTTATAGACATCAAGGAAAGTGCTGCTAGTTAATGTTGGGAATGGAACGTCGCCATCCAGACCCTCATTAGAAGAGGAAAGCATAAACTTGACATTCTTGGAACTTGGCCGGTCTCTAACTGCAAACACTTGAAAGTTTGCTACATCGGGCCCCGAGTCTTCTCCGAGACTTGTTATCCAAGAAGTTTTGGCACCACTCTTAATATCGGCGCTGCCCGTTGCTACAGTATATAAACCAAACAAAGAAACTTTGGGCTCATCTCTATTAAATTTATCCAAACCCAAATAGAAAGTCGGAAACGTTATGCTGGCCTCATTTGTAAATCCATATGGATCTTCAAGGGCCCTATAGTGCCCGGCGCCGGGGCCTCCCTTTGGGGCATTTAATGCACTATATCCAGCACCATGCGAACCAGAAATAAAACCAATTGTATCTCCAGCAACTACATCTGTCGGAGCGTGTGCAAACGCAGAACCAGTATATTGTTTCTGGTAAATGACGCCATCGACGTTGTTACTATCATTTAGATTTATTGTTTTTTTATGTAAAAGAGTTTGTTGAAGATTATTTTTAAGTTGATAAGTTGTTCTATTGGCGTATGCATTTAATCTTATTAGACTGTCATCAAGATTAAAGCACCTTAAAACATTCTTGATAGATCTTTCTGTTCCTTTAGACTTAAATATATTTGTTAAGTTGTTATACAAATTCATGTAAATTAGATTTTTAGTCTCAGTTAGATCTCCCTCAAAAGAACTAGTTAAATTTCTATTAAGAAATCTTTCCATAATCGTTGATTCAATAAATAATTCTGGCGTTGCAAGACCTAAAGATTGCGGCAAATGCTTTGCAAATGAAATTGGGCTATAGGAAGCACTAGTGTGAATATCGTGCTTAAATGTCGGAAGGGCTTCTATTTGTAAGCTTAATTTATCAAAGTATGCCCCTACAATATGTGTTACATATCTAAGATCTGATTCAAACTCTTCGCCACCAGAATCTTCGTCTTCTTCCGCTATCCATGATGGCAACAAACTTAAAATTGATGAATTATTTTGCCTATCATACCAAGATCCGGAATTTAATAAATCGGTTTTAAGAGATACGACATCTGGGTGATTAGCTCGAACAATCGGATCCCTATATTCAGAAGTGTGTGCAGATCCGGATGCAAGCACAATAGCAGAACCGGTCGCTCTTGAATTAGTACTATAACCTGTCCATATTCCGTTGCTAACTCGGCCACTATAGTCTAAAACAATGCTGTCAGTGTCCGCATTGGTTGTTATACCCTCGTTAAATTTGTAATACAGGCCAAGAGTCGTGTTAGAAATATCTGTGTTCACACCGCCTCTTATGTGTGTAAACCAGTTTGTTCCAATTTCTCTCGGAGTCCTCGCAACTTTCCAAAATCTAAACTCATCAAGTGAGCCTGACAGCTTTCCTGCTCCCGCAGTAATGCTTAGTCCAGTAGGAGTTTTTTGAAGCGCTCCGATGCGACCCATTGCATTTTTGTCATTAAATTCGTCAAATGTATAATGTTCGTTTTGGAAAAAGTGTGAATTATATATGGCTTTTACTTCATCTTCTGAAAGAATGGAGTTCCAAACTGCAAAATCAGCCATTAATCCTTGCCATCCTCCTGAGCCGCCGTTATTGTTTCCAATGTAACACGGATTATAAAAACTAGACAACGCTCCTGTGGGTGTGGTCTCTTCTGTGAGAGTAACGGGAATCCCGTCAATATATATTTTTGGATCGTGCGAGGCATTATTTGCGTCGTATGTAACCACAACGTGGTGCCAAGTACTAAGTTTAATTACATTATTAGCAGTCTCCCACTCTCCATTATCCCCACTAAAATGAACATCAAAATGTAATTGTTCATCACCATCAGTATATAATTCGACTCCCGTGGATCCAAATGCAAAAATACGACCATTGTTACCACCACCATCGCCTGATTTGTTTATCCAAACAGAAAATGACATTTGTTTATTACTAGCAGCGGAGGCTCCAATAATTGAGTTCCAAAGATTAGCAGGGCCAACGTTTACGCGCTCGTCGTCGTCATCGTCAAAAATTGATGATCTTGTTGCTTCTTGAATATATCCAGATGGATAATTTGTAGTGCTCAGAGCCGGGCGCTCGCCAGATGCATCAAAAGTTCCAGTGCGTGTTTTCCATTGTTGTGTTGCGGTTATTATACTATCTGAAATAGCGGTGCCGGCAGTATTAGAAATTGCTGTCTCGCTTACGGTTGTCGCTCTTAATGCTACTATTTCTGAAGTCGCTGTGGCTGTAACGTTTAGTGTGCCCGCTGCGTTGGCAGCATTAACTGCTGCGGCGATTTCTATAGCAAATTGATTTGCATCCGCGCCGCATATGCTATATGCTATCATGGTAGCAGTAGACGTGGATTTATTTTTGTTAATTTCAAATTCAACAGAATTTGTTTCAACATCATAAATCTTAAGAATTTTTCCGTCTGCTTGTGCTAGAGTTTTACTTAGGGCAGTTAATACAGCCATGGGGGCTTGGCCTGCGCTGTCGTGCACGTTTTGACTTGCATAATTTTCATTAAGTCTCCACCAGCCCTGTAAATTATCTTGTGATGAATATTTCTTTAGTGTGCCCTCGCCAAACGCAGTGTGGCCTGTAAAGCTGGAAGACAAACTATACAGCGGAGCACGAGAATTTCTATCATTAAAAGCTCCATTGACATATAGCTCAGTATGTAAGCCCGATCCCGTATTAAACATTCTTACGGCGTAATGATTCCAATCTCCAAAATTGTTATGAAGAGAGGAGGTTCCCAACAAATATAAGTCTCTACCAGGAACACCGCCGGCTGTGGTTGTAGAGCTAGCTCCGTGGGCGCCAGATTGTACAGTTATCACAAACGGAGAAATTGGCTGACCCGATGCATCTCTAGAAGATGTCAGCTCTACTAGTATTCGCCCATAATGCTCGCTATCAGTGTCTTCGTTATTCCACCAATCAAAAACCACTTGCTTTTCAGTTAAGCTTGCTAGGGGCGCTTGATATCCAGACTCTTTTGGAGCGGAGCCGCTCTTCATCCAGAATTCTACTGTCACGCCTGTATTAAAATTAGCTTTAAGGTTGGACTCTCGGGATCCAGATCCATATGTTGAAGGAAGGCCTGCGCTTGTATAAATATCAGTGTCATAAATATTAGAGTTTGTAAACCTATTGTTATAATCATTAATACTCAAACCGGACAACAGACTATTCTGTGAAGAACCAGTTCCGGGACCTCCTTTAAATGTTATGTATTCTAATGTTGCCGGAAGACCATAACCATTAGTTATGGAGCCATCTAGTGAGCCCCAACCACCATCATCCGGATGCGCAATTGTAATAAATCCATTTGTGCGAGGATACAAATTATTAAAAATATATTTTTCAATATCTAATAATTTATTTCTATACTCGTTTATCTCAGCATCTGAGCCATCATATGGATAATAATCATGAATCCATTCAATCGCAGTCCTGTAATAAAGATACGCAGAGCCATACTTTACAAAATTTTCTGGCTTTTTAAAATTAATATGCGGCACATATGTTGATTGATGCTCAACAATTGCTTCCATATTTCTAGAGGATTCTACGTCTTTGAACGCCTCTTTTGTATTAGTTTCTGACAGATAGTTTCTACTGGTATCTGTGTCGAAAAGTTTTTTAATGCTCATAATCTTCTACTCGAAACTTGAACGTTTGATCCTGTTCTACCCAAGTTGATAATGAATTATCATAAAAAGCAAACTTGAGAGCATACTCATAACCAGCCTCCAACAGATTCATGTCAAAATCAAAATAATTTCCGGACACATCATATGATAGCGCTGTGGCTTGATGTTCATTCCCATAGTGCCCATCATAGCCGCCAGTGCCATATGGAACTGCCTTTAAAGAATCTATCGTTCTATAAACTCTATAAGCCGCACTATGAATTGTTTTTGTGGGTATGTTTGTGGTCGCTTTTGTGTAGATATTCGGACTCCAGTTTCTGTCTCTTACAAATACGTTAAATCTTACCGTTTCATCTGCCTTATAATTGTTACGCAAATTAGTAATACTTAAAACATGCCGGGTCTTGCCGATAACATTCATGCTATCTTGAAGCTTAGGCTTGATAGAGCCGGTATGAAATCTTCTTTTTAAGTGCCCATACTTGCTTGGATCTGTTCCATCCGCAAGTGTGCCGCTGGACCAAACATCGTATAAAGTCAATATTGGATCAAAGCCTGTGACTAACTCAGATGCAGTAATGGCCAGAGAAGCTGAGTATATTCCAGTTGCTACCCAGCCGCCTGTAACAAAATAATCCAGCAGTGCGGGTGCTCTAGTTGGCTGTCTGCCGTTAGTTGAGCCAGGAGTAGACTGGCTATTCATCATAAGCATACCGCTAGAACCGGTGGGACCAGTATCATCAACATTTCCCGAAAATAGACTAACCATAATGGAGCCAGTCTTTTCAATTCCTGCAATATCTTTTAATTGGCCGCGAACATAATTATAAAAATAGATTGTATTTAAATTATCTGCCGGAGATGCAACTGAGCTACTATAGTAAAAATCTCCACGATCATCTCTAAGAACATCTTCCCAGCGCGCCTCAATATAAGGACGCTTAAAGAAATATTGACTCTTTCTTCCAAAAAGCCTCTTAATATAATACGAAGTTGTAGAGCCACTTGGATTTTGAATAAGACCGGCGTCGTCGCCGCGGCCTGATACTCTACCTGCTAAATGATCTATGGCGCCAGAAGCTTCCTGGCTAGCCGTAAGCATAACACCAATTCCATAATTAGAATATGTGCCAGCAATCCATTGCTCAACCCATGGAGTAATATTGACCTCTATATCTTCTGTGCCATCTGCAAGTGTTTGATAAAACATGTAAATTGGCGTATCAACTTGCTTATTAGAGCCGCCAGAATACGTGTGATACGAGCCACCCGCTAAAAGTGTGCCGGCGATATCTGTCCAATAGCTAACTGATGCGGCGCCCCATTGGCTGGTTGCGGTTATTACACTATCAGTAATTGCTGTACCAGCAATGTTGGTGCTTTGCTGATCTAAAGTTGCATAGTCCATTGTTAAAGTTACAACAGCATCAGATGAAGTAGCAGTAATATTTAATGTATCGGCATCGTTGGCCGCATTTATTGCGGCGGCAATATTTGTAGCGAATTGCGTTGCGTCTGAATTGGCATTTCCGAAAGCTATTTTTGTAGCAGTGGAGGTACTAATACTATTGTCTATAGTAAAAGAAACCGAATTGTTGCTAGCATCCAAAATAGTTAATACTCTTGTGCTAGCATCACCACCAGTTTTGCTTAATGCCGTAAGAGTCGCTTGAGCACCAGTATTGCCACCACTAGAGGCCGTCATCCAATTGCAGCCTTCGTTTCCAAGCGTTAAATCTGTGTAGCCTTCCATATCAAGACCAACGCCCTCTTCCCAGGATTGAGAAACCATCTGAAATGCATACTTTGCATCTTTAGGAACTGCGCGCGAGTGAGAAGCATTAAATAATCGTAAGTAAAAATTCACGCTTCCGCTTGCTGGAATTACATCATTTGTTCGATCGGTGGAGATATCTGTTATTGGAAATTTAACCAAAACACGTGATAGTTCAGCAGAACTAGTTGAGTATCTTCCATAAATTGAAAATACATCTAGAACGTCAGACGCTCCCATATTTGAACCTGTGCCTCTTATAGACAAGTCCGGACGATAAGCATTTGCAATCGTTGTGTCTGCACTTGCAGTGTATCTCTTTAAAGTCATTACCGAACTGTTCCTCGTATATCCACTTCTGGAAATTTAACTTGTACAATCGCATTTAAGGGCGTTGTGAGTGCTCCTCCGTCCGGAGACAAGTTCCTTTCGACATCCAAATAGGCGCCTCCATAATCGGAACCTTGCTTGACGGAAAGCTTTATTGAAATAACATCAAGCACTCCAGTGACACTAGACAATATGCTATACATTTCACTAATGTTTACTGATTCGCCAATAAAAAATCCACCGACGTATCTTTCTTGTAATTTTGCTGTGGCGGCCGCCAAAAGTTCAAACTTATCTACCCCTATCGATGGTCTAACTATAAAATTAATTCCGATATTGATTACATATGGATCTAAAATATCAATGGTATCGTTCATCATTCTATAATTATCTAACCAGTTTTTCAAATTATTTTTAATAGTCTGATTAGTTTTTGTAAGCTTACCAAACTTATCGTCAGAAATTACATATAAATTGAGATTTCTTTTTAGTGAGTCCGGATCTCTCTGCATTGAACATCTCTTAATCGAGCCATATTTTGCCGGCATACGATAAACGAGACTCTCGTAGTCTGATTGTGTTACTGCTCTATTCTGCGAGGGATAAGTGTCGTATATTCTTCTTTTTAGATCCGATGGTGATGCGCTTGTTGTTTTTCCGATTATAGGAGTTTCGTTAATTACTTCTAAGGACGCCCTAATAGAGGTGATTTCTGACGACGCTAGTTTTTGTTCGTTTCTAAAGGCCATGATAGGATTAACCACTTTGTTTAACCCAGCGGTTGCTACATTGGAAGAAGATGCATTATTTGCTCTATATATTATCGTCAATGTTGTATTTTGGGGAACAATTCCGTAGCTTATATTTTTTGATAGCCTAGTTGGGTCAAAAGTAAGATCGGAAATGTATTTTTTTCCAAACAAATCGGCCGCAACTGACGAAGGATCCGCTATTACATCTGATTCAGTTGCGTCTCCGCTTCCAAATTGTATGGTGAGTTGATTTCGTCCATGTGATGTTGTAAACTTTCTTGAAACCAACACCGGTTTTAATATAGACGGAACATTGTCATTCATATAATTGTTATTTGGAAGCTCCCTAAAAATCATATCTTGCGAAAGATAATCCACTTCAAAGTATTCATTACCTTCAGAATCTACAATTGAGATTATTTCAGCGATGTTTTGTCCTCTAAGAGTTACCTTTTTAAATCTCTCAAATGGGCCAATAGCAACTTGTTGTACAGAAAATTGACCAGATACTACCGAACCATAAGCCTTTATGGCATAATATGTTGGGGCGCCCGTAACATTGTTTACTCTAGCGACCACCATGGGCAAAGATGGATCGGAAAAATCAATATTTTCTGTCAAAACATATTTGTTTCCATTGTCAGCAGAAAAGGTAGATCCTCTTTTTAAAACTGGGTAATACATAGAAGCGGGCCCTAAACCAGCGCTTGACGCCGGAACAAGGACGAAAAAAGCAGCTTGGCCATAAGTCGATGCGGCGCCGGTGTTTTTATATCCTAAAATTCTCCCATGTCTGATTATATTATTCGTCTGATACGCTGTATCTAAAAATGTTTCGTTAACGTTATAATCAAGGTAAAACGATAGTTGATCTCCAACATATGCGACCGCATCAAGCATCATAGAGCCAAAAGAGCCCTCGCTAAAATCTTGAAATGAATCAGGGTACAACCTTTCAGCTATCTGCATCAAATCATCACGGATGCTAGCAAAATCCCTATTAGTATAATTTATAGGAATCATTTTATTTTGTTCGTCAGCCATTAAAAAACCTCACTTCTAAATAGTAATTTCCAATGATTCGGAAGAGTTAAGAGATGGTATTTTATATAACACTCTAATCCCTAAACTATTTCTCTCTATATTAGCGCTATCATAGAGAATATCTATAATGCCAATAGTAGGCATATATTTTTTTATAGATGATCTCATTTTTTGGTCTATCCTCAAGAGAGTTTGTGTGCCCTCCTGTTCAAATAAAAATCTCTTAATCCCAACACCATACTCTGGAGACATTACTCGCTCACCGGGATTTGTTAAAATTAACATTTTTAAATTTTGCCTAATGAGGCTTCTAAAATCTTTGTTCATTTGAAATCCATCAATTGAGCTACGGCGTAATGGAAGGGCTATACTTAAAGAAGACATGTCGACACCTCTATATAACTATTCTCTTTCACATTTATTTCCTTCTGAATCATATGGATCTGGTCTTAATTTTCGCCTTTTCCACCAAGGAAGCAATTTTTCACCAGTAGCCGGTCTTAAACTATTCCTAAGATTATTGGCTAATATCCGGCCCGGTTTGGGCAACTCTGGAAATTCTCCAAGTTTAAGATTTACGTAATTATAATTTCTTCTGAACAATCTTTTTATTCTTTTCTTGGTTCTCTTTAATAATACCTGTTCCCAATTATCATATTCTCTAACAAACCAGCCGCTCCAAAATCCCGGATTACGATCGTGAACACTGGCCCAGCCGGGCGTGTATCCTTCAGTGAGTGTTTGTGCCGGATCTGTAGGAGAGAGGCCTTCTGCGCGCATGCCAGGCCTGGACGCAATAGAAGGTAAATCTAAAGCTCCGTCATCGACCGTAACTTCCCCAATTGATGGCAAAAATCCCATATCATTGTAAATAGCCATAGCAGATACTATTTTTTTCATCGGAAACACATATTCGCAAACTAATTTAAATTTATCGTCCTGTTTGAGTAGATTAATCAAGCACAATAACAGCTTGCTGTTATTTTGAAATGGTTCAAAATTAGATAATGGAAAGTCTAGAGCATCTATTTCTACTTCCGTTATTGCGGCTCTTTGACCTTCAATGGCTATTGAAAGCTGCAAGCCATAGCGAACTCCAATATTTCCAGTAATGCCAATCGGGTTTTCTTGATCATCTAATATTAATTCTAAATCTCCAGGATAAACATCTGCAAGATTAAGATCTTTATTTTCATTGGCCCCTATCATCGACACAGCTTGAGATGAACTATATTTTTGACCATTAATACTGATATACTTTTCAAGTATAAATGGCTGCTCGGTATTTGACAAATCAAAAACTCCACCATAATCTTCCACTTCGCCGATCGGGACTACGATTTTGGTGGAAAATGGTTTTAATATGTTATGAGCATCGGGAACATGTTCTGGGCCGGCCATATAAAATAGATCCCCGTTATCATCGATGTGGGTATGATAATATCCAACATATTCCTCGCCTTTAATAAATTCTGAGTCTTCTTCGTTGACCACATAAACGCTGAGTTCTCCTCCATAAGTATATTGTTGGGTGACCTCCTCTGTTGGAAGATCTGTGCTAGTTTCAACAAAAGTATCTTCATTTAATACTAAAGAGCTACCTTGCACATAATTTTCTAAGATATGATAACTCATGTCTTCAACGGCAGGCGAAACATCAAGAGTGGTTTTTAAAGCTTTTAATATATTTGGTACTAATGTCTCTATCTGTTCAACAACCAATTCTTTTAAAATTATTTTTGCCTCTTTCCTTGTATAGAAAACTTGATTAAGATTTTTCTCCTCTCTATAGTTTTTTAATGTTTTAAAGGCCTTTACTTCATGAAGCTCTTTAGCATTTTTCAAGTCTTGTCGAGTGGGATAAGCATATGACTCTTGCATGTCGTTGATGGCTGTGCATGCCGCTAAAGCAGCCGCAGAAGGATCAGGTATATCACCATCGTCAACTCTTCTGCCATAACTCTGTACGGCTTGTTCTAAGAATGCAAACCAAAATTCTCCATCGCTAAATCCCATTGAACCATCTTCATGTTCATCAGTACCTCCTCTGAGGACAAGCTCCATATTCTCTACAATATATGATGCATATAAATCAGAAAATACATTTGTAAAATCTGGCTTAAAGGTTAAAAACGTAGCTAATGATTTTATAAAGTGTGTGGCTACAAATATTCTAATTGTAGATACCATAATCCCTTCAATAGCCACAGCAGAATCTCTAGTTAAAATTCTGTTATATGGTTTTTCAACAACACATTCGCTACTTCCGGCTTTGAGCCTTTCATCAACTGGAATTTTACTTCTTCGAGCGCCAATAATTTGCTCAACCTCAGAAAAATTTATAATATCAGCACCAGTCTTATCTTTGCACTCTGTTAATTCTGGGAAGAATGCATCCAATATTCCAACCCAGCCAGTGCTCTCGACGGGTTTAATATATATCTTAGGGCTCATATACGACACGCCATAAGTTGCAGGATCAAGATAAAAAACTCTATTTTCATCGTCTCGCTGGCCGGACTCGACCTCATATTGCATTTTACTAATTCCTAAAATCATATCATCATTAACAATTTTACGAGTTATTATATTGCCATCCTCATCTGTTGCTTCGATTTCTGCATCTCCATATATTTCGCCGGCATCATCATACCCAAAACCTAAAACATACTCGGTATCTTCTCTAGTAAGAGTATCCATCTTCATGCCATATCTAAAGGCCATCTCTCCATTAGTGGCTATAGAAGTAGCAAAACTCTTAGCCGCATTAGACATGAATTGATCATGAACGATTTTAATACTTGATCTTTCAACCTCTCCTCCAAGTAAATCATATAATAAAACAACTTGCGGACTATATTCTGATTGTTCTACAAAACAATTCATAAAAGTAGCATAATTGGTGACATCTACATTTGTAAACGTGTCTTCTTCTACAAAAAATTCAAATTGTCTTTCCTCGGTGCCGGTACCGGGGAAATTAGGTTCTATGTGACTTTTTGCAGGGAGAACAGCAGCTATAGGGGAATCATAATAGGCCGCTGGATTGAATCTTTCGTTAATCATTATCCTAACATTGTCGCTAAAAACATTGTGAACTGTGTACCCGCTGCTTGCATATTCTTCCGATACGAATTCAGAGGGCCCTCTTTCTAGATCGCCAAAGTATAGCTTTATATCAAAGCCATATGAATATGGGGATCCTTTCCAAGCTCTTAAGCCTTTTGCGTTGTCTCTAAACTCAAGAGCCAGATCCGGCTCTGATTTTCGGCCATGGCGCGTGAAATGAATCGCTTGACCATCCCAATTAATTAACGCAGTTGTATTGTAGCCGAGATCGGGAAGATTATATAGTTCAATAGCCGGCTTATCATATAATCCCGATGTAAGCCCAGCGTTGGTGAAGCTTAATATGGCGCCAGAATTATCTCCATATTCATTGTTAGAATTATAATTAATAGAGTTATGTAAATCCGACACATCTGTTCCACCGTTTATTGTATCTAATGTGCCATTGGCAAATTGTTTTTCTAGCCACATTGCCACAGAATAAGGATAGGCGCCTTCTTGTTTATATAAAGACGCGAAGGTTTCGTCGTAGTCGGGATCATCTGTATAATAATCTACATAATTAGGCCTATTTGAAGAGTATCTATGGTGTGCTGACAAAGGATTTCCCTTCGTATCCGACAAAATCATGTTCATTAATCCCCAATTATGAGCGCCGGGACCATTATCCAACATATCCTCTAAAAACGCCATCTTAATTGATTCAATCGTGTTGTCTTTAATTGTGCTGGCTAACTGTTGTGCTTCTTCTGATTCAAATGGTATTAAACCATCATCACACCCAGGCGCCGAAACTAAGGGCGGCATATTATTGTTTATATAATTTGGCAGACCTCCCTGTAATAGGTCTTGTAAATCTTCCAAATTATCTTGCAAATCTTTTGTTGCCAAATCACACATGGCGCCGATTTGATTTTCGGATGCTCGGCCTTGTAGCAGACTATTTCTTAAATCACAAAAAGCCGCTTGTTGTTCTGGAGTTGCACAAAGAGAAGGGTTTGCTGGCAGATCTGCTTCCGGAGGATTGTTTATCGCGTCTCTCATTGCATCTCTTACGTCTACCGGTATTAAATTTCCAGTATTCTCGAAGAAATTAGCGATTGCTTGTCGATTTGGAAAGCCTTCTCTCAATTCTTCATATTCATATCCAACCAAATTATCTATAGCTATTAACATTTCATCAGAAGGATTACCCAAAAAAGCATTCATAAATTCTGTTTGAGTTACAGCTGATGAAAAATCTGATATAAAATTTTGTAACAATTCTTCATCGGATAGAGCGGCGCCGCCGGCGCCAAGTTGTTCAAACAAATCAGCAATTGTATCATCTATTTCCTCTTCGTCGGCAAGTTCTCCGCATATTGATTCTCTTATGGCACTTTTAAAGGAAGCAGTTCCAGATGCAAGATCTTCTAAAGATGCTAGCGTCGAGCCTGCAGTCTTCAGCGCTTGACAAATGGAGCCACTTATAAGGCCACATAGTTTCATAATTAATTTAGTAACAATCCCGATAATAAGCTGTATAAGAGCTTGTTTAAAAAGTTCAAAAAATATTTTTGGATAATCTTTGATCTTCGGCAACCAAGCACCTGGATTTTGAAATCTGGGCATTACCCAATCATCAATATCACTACAAATAGGAAGTTGTATACTATTAATAAAATCAGGAATAGACGGATTCATTAAAGGAGCTTGAGGGCAATCCGTGAAAGCAAGAATATTAGCTATCATTTGGGCGCCCGGATATTGGTTTAGCAGATCAATTGCTTCTATTACATCATTTCTATAAATTTCTATCAGTGCGGAGATATAGGCCTCTACTACTATTAAATTTGAAAATTCTGCTTGCGTAGATGAACCATCTACAGTTTGCGCAATAGTCCTATCAGACTTCGGGGGGCCCGTAGGTGCCGATGGGTTTCTTTGAGGGATCATTGCATTATTTGGACCTTCTACGCTATTTTCTCTTTCGTGAAGTATCTCTTCGGATGATGGATTCGTAATAATCGCCATGGAGCCTTCGGCCTTTTCAATATCGGCAGAAAGAGACGACAATTCTGTTCCTGGCTTAAATATGTCGCCGGAATCTAATTTAGCTCTCGCCAACGATGCGACTTCTTGTTGTCGGTCGGCCGGGAGGGCCCTTAAAAAGAAATCATTTAGATTATCTATACTCATGGCTCTTAATGCCGCCTTTAGAATGGCGGCGCCGGCTTGTTCAAGAGTTAGCCCCTTCATTAAACAATGAGTTGCTTCGATTGCAAAATCAAACATTCCGCATTTTTTAATCTTGTCAAAGCCCTCGGTCCAAATTATATCTAAATCAATAGATCCAAGGGAGCGCACGCCCTGATTTGTATTCATCTTACCAAAATCTGCTATTTTTGCGCAAAGTGACATGAATATCTGATCTTCATCTTCCATAGTAGCAAAAGCTTGCTCTGTTGCCATTTGTTTGATTGTGTGGCGGCCGTCCTTTGTTCCAAGAACGTTGCGCAGTTTCGTCGAATTAGTTGTAGTAACTGCGTCGGGAGCCGATCTCAACCCTAGTTGTATTTCCAATTCTTCTAATTCTTGAGTGTTATTTAAACACCCACTTTTTCTAAAGGCATATACAACCGCATCTCCAATACTAAATGCAGAATCTAGAATATTTTGACCAAGCTGTTTTGTCTCTTCTTCTAAGCGAGCAGCTATGCAACTGCTTGTTGGAGCCTCTGTCTCTTTTTCTTCTCCGAATGTACTATACAGACCTGGGTATGTGTACTCTAAAACAAACTCAATCCACGGCATTGGCTCTGTGGCTGTCAAGCTATCATTCATTTTATCTAGCTGAGCGAAATAAGCGACAGCTGTTGGGTCTCTCCAAGAATCCTTGGCATTTAAAGGTTTAAGCTTTTTTGGTCCATATATAAATGGTTGCTCTCCACATCCGGCCGCCCATACTCTGAGTCTTTTAAGTTTGTATTTTGAAGTAAAATTGAATTCGATTCTTGTTACTTTTTGCTTAAAGAGACCTGTCGTTCCAACCGCCACTATATTAAGATCTTTTGATGCTAGAAAGTCATCTAAATCAGTTAATAATTTTCCTAATGTTGAATTTCCAAGCCGGGCGAGGTCTCCATAGTTTTGTAGATTAAATACGCTATTGTCTTTTAATTTGAGAATATTGCCGCCTTCCACAGCGCGATGAACTTTTAAGTACTTTGAGTAAAGTTTGAGACCTCTTCTTACTCTGTTCAGTTTTGTTCTAATTTCATCTGCAATATAAGTTACAGCCTCCGGAGAATCTTCTGATTCTTCCTCTTCTTCCTCTTCTGATTCTTCTGATTCTTCCTCTTCTTCAAGATCGTCGGCCTCTTCTATTGAGCCTATTGTTTCAAAGCTTACAGAATACAAAAGTTTTAGTCTAGAAGTGGGTCGAGCATCCAAGTATATATCAGTATATTCAATTGAATTTTTAACAGTCTCTCTTGACTTTAAGCTATCTTCTCTGGAATTATTCACCAAGAGTGACTCGACTGCGATATCTAAAAATTCATCAAACCTTTTATTAAGACCCTCTGTTTCTAGTTCCTCGGTCAGTTCTCCTGCTCTATCTAATTCAAGATATTCGTCATCCATAGTAGTGGTGTATGGAGTCTCAACAGTAACTTCAAATTTGCACTTTCTTTCATTGAAAAAAGGCTCGTTCTCATCGAGTTCTTTCCAGCTTGGGACAGAGGCATATGGGTTCGCAACACATGGTGGACACTGAAATTCTTCTTTTACGTCTACAAGATCTTTACAAGCATCTGCTAAAAGATCTCCATCCATATCCTGAAATCTTAAAAATTTTGATTCTGCCATTACTTTTACCTTATGTTAGAAATACATTTTTACTGCACACATAGCGATATGAGAAGGGATAAACAAAATTAGCTTCCCATATATTACTATTTATTCTTTGTTGCCAAATATTATTAACCACACTATCTAAAACTTGTGTCGCTGTAGCGCCGCCGGCAATACCATAGTGAGGAATCGGACCAACTGAAATGGCACTCGCAAACGCCGTGTTAACGACTGCAAGATTAAAGATAGCCGACATCATGTTTTCAATTATTCCATGAAGCTCTTTAAGTGCTGAAACCATATTTTCTCCTCTAACGGCAGGCTGCAGATCTTGGATTATTTCTCTTCTCAAAAACTCTCCCCCCGCTACTGTGCGTTCTCCGCTTTTGTTTCCAGCGATAAGTTCAATTTTAGGGGCGCGCTGTCTAATACGACCACCAAGCGCGTTTGTTTCTCCAAAAATACCAAAACCTGGAAATGGGGCCTTTCCTGTGACAATCTTTACACCTTCTCGCCCAATAATCCTTACTGCGTCTGCTTTTATTCCGATACCGGATCTTGTCGTTACATTGCCGGCGATCCCCTCTGTAATGCCAAAATTTTTATCAATATCTGTCAATTGGCTTATATATATTCTTGCAGCATCTGCAGCGAAGTTAGGATCTACTATTGTCCCTCTCCTTGCGTTGTTTACACGCGGCAAGCTAGACATTCTCCCTACAACAATATCAATTGCATCGCAATTAATTGCGCCTTTGCCGCCCCATCCAGTTTCAAGACCACCGGGCCTATCTTTACCAAATACTATATAAGCATTTCTTTTTTTTATAACTTTCTGGCCGGGAGCGGGTTTGAGATATACTTTTGATTCTGGACCATTTGTCTGTATTAATCCGGATTGATCTGGCAATTCTGTAATGTATTCTCCAGTGCGCGAATTTTGAAGCGCAGTGAACAAAGGAATACCACCATAAACGCCACGTTGTTGAGATTTCAATTGCGCTTCGGCATCGTTAAAATATTTTGGATCCCATATTTTTCTTTCAGACATGCTTAACCTCCATCATAGCTCCAATGCCATGGCTCACCGCCAGTTGCTAAAGGATCGGGCGGATCAGAGCGCGATCTTGTCCAGTTTTTTATATTACCATAGGCAGCTTTGTTGTGCACATTTTCCAATAGCCATTTGTATACATCACTCTCTCGGCAATCGGCCGTCGCAGTGTTTTGGCAACATTTTTGCCCACTTAAACATCGCTTTTTAGAGAATTTACTATTAACATGTAGGGAACCTGGAAGAGGAGCAGAAAGGACTGCTTCTTCTTTAAGTACCATAGTTAATTGTGATTCTGTCAATAATACCTTCATTTAACAACCTTTATATACGTATCCACCTGAACTGGCAGTAAGGGGATAACTTTTATTTATATGATTACATCTACTTCTACATGGACTTACAGCAGAACATTCTCCTTCACAATATGCTCTTAACATCTGTTCTGCGTCCCAGTTGTATTTTGCTCCCATCTCATGTAAACATTTAGGATAAGAATTTAAATAAAACATTCCTACCGCGTATTCTCTAGGCGTGTTCCAACCACCCTTATTTATGGGTGTTACCAATCCTTCTTTAAACTTTCTTGATGCCGCTCTATTCTGTACACTTTCACTTTCGGAAGAATTTAAGAAACTCAACATTCCCTGTTTCCAAGAAGAATCTTTCATTTCATCACCACTATATGATTTAATACTATCCACCATTTCATTCTCTGACTTACCAAAATATTTCTCAGTGTCCATTTCCTTATAAAGTTTTTTAAGTCCGCTTTTTGTAAAATGTAAAATTCCTACCGCTGTATCTCCCTGACTATCTAAAAATAAATCATTATAGTTTTTAGACCCACCAGCAGAAATAGTACTATTAATAATATCAATAATTAAATCATCTGATATTGGAGCTTGTTGATTAGATTTTGCACCACTTTGATAAGAACCAGTTCGTGATATGCCGCGAGAACTACGTCGAGTGCTGGAAGCTCCAGATATATTTCGAAAAGCATTTTTTAAAGACTCACAATCTAAAGCATCACTTTCATCCGACTCAACATTGGTTCTGTTATCCTTGACGCTAACAAAGGTACCAAATTGCAAATCATATGAAAAAACATTTTCTTCTAATCGAACGTTCACAATATCTCCCACTTGTGGAAGATAATTGGTACTTTTAGTATAATCATCGGATGATATAAAAGTTGTATGTAAAGTCACCAGTCTTCTTATTTTGGCCTTCTCTTCGGCAGTTGTTCCCCTCGCATTACAAGGATTTGGAAGATATTCATGCGGAGAATCTTCATTGATAATCCTCCCCTTGAAAGAAAATTTTGTTAGTTTTCCGTCGTCGCGAGTGGCATATCCAAACAATGAATCATCGCCTTCTGCGACGTCGGCCAAAAATACTGGCCTTGTTAATACAATAGCCTGAAACACAGTGCCAGTCTCAAATTGATCAAAACTAAGATGTTTTCTCAAAGCATTGCCATATAAATCTCTGGCGGACCGAGGATCCGTAAATAAACTATTGTCTAAGAACTCTTTAATTGCCATTACTTTAATATGTCTCCTGCGTTTCTAAAATAGTGTAGGATTATCAGTTTTAAATCTTTCAAACATTGTGGCAAAAAAATTTGCTGTGGTGTTCCAATTGTAACTACGTTCTGCCCTACGGGGGTACCTTATGCCATTTCTAATAAATTCGCCAGAGGTTTTTAGACTTGTTAATTCGTCGTTTGAGGTTATGATGTTCCAGCCTTGATAATAATTATCGGCCATTTGATCACCAAATTCTTGATTTGTTCCGTCAACTGGCGGGGATCGGCCTGACCAGGCGCTCGTAAATTTACCATTAATAATTTTAAAAAACGTACTTAAACCGCGCTCGATAGACAAAAAACCTGCAAACGCTCGAAATTGAGATCCATCGTTGTAACATGTTTGAAAATCAACATCTGACAAAGTTGCTCCACGAAATTGACCGCCATCAGTTTGAATTCCTGCCACATTATTATTGGGAAAGGAATAGTTGCCTTGCTCTATTGAAATAATAACAAAAGCTGCAGCTTGAACTGCAACATCATAAGGCGCGCCAGCTGCAGCTACAGCCTTAGCAAAATCACTTCTACTATATTTAAGAAAGGAAGTGTTGTATACTGGAAGAGTTTTATAATAGCCTGTAAGTGCGTTAGGACACTTTCCAGATTTAAAATTATAATCATCTCTTGTAGAAGTTGATGACACATGCGCTGTCCAAGTACTAGTAGGTGTATATGCCGAATGGCCAGCGCCTGCATAAGGTGCTGAGCCACGACCAGTGCCACTGAGAGGCTCAACGTATCTGCCGCCTGTAATTGTGCCGCGAGAACTACGTCGAGTGCTGGAAGCTCCAGATATATTTCGAAAAGCATTTTTTAAAGACTCACAATCTAAAGCATCACTTTCATCTGACTCAACATTGGTTCTGTTGTCTTTCACGCTAATAAAGGTACCAAATTGCAAATCATATGAAAAAACATTTTTTTTGAGTTCTACCCAAACGAGATCTCCTACTTGTGGAAGATAATTATCGCTTTTAGTATAATCATCGGATGATATAAAAGTTGTATGTAAAGTCACCAGTCTTCTTATTTTGGCCTTCTCTTCGGCAGTTGTTCCCCTCGCATTACAAGGATTTGGAAGATATTCATGCGGAGATGGGCCTTCAATAATTCTTCCCTTGAAAGAAAATTTTGTTAGTTTTCCGGTGTCGCGAGTGGCATATCCAAACAATGAATCATCGCCTTCTGCGACGTCGGCCAAAAATACTGGCCTTGTTAATACAATAGCCTGAAACATGGTTTTTCTGCCATAAACATTAAAATCTAAAGCTTGTCTTACTGAGTTGCCATATAAATCTCTGGCGGACCGAGGATCCGTAAATAAACTATTGTCTAAGAACTCTTTAATTGCCATTTAATTTTCCCCCTGAATCATATCAAATAAAGTGTCTTTATCTTCTTCTGATAAGGACGCTGATTGTGGCTGACTCTTGTGTTGAATGCCAATAAGTTTAACTAGTTGTTCATTTGATCTCTGAAGTGTTTCAATATGTTTTGCCGCAACAGGGCTAAGGTACTTATTTTGCTCTGCATCTGATGCTATCTGATTTGCAATCTCGTTTAAAAATTCTCTTGCCGCTTTTCTATCATTTCTAATATTGTCCAGCGCCTCATTAATTAGAGATTGTAAATCTTTGCTACTCATGGTTCTCCATTTTCCCACACATGCCTAAAATTATTATATTTCTTTCGAAACTTCTTTAAAGAATTAACAATTTGTTTAGTATTAAGTCCTGTAATTTCGCGCAGGTATAAATAAATAGCTTTTTTATTAAAAATATTAATATCATCCTTTGATTCAAACAAAATTAATATAGCTTTATATACTTTTAGATCGTTATCTTTCATGGTGGACATGTCCCACGATTTCAACTCTCGATAAAATGACTCCCAAAATTCTTGTTCTTGGCGATTGGTTATATATGATTCGTTGGTTGATAAATATTGTTCTTCATAAGATTTAGATATATTATCATAATCAACTTCGCGTCGATTGCGTTTTTGTTGGCGCTTAACTTTATGAATAAACCAGTTTTTAGTAATAACGCTAAAATAAGAAAAGGCCTTAGAGCCTTTACTTTGATCATATTTGTCAAGAATTGTCATAAGCCAAATTTTACATTCATCTCTTAGATAATCTATATTTGGCAAATTAGTAAACTTATAAGTAAACACAATTTTATCAACCATTTCATTAAATGCAGGTTGAATCCATTGAACATATAGTTCTGTTCTTTCGCGAATACAATTCGTCTGGCTATATCTCACTATGGCATCTTCATGCTCTTGAGTAAAATAATGATTTTTACGTCTCTTCCGTGTCTGCTTCTTCTTCTTCATTGTCATTAGTTCGTGACTCTCCTTCTTCTTCAGTTAGTGAATAAATATATTCAAAAGTTGCCAGCTGTTCGTTAAAAGAAAGAGCGTGCTCTAAGAGACCTTTTACAGTTTGATCTCCATAAAACATTTCCAGTTGATAAATTGATTGAAGATGATCGGAAAATGAGTTTACCATTTCTTGTAAATCACCCAATTCCTCGGATACAGATAAAAGCTGTAGTATAGCTGTTCTCACATAGACAATAAGTCCTATATTAAGTACGATAGAAATGCTCAGCAGCGCTGAGAGTATTATTTCAAGTCGGGTCATGATCTTTACTTTGGGCTTCCTTTTTCTGTTCTTCTAAAATTTTGCGGTTTTCTTCTATATATTCTTTCGTAAGTTCGCCTATTTTATTTCGTTTAATTTGTATATCGTCCTTTATTATTATAGGCGTGGACAACAATTTTCGCATACTTTGAGATGCCCCACATTCACAACAATCGACAAGCACTTCGTTAATGCCATGAATTAATGTAAAAGTCAGTGTGCATTCCTCACACATATACCTATACCTAGGCATCTCTCGCTTTGGTCATATTCTCCAAATCTTCATTTGTAATTTCACTATTATCAGTAAATCTTACAGTTGGAGGGTTTAAAACCTTAAGGCCTTTTTCAGAATCCTCAAGTTTAAACCCTTTAAGAATAGGTACTATGTCTAACTCATTTAATAGCGACTCTTGAAGCGCCATCATGATTGCACCCAGAGCTTGGTTTGATAGTTGCATTTGTTTCTCCTTTTTTACCATCTAAAATTATTTTTATAGTGTCGAACTATAGATTTGATTTCTTTGTCAAATTCTACTTTTGGCTCCCAGCCAAGTGAACGAAGTTTATCGTCGTTTAAAGAATAGCGAACATCCTGGCCTTCTCTAACATAAGAAAGATCAAGATATTCGCTCCAATCTTTTTCTTCGGGGGGTTCGCCTTTCTCTTCCATGTTTCCATATAGATCTGCGTCTTCTAAATAACATTCAATAATTTTAGAGACAGTATCTATATTTTTCTGCTCAAATCCCCCAGATACATTAAAAATTTCGTTTTGCACTCCAGCTTTGATTAATGTAATTACTGCTGCTGCTGTATCTCGACAATTAAGCCAGCTGCGAACGGGCTCACCTTTATTATGAAGCTTAATTTTTTTATTTCTCATTAAGTTTTTGATAGTTATTGGTATGAGCTTCTCTGGATACTGGGAATATCCATAATTGTTTGTTGGGCGCAGAATTAAATAATTAATTCCATAAGTTCTTGCCCATGCAAGAACCAACATATCTGCTGCGGCCTTAGAGGCGGAATACGGATTACTTGGCTTTAATGTGTCTGTTTCATAGTGTTCGCCACTCTCTATGTCTCCATATACCTCGTCGGTACTAAAATGAAAGAATATTGGTCTATCAGCTACATTTCCTTGTTTGTTTCTAATCAAATCTAGAAGATTTTTTACACCCACAATATTAGATTGAATAAAGCTTTCACTATCAACAATACTATTGCCTACATGAGATTCAGCTGCAATATTAATTACATAATCACAATCAGGCAAATAGGATACATCTACTATATCCTCTTGTACAAAGGTAAAATTTGGATGATTCACGGCTTCACTTATAAAATTAGGGTTTGATGCATAGGTCATTTTATCTATTCCAAAAACTTTATAACCCTGATCTAGACAAGCAATAGTAACATGCGAACCTATCATTCCAGCGCAACCTGTAATTACTACCAATTTCATTTAATCTCCTTTAATAATTCTATGACTATCACTATCAAAATGCTCAGTTGAAAACTCAAATAGCTCGCTATCTTCTAACGCCACCATTTGATGGCGGAGGCCTGTGGCTACATGAAACTTTTCTCCTGGGTTGAGAATAATTTGATTTGCTTCTTTTATATTATCGTTCATCGAATAATATACAATCATTTTGCCAGACTGCAGATAAAATACCTCATCTTTAATCTTGTGATAATGCCAAGAGCACCGCTTGCCCTTGTTAAAAAACAAAAGCTTGCCGCAGTACTTTGGACAATTTACAATCCAGCGCTCCCAGCCCCAACCTTTAGGAACGTGTTTCATCGTCAATGGCTGTTTCTTCTTGCTCACTATAAAGCTCCTCTATCTTTTCAAAAAAATTGACATCTTGTATTCCTTTATCGTCAACATAAATGTCGCCACTTGGCTTACCTAAAAATAAACTATGGTATTTTACACCCCAATCATCAAGCTGCTGTTTGGTAAATTCATAAAATAATGAATAAGATGCAAGTTGATTATTGCTTGTTCTTCCCATACCCCTAGCGGTCTGAAGTACGATCTGGTGTCCTTCGTCATATAGTTTATTAACGATATTAATTCTATCTCTTATAGGATCTGCATAATCATAATCGCCATCAGAGTTGGTACAAATGGTTCCATCTATGTCAAATACGTAAATCATCAATTATTTTCTAATATATTCGTTGTGGAATACCCGTCTATTCTATCAAAAAATTTCAATTCTGTGCAATATCGCACACCTATAACTTCTTTACCTTTCCAGTCTGAACCAACAACCATTATATCTGGTTGAAGTTGTCTTATTTCTTGTTCAAGGCCTTCTCGCGATTCGAATACTACAACTTCGTCAATATATTTAATGCACTCTAAAGCAAACTTTCGGTCTTCAACGCTATTAAAAGGTCGGTGTTCACCTTTATCCTTTCGTACTTTTTCATCCGAATCAATGCCAACTATTAACTGATCTCCAAGAGATTTTGCGTATTTGAACATTTCAAAATGGCCGCGGTGCAAAATATCGAAACAGCCATTTGTCCAAACTATTTTCACTTAAGCTTACCTGTTAAAATATCCTTAAGCATAACCCAGTCACACGCTTTCGCCCAAATAGGACGAGAAAAGGCTGCAGGTATATTCTTTTCAAAAAAGAAGTGGCCACTCCACGCAAACGGATATACCACGAATGGCGCTGCAAACAGGGCCCACCACCAGCCGGTCGCAATCATCGAAACCACATAACTAATTGTCGTTAGTTGTCCTAATACATGCAAATATCTGTTTACGGGATTTTGATGTAGCGTAAGATAATATTGATAGTATTCTTTAAATGTCATATTATTGTATTAACTCCTTTTTGTTGTACAACTTTTGTTGCACAATCATTAGCATATTTTATAGACTCTACTATATTTTCGCCTTGAATAAAGCGACATACTAAAGCGGCTAAGAATGAATCTCCCGCTCCTGTCAGATCTTTAATTTCAACTTTTTCAACTGGATAAATTTCGCCATCGTATAAACATCCGTGAGAACCCACAGTAATAATAAGTTTTTTATCCAACCAATCATCTTCATCTGTTAGCAGGTGTTTTGTTCTTTCAAATTCCTGCTCATTGATCTTAATAAAGTTGAGATTTTTTGCCCAAGCTCCTAAAAGTTTTTTTGTATCTAAAAACACCAGTTCGTGATTCTCGGCAATAAATTGTATATCTTCCTCAAGCAAGAATCCTTTATCATAATCAGAAATTATAATTGCAGCGAACTGCTTAAGCTCTTCTGGATCGATTTCTTCGATTCTATCTATTTCCCCCTCAGAAGAGTCAACCCGCACCAACATATGATTAGTCTTTTTTTCTACATAGCGAGTTTTTGTGATCTCAGTTTTGTTAGTTATTATTCTACACGGAAGGCCTAAAGATATAACATTTTCATAAACATTGCCGGCCATGCCTTTGTTACTCTTTCTATGCCTTTCGACAAATACAGGAACTGGCGCTGCCGGGGCCAATCTATTGCAATCTCCATAAATAAAAATGTCTTTGCAACTATCTCCAATAACAAGAATTCTCATTACTCACCTTTTATAACACTACAAATATAATCAATATCTTCGTTGGTGAGTTCTGGGTAGTTAGGTACAAAGAATCCCCGAGAGTGAATAATATTGCTCATTTCATCGTCAAATTTGCCGTATCTACGCACCCAAAAAGGATGAAGACCTAAGTTGCCGGCACTAAAAATTCTTGTCTCAATCTTGCTCTCAACCAATCTATTAACAATTTCTGTTCGATGTTCTTTGCTGGTAGCTAGGGCGCCAAACGAAATTGATACTGGCTTATGATCTCTCCAATCTTGAAACTGAACGTATCCTTCTAAGTTTTGTGCATATCGAACATGATTCTCGTATCTTCTCTGCGCGACCCATTCAGCCTTTTTCATCTGTCGTATTCCAATGAACGCCTGCAAATCTGTTGAGCGCAGGTTGAATCCCGCAACGAAGAAAGTGAACGGCTTATGAAAATCGTCAATTTCGTGCTCTTCAATCATGCTATCATATGTTTCTTGGTCTAGGTCTTTGCCCCAGCCGTGACTACGAAGCATAAGCATCAGGTCATATAATTCTTTACTATCAGTATTTACCATGCCGCCTTCAATTGATGAAAGCTGGTGACCAAAATAAAAAGAAAAGCTAGACATATCGCCGACAGTACCAACCATAGATCCGTCAGAATATTCAGCACCCAGCGCGGCACAAGAATCTTCTAAAAGAGTAAATCCATACTTTTCTTTTAGCTCCAATATTCTTTCTTTATAATGAGGTACGCCCAAAACTTGAACAAAGATAACCGCGTCTGGAGCTTCTTTTTCACAAAGCTTTTCTAAAGCATCCAGATCCATGCCAAAAGTATTAGGATCTGCACCCACCATTATAGGCTCAAGGCCAAACTGAATAGCTGGAGAAAGCGTAGTTACCCAACCAACGGACGGAACAGCAATCTTTTTGTTGTTAATTAAGCCAGCATGTAGCGCTGCGTATACCATTAATAGATTAGCAGAGGAGCCAGAATTGCAAAATACTGCATACTTTGTACCAATATAATCGGCCCAGAGTTTTTCAAACTTAAGAGTAAGATCTCCTTTTGTAAGCTTGGGATATAACTTTAACCACTCTCTAAGTGTGTCAATATCTTCGTCGCTAATTGTCTCCATCGCTAATGGATATGCGATGTCGTTTGCTCTAAATTTTTTAAATGTCATTATTTGTTTCCTAATAAGTTTTGTAAAACTTTAATCTTGTCTCTTTATAAAATCGGAATATCAAAACGATAATCCATCGTCGTTATAACGCTATCCCAGAGTATATTGTACTCCATAACATTCGTCTTGTGTATTGGTCATTTTTGCCTTATTGGGCGCCCGACAGCAAGACTTGTAGTGCTGCATACTTTTCTGCCAGTCTATTGTATCTTTCTATAAGATCTTTATATTGTAAACGAAAATCTATTGTTATCTCTAACATAAAATCGAATTTACCAACATAATCGCACTGAGGATTTGGACATGAATTAAGTTCTTTTTCGAGATCAACCAGATAATCGCACTCTGGGCACTTTAATTCCATCTCATATTGAGAAAAAGCTTCTTCATGACCTTCAATTTCATCGGCGCTGAGGCCGGCTACTTTTATATCGTATTCTAGCTTTGGATTTTGATGTACCGGGCACGTGGGTAAACTTGTATCTGAAAGATAAAAGTCTTCAAATTTGCACTTTGGGCACTCAACCACAATTGAGCCACATTGAACGTGAAGTTGTTCTGCGGCCTTTTTTATATATGATATTTCTTTATATAAGGAAATTGATGGCTCAAGCAACGATTCAAGAGATATTCTTGATGGTTCATATCTTCTTTTATCTTTTTTCATCAGAAGATTAGAATAAGCATCAATTATATTTTCTTGTTTTCTATAGCGCGCGGAAGTCATTTTACAATTTCTGCTAGTTTCTTCCGTCTCTTGATTTGTGGTATCTTTTTCTCTAACATAATCTTCATTAACATTACTAAATGTCCAATGAGCCACTTTAATATCTGGTAGGTGGAAAACCTTTCCGGCCTTTCTGTATATCTGCCCTACAGCATAGTCAGCGCCCCAAAACTTCCACTCAGGAGGAGCAAAAAAGCCTAATTTTTCTACTCCTTCTTTCGTTATAATAGGAAACGATGGTCGACAAAAATCATAATGTTCAAAATCTCCATCGCTGCAGTCTACAGCAATCAAATAAGCCATCTCATCAGGCTCCCAATTATAGTAATAGTTATCTAGCACCTTAGAACGAACTATATTTTCAAACTCTAAAACTTTGGAAATTAATAATTTATCCCAATTATGTGTGAGTATCTCAATATCATCAGCAATACCCCATATTAAATCGCCAGAGGATTTAATGGCGCCATAAGTTAAATAATCTCTGTTGAACCATTCACTTCTTTCTCTGACCAACATTTTGATGGTTTGGTGATCTAAATAATTTTCATTGTAGAAGTTTATCGTTTCGGTGTCGTCATTATCAACTATTAATAACAGTTCGAAATATTCTTCATGAAATAAATTCTCAGATCCTTTTTCAAATATACTATTCATCATTCTTTGCAACATATCAACCCTTTGACGAGTCGGGCACACCATTGATATTTTTTGTCTCATTATTGACTCACTTTGCTTAGTTTATATTCAAGTTTGTGATATAAGCACTCAAATTTATCTTTTATTGATATATATCTTTTACGTAAATTATCAAAAATTAGTTTTCTATCGAAGGCGGCTTGAGAATCAAAAGCCCATACTCCACAATATCCACACGATGGACATTCTCTCTCATATTTTGTGAGATCAATTTCAAAATTACATTCTTGTTTTTGACAAATTAATCTGCTATCGGTTTTACTATAAACGTTCAGCTTCATTTCGACATTATTGTGAATCTCACACCATTCATTACCGAATCGGAGATCCGCGACTCTAAAGTCGAAAGCATCGAGCGCCTGGCGATTTTGCGGGGCTATACCTCGGACTATCTGGGTGAATTCTTTATTTGCAGAATCTATTACGTCTAAGGCAAAATCGCTATGTAAATTTGTTAAATCATAGTTTTCAAGCGCTTCCTTAAAATCTTCGTCTGTATATTTGAGGCGTATACGTGCGAGTTGCTGCTTCGCTATAATAGAAACATACTCTTTTACCGAAGCAGTTAATTTTGGATTATTGTCAAGCTGTCTTTTTGAATAAATGTGAGAACCATAAGTACATTCTGGGCATGTGATATACCATAAATCTTTGTCGTAGGTTGCATGATTTAATTTCTTATTGAGAAAAGCACCCTCCTCTCCCAATCGTTGGAGGGCCAGTCGTGATATTCCATCCTCTGGTGCCTCTTCGAAAGCACTTAAAACAATTCTAGATGGAGAAGACTTTTGGTCGCAGGTATTAAGTGGCGCCGCATAACTATTAATTATCGATTCCGTCTCTTCAAGCGAAAGTTTTGTCATCGGACACGATTCAAGAGTACTTTTCGTATTTTCATTTATCTTATCTTCCTCTCTATAAAAATGTTTATTTTTATTATTATATGTCCAATGGCCAATTTTAAACTCACCTAATGTGAGCACTCTATTGGCCCGACGAAACATTTCACCTAAAGCCATATCTGCTCCCCAAAACTTCCATTCAGGAGGAACTAAAAAACCAATTGTTTCATAAGCTTCACGAGTTATTATAGGAAATGATGGTCTACAAATTAAATAATTTTCAAAATCACCATCTTGGCAATCAATATTTATAAGATATGCCAAATCTTGTTTAGGCCAGTTATAAAATTCGTTTTCAAGAGAGCCTCTTTTAATATAATTTTCAAACAAGTTGGCTTTTTCTAAGAGTAGTTGATCCCAATTTTCTACTTGTATTTCGATATCGTCACCTATTCCCCAAATAAGATCTCCTGTGGTGTGTGCTGCGGCAAAATTTGGGTAGTCTCTATTAAACCATTCGCTACGTTCTCTCAAGAGTACTTTAATAGTAGATGGAAGATCCTTCGCATCATTAAAAAACGATAAAGTTTTTACATCATCATTATCAACAACAAATATCAATTCAAAATAGTCTTTTGAGTTTAGCTTCTCTGTACCTTTTGCATAAATGTTATTAATAAGTCTCTCTAACATCGCAACTCGGTCGCGAGTCGGACATGTCATTGAAATTTTTTGCCTCATCAGTCGCCCAATAGTTTTCTCTTAAGTTTAATTTTAGTAGACTTTTCTACATTTTCTCTAGCTTTAATACCGAACTTATTCTCAAGCAGCTTAAGATATGATGGATCGGTATGATACTTCATCCAAGCCTTATCTCTAAATGCTAATATTTGTTTTGCTGAAAGATTGTCATTTGACAAGTTTAATGTCTCATATGAATGCTGACTATATCCAGCGTATGTATCCGGAAGCTTCCAACCTTTTTTCTTAGCAGTCAAATGAAGTGGACTTCCAGGATATGCCATGGCACAATACATGTTGGTCATTTCTGTTTTATTCTCTAGTGCAAAATCTAAAGTTGCCTGTAATGATTCTTCGGTATCCATTGGCAAGCCAAAAATATAGTTACCACCGATGTTAATGCCGGCATCTCTTACTTCTTGTATTATATCAAGAATGCGAACTTCTTTAAATCCATCTTTGTGAATTTCTTTTCTAAGCACCTGATCTGGATTTTCAATTCCTAAGCCGAGCCAGTTTATGCCAGCTTTCTTTAATGTCTCTAGGTATTTTGGTTTACATGTATCAATCCTAGAATATGCCCAGATATTAAACCCATAATCTCTTTCAATAAGCATATCGCATATCTTTAAAAAATGACGAGGATTAAGAACGAACAGCTCGTCTGCAATTTTAACGTTCTTAACCCCCATAGCGGCGATTTCATCAAACTGTCTAATGATAAACTTTGGATCCCAAAATCTAAAAACATTGCTATCAGCGCTAGCAATGTGCGCCGCAGAATTAGTCCTGTTAATAATATTAATCATACAAAACGAACATCGGAAAGGACACCCTAAACTTGTGTACAGAGCAGCAAATGGTGTATTTTCAGTATTGTTTGACCAAGAGTGCCATCCTGCAGTTCTATATTTGTTAATATCCGGAAGCAGATCCCAGGCCATTCCCGGCAAGTCTCTTGATAGATCTTTCTTAGCTACAATTGCAGATGGCTCATTTAATACTGGAACCCCGTCTACTTTATATCCCAGGCCCTTAACTTTGCTTATTTGAGACTGATCATCTAAATTATTAATAGATAGCAAACCACTGATAGTATATACGCCTTCATTCTGGCAGATCATATCAATGCTTGGTTCTTTTAGCGTTTCTCGCGGCAGTGCTGCCACGTGACCCCCAACAAAAAGTGTTCTCAAGTTAGGGGCAATCTTTTTTAATTCGTCAGCTAGTCCGACTGCCCCGTGCATGTTTTGAGTTGAAGCAGAAGGCTGCTGGCCATAAACCACAAAACAAACAATCCTTGGATTTACATCTTTAATAACTTGTGCGGATTCAATATAACTAAGCCTTTCTGCTTCGCAATCAAGAATCTGACTACCAAAACCATTAGAGCGACAATGCTGTGCTAGCATAGCAGCCCAAATTGGAGGCTCGATAGCAGAATAATCATTGCTTAAATCTTGATAAATCTTTTTTGATGCATTGGGGTGTACAAATAAAACATCTAATTGTCTACTCATCTTTAATTCCTAAATCTAAAACATGCAAGTTTGTGGGATGCTTAAAGCCGCGCTCGCTATCAACAAATTCTTCATTAGAGTCTGGAAAATAAAAAAGCTTTTCGGATCCTAGCGATGAAAATATGTCATGTGTCGCCCTCTCGTTCTCTCTCCATGGATGCTCGGTTCCAAGAATTGGTTCTGGACGATTGAGCACAAACGTTGTATCAATTGTAACTCGGGGCCCAGCATTTGGTAATCTATAAGAAGAGTGTAATCCAGCAAAATCTGCAAAGTATAAATGACCTTTTTTTGGCTTAGCCTCTAATTTAGTATATCGATCTGCGATTTCTTTGCCATCTTTATACGATGGAAGATAACCCATCCACTCTTCCTTAAAGTCATCTGGAGGTGAGAAAAACGCTAAATGATTTCTTTCGAAATCTCCAAAGATAGGAATATGGGTTGTCACGCTTTCGCTAGATTCACCAGCCCAACTATCTGAATGTGGATACTCTGTAGGGTGGTGTCTTGTCATATTAAATGCGTCTGCTTCTCCAAGTTTAATTCTAAGATTAAGAGGTACGTGCCAGCTTGAAATTAAATCATTTATACCACATGAATCTATAATTGAAGCATATGCGCTTATCAGTGCATTATATTCTATCACTAAATGGCGTTTAGGCACCACCAAGCCGTTTGGTGTAATGTTAGGCATCTCCTTATAATATTTTTCTATTCTTCGTAATAGTTCATCCTCGTGTTCTGTAAACTGTTCTCCTGGTAAACATCGCGACACATATGATGCAGCTGCAATTTGAAATCTTCTGAATAGCTCATCAGGTATTTTGTACCCAATAAGAACTTTATCTAATCTTTTGTGTTGAAATCTGCTCCCTAAGCGATCAAATCCCTTAATTCTCTTTTCTAAGCTCATTTATAAATCTCCATAATATTTAAAATTCTTTGTGTAATCTGTTCTGCTGAAGGTGGTAGATTATCCACGTCTTTATAAAATCCAGCTGTTCTATTTTCTAGACCCATGGTCCAAACCGGCTTGTGTGTGCCCATCATAATATCGTGGGCTATGCTTTTTGCAACTCCATCGACATAATCATCATCCAGGACTATCGCGCCTTTTCTGGACTTTAAAACTTCCTGGCGCCATCGATCTCTAAGATTAAAAGGTTTAATCCATCTTAGATGTATAATGCTCGCTTTGACTCCTTTTTCAGCCAACATCTTGTGCGCTTTGACTGCTTCAAATCTTGTTATTGAGATTGGAAATAAAACGATGTCAGGATCGGGGTACCATATGTCAGGCATCTCTTCGGTATTTAAATAGCTACCTCTGTGTTCTGAGACATATAAAACATCATCATTACTCATAAAATGATCGTATACTTGTTGATATTCATTAGGCGTCATTGGAGATGCGATACTAAGTCCAGGCATTCTGTAATATAGTGAGTGGTGCGATGAACCTGCCACAGGACCAATGGCGCCCTCCATTCCAATGCCTCTTACCATAAGTGGACACGGAACTTTCCAAATTTCTTTTGATTTTGCTGCATAATTTACAACACTAGGGCAATTGTACCAATTAAATCCTTGATAGCGTATAACATACATTGGTCTTCTGCCGGCGAGGGCAGAGCCAACAACAATACCACCGCCGGCGACGTCAGCCATAGAAAGCTCAACCATGCCGTCTTCTTCATATAGTTCTGGCAAGGTGCCGCCAACCCAACCAACTGCTGTCAAACATTGACCGAAAGCAAGACCATTGTGTTCTGTCAAGTGCTTTCTAGTAATATCTTTTATTGTATCTCTAACTGTCTTTGCCATGTCTCTTCTACCATTGCTTTGGTTTTTTGGTTGATTTCTATAGCCTCATCGCCCAGATCTGCCATTTCATCCTTAAACCTGTCAAAAATATCAGGATTATCACAGCCGGCGCCGGCATGCCAATAGAGTCTGTGTGTTTTAATGTTTAACAGCCTTGGTGTCTCTATTAGGCCGTCACAATGATTGAGTATCTCCATTGGCTCGTCCTCTATACTATATGCTTCCATTTGGAAAGCTTTAGCAACGTCATCCATCTCCCATTTTCTTCTCACTCTTTTCTCTGTTAGGATTGATAAATTGTTGTCCTCGACAACAAACAGCATTGGCAATTCTTTAGTAGATGCCCAGCCCATCGCTCCGAGAACATAGTCTTCTTCTGCGGATGCATCACCCATAACAGTAATAGTGGGCTCTCTATTAGAATAGCAAGAACCAACAGCGATGGGAACTTGACTACCCATCAATCCATCGTGCCCAAACATGTTAATTTCTGGACAATGTATGCTGGCAGATCCTCCCATGCCATAGGCACAGCCGGTTTTTCTACCAAGTAATTCGTCGATAAGTTTAACCATATCACCACCAAAACACAAATACCAAGAATGTGCTCTGTGTTGTGCAAAAATATACGGAGTAATATTGCTCACCACTTCAGATAATGTAGCAGGAATATATTCTTGACCTGCAGACATATACGCTGGGAGTTGAATATTCTTGTCTTTAATGTTCTGATACACGCAGTTTTCAAAGTTCCTACACATGGACGCTTTTCTGAAAACCTTGAGTCTAAATTGCCTTTCGTCTACAATAACTGCCTCCAGTCTGTAAAGCTTTTTCTATCAACTACGATAACATTATCTAACTTAAGGGCCGGCACGATGTGATGTTCAGCATCATCAAAGAAAACGCATTCTTCAAAATCTTTAAGGTGCTCTTCCTTCTTCACATTTTTATATTCTAAAATTTTATGAGAATTAAAATAGTCATAAATGCCAAACATTTTCATTAAAATAACAGACGGCTGCTTTTCATATTGTACATCCAATAAAGCACCTGCGGAAAGAAATCCAATTTGTTTGTCTTGTTCTGTTAAGTGTTCCAACACTTCTCTGGTTCCCTTATGCAATACAGCGGTGGCGCCGTTGCGATCTCTAACTGTCGCCTCATCAACGTTGATAAAAGGAGGCTCCATATTCTTTAGCCATATTAATGAACCATACTCATCTTCGCTGGTTATTAACGTTCGATCAATATCGAAAACATATAAATTTTTATTCTCAAGGACACCCATAGCCTGTTCCTCCTGTGTTCTCCTGTGTTATAGAAAGCAAAACAATCTCCTCTGTTATATCAAAAACTCTGGCTAGCCTGTCTAAGGTTGAGCCGTCTAAAACATCTCCTGGCTGTGCAATATAGCTTTCGCCGCTGATAAGGCCACCGCGGAGGAAAACAAATATATCGTTTGAATCTCTATTAAACAGCCTATCCTTTTTTAAAATACTTTCTGCATGCATTGTACAATCACAAAAACTATAGACATTGCAGGCGCCTTTTTCAGGATCTGTCACCCATAAACAATCTTCAGTTTTTGCTTGTTCTTTATTTTTGCCTTCATATGGAGATAGTTTCCTTCCATATGTATCTTCAAGTCTGACCAAATCTTTCTTATCTTTGGGAGTTTCAATCTCAAATATGTGAGCACCCTCATCAGATAATCCCATTGTAGAGTGAAATAACCCTCGCCTAATCATAACTTTTTTAAGCGAAGACATTCTAATACTATTATTTAAAAAAGAAGTTTCGGCGCTGCCTTTTAATAAAACCAATCCCGTATTCTTTTGCGGGTGACAATGCATTGATGTTCTTTGTTCTTTATCGATATGCAGATACCATAGACCAACGTGCTCATTTTCATAAACAAGATATTCATGACCCCAAGGCTTGTTGACTATGACATCCGCATAAGACATGTCTATTTTCTCTGATTATATACATCAATGGCTGATCTCATCCATTCGCCCATCCACTTGTAGTGAGGAGATGAAACCAAATTATCATCAACCACTGCGGGCGCATCGACATATGTTGCGCCGGCGTTATTAATATCATCCTTAATGCTATAATAACCAGATACCTTACGACCATTAACGATTTTAGAAGAGATTAGTAGCTGCGCGCCGTGGCACGTGCTAGCAATTACCTTCTTCTTTTCGTTCCACACATTAATAAAGCGTAGCACGCTATCTTCTTGACGAAGCTTTTCAAGTGCCTTAACCCCGCCAGGAACTACCATAATATCATATGTGTCAAGTAGTTCACCAAACCTGCGTGTATCGTCCAACTCAGAGGTTAGCAGGTTGCTTTCCATGTTTGTTCCCATAATACCATGAATTCTACCAAGAGCATTAGACATAATGTCAACTTCAAAGCCCTCTTCTAGAAGTCTGTAGTATGGGTAAATTACTTCGTGATCTTGGAACTTTTCCCAAGTTACAATTATTGCCTTCATTTTTACTCCTTATTCCAGCTAATTTCCCAATCTTGAAATTCTGCCGCAAGGCAGTCAATCTTATAATCTTTTCTACCACCAGCCAATTCTTGAATTTTATTCTTGGCCGTGTTGCGAATACCATTTAATCCGTGAGTAAGCTCTAGGTTATTTCCATCCTTAATGCCCTTACGATAATTCGACTCATTGTGCCAAATGTGCAAGTTCATCTGTGAAAGTACTACAATAGCTCTAACAGTATCAGCATCTAATATAACCTGTTTTTCTTCTAAAGTCAAGTTAATATCATGAATAATGTCAGAAATTTCTTGTGCATACTCCTCTTTGTGTCCAGGAATAAATACTTCTTTAAGTTGAACTATTGACAATCGATCAACCAATTCTGATAAGGTTGGTAAATATTTTCTAGTGTTTGAATTTGAATTCACTTTGTCCCTTCTCCATGTCTTTGTAAAGTTTTTCGGTGGTATATAGTTTCGTAGCCTTTTCATAGGCATTATCTACGATATGTTTGTAGTTTTCCCAATTGTCACTTATCTCTCTTATCATATGTTCTAACTCATTATTATTTTTATAATAAATAAAGTCTTTTCCTGGCTCAAACCAATAATCAAAAATACGCCAAGGATCTTCTTTTAATAAAACAAGAGTTTTATTGAAGATAGCCTCAATTGGTCTTGTCTTAATTTGCGGCATAATATTTTGATCTATATGTGAAAATGCTTCGTTTTCTTGCCATCGAGGTAATGTCTTTGTAACCTCGACCATTGCATCAGTCAAATACAGCTGGTTAGAAGTAATCATTACCTTGCTGTGTCTTAACACTTTCCACATCTCTGTTCGCGGGGCACCAAACGCTGTGACATATCTTCTCATTTCAGGCGTTAATCCATAACCAAGAGAGAAAAAGGCATGCTTAAATTTAGGTATCGTCTCAATAATATGTTTAACATCACTGGCGCCATTAGGTAAATTGCCCCAATAGATAACATCCAAAAGCTTTTCTGGATTTTCATTAGCTGGGCATGCCCAATTTTCGTTATGCGGAAATATTGCTGGCCTGTATTTGTCAATGCCGTGAATCGTGTTCATCCACTTTGCACTATAGGGACAAGTGGAGTAAAATTCATCAAAATCATGAGCAATATTTATACTACCAACTCTTTCTGCTTCATCTAAAGAATAAAAACCACAAGGCTGCTCACCTTGATAAAAAATCTTTCTCTTATAATTGTCATGTTGGTTTATTAAAGTCTTGTTTCGACCAGATGCATATCCATAAAAGAATGCTGTCTCTGATTGTTCATCATTAAATCTTTCAAAGTCCAAATATCGATATCCGCAATCAGGATATTCACCAGATTTATCTCTTATAACTTTCATTTATAGCCTCTTTTCGTCTGTTGAATTTAGATACCAATCAATTGTTTTTTCCAAACCTTCTCTCAAAGATGTGTTTGGTACATAGCCCATATGTTTTCTGAACCTTTCCATGCAATAGAATCTTCTTGGCTGGCCATCTGGTCGATCGGTATTCCAAATAACATCACCATCATATCCAATTAAATCAACAATCGTATCGACTAATTCCTTAATTGAGGTCTCAGTGCCGGTTCCAAGATTTAGTGGTCCAGATTGGTTAAATTTTTCAGCAACATCAAGTATTGCTTGGGCAGTATCCTCTACATAAAGAAACTCTCTTGTTGCTTTTCCAGTTCCCCAAACTTCAACAAATGGCGAATTATGTTCTTTCGCATATAAAAACTTTCTTATTAATGCCGGAACAACATGGCTTTTTTCTAAATCAAAATTATCATTAGGGCCGTAAAGATTTGCTGGCAATAAGATAGAAGAGTTAAATCCATATTGTGCTCGGTAAGTCCAGGACTGAACGATTAACATCTTCTTGCCCATTGAATATCCCATGGATTCCTCTTGAGGTAGGCCGTTCCAAAAATCATTTTCAGTATACGGCACTTTTAAATCGAGCGGATAACCACAACCTGCAGCAAGTGCTACAACTTTCTTAACATCATAACGTCGAGCATAATCCATAACAAGAGTGCCCATCATTATATTGTCATAAAAGAATGTACCGGGCTCAGACTTGTTAGCAGCGATTCCTCCAACTTTACCAGCAAGATGAATAACTACTTCCGGTCGTAAATGTTTAAACATTAAATTAACTTGATATTCAACAGTAAGATCATAATCGTACCTTGAGGGCGCATGCACCACAGCATCTAAGTCTTTTAACATTCGCACAACATGCGTGCCAACAAAACCATGACCGCCCGTAACTAAAACAACTTTATTTTTCCAAAATGTCATATCTTAATCCTAATAGTTTGCATACCAAGGTGATTCAATTATACTATATGCCTTAATAAGTTGGCGAATTCCATCATCCAAATCGTATTTGCATTCAAACCCCTTATCATAAAATTTTTGACTGCTTACAATATAATCGCGCGTGTCTGGATCTGATGTAAATTCTGCTTTGATAATTTCAAGCGGAAGATGTTCTTTGATCTTCTGAGCTAATTGTAACTTATTCATATTGATAGCGTCATTACCAACGTTATATGTTTCGTTTTTACAATCTTCCCAGTTATCTATTACGAACATAAATGCCCTACAAACATCCTGTAGATGTACGTAATTGCGCATAAACTCACATTCATAGAGCACTAGAACGCGTTCGCGGAGCGCCTTAAGAACAAAATTATTAACCAACAAATCGGTACGCATGCGTGAGCCGGGCCCGAATACGGTGGCTAACCTAAACGTTACATGATTTTCGACGTTCTTAAACTCTTCTTCGGCTGCTACTTTAGTTTGGCCATAAAGAGAAATTGGGTTAAGTGGAGATTCTTCTGTGCAAACAGAACCATCAACACTGGTGCCATATCCAGAGTTAGTACACGGATAAATAACCTTTTGCTCAGGTGTTTTATTTTTTGCTATCCATGCATTCACACCATGATTAATCTCTACCGCTCCTCTCTTATCTCTATCACACAACGGAAATCCTACGAGAGCGGCCAGAGGAACAATAATATCAGCCTTTGGAAGCTCCTCTTTCAAAATATCTAAATTAACAACATCACCCTTTATAAAGTTAAATCTCTCTTCAATGGCATATCTCACCAACGATGTTGGATCATACATTAGATTATCTATCACAGTCACATTATGGCCTGCTAATAGTAAGTGATTGGTGAGTTCACTGCCAATATAGCCAGCACCACCAGTAATCAAAACGTTCATTTCATTCTTCCTCGTATATCATTATAGACTCTTTTTAATCCTTCTTGTAGGCTCGTCTTAGCTTCAAATCCAATTTCTTCTTTTGCTTTTGAACAATCACACCATTGGCCCCAGATTAATGTGTCTTTTGTTAAATCATATTCTATGTTTATATCTTTTTTACATATTTCAACAACCGCTTTGGCCAAATCACCAATTGATATTCTTTCTTGCTTACCAACATTATATGGGCCAACTATTTCTTGTTCTTCCATCTTCTCAATCATAAGCTTTGTGCAATCTATGGCATCATCAATAAAACAATAGGAACGTGTCTCTTTACCCGTTCCCCAAATTCTAAAGGGGATCTCTGGATAATTTATAGCCCGATTGGTAAATACGGGGATGCAAGAGCCGGTGTCCAAATCATAGTCTTGGTTCTCTCCATAGATTCCAATGTATCTTGCAATTGCAACTCGCAAATTTGGATTTTCAACTCGTGCATATTCAATTTCTTTTTCAGATATAAGCTTCGCCCACCCGTAAGCAAGCTCTGACTCCGCAGGATATGCTTGTTGTTCAACAATAGCAGGAGAATCAGGTGTTCCTTGTAGCTCCTTGGGATATACATGAGCACTGCTAGCGTAAAAATATCTATTAATATTATTTTGAATAATTGCTTTTAAAACATTTGAATCCATAAGCATGTTTTCACTCATGACGGTGTATGGTTTTGAAGTATAAAGGCCGATTCCTCCAACTTTGGAGGCCATATGAATAACAATATCGAAGTTATTGATGGTTTCAAGACAAAAATCTATTTTTTTTAAGTCACCTTCGATTAATTCAATTGAGTCTATAATATCCAATATATACTCTCTTCTTCCTCTTTCAAAATTATCAATGATTGTAACACGTGCACCATCATAAACTAAGTCTTTACAAAGATTTGAACCAATAAAACCGGCGCCGCCGGTTACAAGCACACTTTTATCTTGCCAATAACTCATGCTAAAGTCCAGCTTTCGGGGTAAAAACCTTTTCTATGTGTATATTCTGGCATATCTGGGTGATATTGATTTGGAGCTACTACAATTTTATTTGGATTTTGATTCAGGTACGCGGCCCACCAACCAAAAGAGCTAATATGACTTATAATATTATGATCACAAGACATTATTAAAGAAAAATCATTCATTGTTGTGTTGTTCTTAGAGAAAATAAAATCATTGCCCTTTAAATTTTCTTTGCACCAATCAATATCCGAGGTATTGTTATCACCAGAGAATCTTAAACCCCCAGAAAATACTAAATATTTTACTTTTTTTCCATCAAATTTTTGTAACGCAGACGTTAAATATTTACCATAGAAGCTATTTTTGTCTAATTTATTTGTTTTTCCGTACATTTCATTTAATTCTTTACTAGGATTTGAACCATTTGTGTTATCTCCTCTTCTTAAGTGAAGAGAAACAACCTCATATCCAGGAAATTTTTCTTTAATAGATTGAATTGTCTTTTGTGCTTTTTGTGTATATTGCTCTTTGGGTGTTAGTTCTTTTTTAATCTGCTGTTCGCAATGTTTAAAATAAAGCGTGCTTTGAAAAAAACCTTGAAGATTTGTTTCATCTTCTATATTAAAAAAGCCTTTATCATACTCCATATGGCTTGGTTCCGCATAAGTTTTAAGATGTCTAAGACGTGGTTGATCTGCTGGGCCCAGAAAAGAACACTCAATATTAAATTCGCCTAGTAAACAATTTTGGCCGTGCCAATTTCTATTGTCAGGATTAGGAATCGATACCTCATATCCCCTTTGGAGTGCCAGTGATTTAAGAGCGCTATATTGGAATAATTGATTTCCCAATCTTCCGAGCTTTCCAAGTTCTAGAAATGTAATCATTAGCTATTCCTCAAAACACAAACCGGCTGATATGGAGTTTCTTGGCCTGTGTTCTGTTCATTGTGAAATGTTCCGTTTACAAAGCCATAGGTGCTTATCGGCTCCCATTCTTTAATTAAAAGCGGATATCTATGTTTTCCGTATACTCTATGAACATTAAAGTAAAGCTTATCATATCCAGTAGGAACCGCCAAATATAGTAGCGCATCTTTTTTTAATAACTTTTTTAGGTTGTGCATGGCTTCTAAATCTCCATCAGGATTTAGTGGATCGCCATATCTGCCTAGGCCGTCATGTTCATAAGAAGAAATAGAAAAGCAAGCATCAAATAAAATATCACCTTCATTTCCCGGCTTAACATATTCAATTTTTGGATGAAAGCTTTTTCTATCAGAATATTCAATAACTGTGCATCTTTTGGCGCCATAGACAATTGCCATGGCTTCGTACCATGGATATGCGGAACCCGCAATACACACGTGCTTTCCTTCGATTGGATAACCTTGTAACGCATCATATAACCAAAGGTCTGTGTCCATATAATAATTCATATCCCTATTTTTTATTCTTTGAACACATTTATCAAATTCTTCTTGAGTAAAATTAGAATTTATCATTTGCTGTATATCATCACTACAATCATTTCGATAATGATGTAATACCGGTACTTTTCCATCCATGGAATATTTGTTATACAATTCGCCAGGGATCGCTTCAGGTGCTTTCATTTGTCATCTCCACGTTTTTAAACAATTCGAACTCTCTCAAATCTCTATAAAACGGCTCTTCAGGAATATCTTCCATATGTTCTGGATAATTTTGCATAAGCATCAGTCCGCGTGCGGCTTGCTCAGGGCTCATATAGGCATTCCAGCCATTGATACTAATATTATCTTCGTGATACATCACTTCGCCTCTGCCTTCATAACGACCCTTTCTAAACCACTTAGCAGCCTCTTCGTCATCAGTTAAAATCATGCCCCCCTTACCTATCTTCAGATGTTTTTTGATATGGAAGGAAAGGCACATAAAGCTTCCTGGGATATACATATTGCTTGTTAAGCGCTTAGCTGCGTCGTAGATTGGATAAGGTTCCAGCTGGTAGATTCCTTTCCACCTGTAGTCTTTAAACTTGAGTTTGCCGCCGGCATGCAAAATTGACTGCGGGACTGATAGATACGTTCTTGCGGGGATAGTTACTTCTTCAACATTAAAATATTCACAACACAACAAAAGTGCGTCTGTACAATTATCAGTAGATACGGCGTATTTTGAGCCACAATAATCAGCCACAGTTTCTTCAAACATCTTTACAATTTTATAAGGATTGTGTCTCATTTAGCCCACACCATTCCCCAGTTGACTCTTCTATCTTTGTCGATAGACTTCGATAATTCACTCTTTATCTCTTTTAGTGAATAATACTGAGGTTCACGAAGAAAAGTATCGCCTGCTGGATCATAAGTCAAATGCTCATAGATATCTCCTTCTTCGAAATATCCCAAAACGCCAAACTTTTCATACCCTAAATTTTCTAATAATTTAAGGCATAAAAAAAGCTCTTCATTCATTTCTTCATTCCACTCAAAGCATAACTTTTTATTTCTCTTTGTTAATCCTTTGATTACGTTGCTTTCGTATCCTTCAACATCTATTTTAATTAAATCCGGAACTCCATAAATTTCTATGAGCCTGTCTATTGTAATTGTTTGAGAAGGTCTTTTTATATAACGGTGAACCTTTGTTAGAAAAGCGTGCATATTTCCGAATTGTGATTCTATTAATTTTGTAAAATCTTCAACAGATATAGATGAAAAATCTATTCTCTTTATCCAGCGCCACTCTTCTCTTTCAACAACACTTGGATTTTGTTTTAACATAAGTGCAGCGTTATCTATATACTGCTTTATTATAACTGTATTGCCTAAAGCAAATCTTGAATTGTTCATATAGTGTTCAGATATAGTTGACATGCCAGCTTCATTCAAATTAATATTTATTGTTTGAAAATCATCATTTCTATCACTAACAATTTTATCTAAATATGTTAATTTTCCGTTGTGCTTTGACGCGTTATAAGCTTCATAAATTTCATAGATCGGATCTATTGCCACAATATCACAATCAGGCCAGCGGGTTCGGCATGCATCAGTAAATCTAAACTCATTTGAGCCAATGTCAAAAATTAACTTATTCATATTTTTCCTTAACAAGCTTTATAACTTGATTAAAATGAGAAATTCTATTTGAAACAGATGGGTGAATATTGTTTTTATCATACAAACAACAATTAAGCCCTACCTGTTGTCCTGGTAGATAGTCTAAGACGTAGCTGTCGCCAATATATAGTGTCTTTTTTGGATTCAAATTATTATTATTTATAATGTATTCGTAAAATTTAATGTCGGGCTTCTCTAAGCCAATACATTGCGAAACTTCCAAAAAATCAAGCTCATCGGTCAGGCCTAATTTATTAGCAAGCCTCTCTTTAAGCGTTCGATCAAAATTGGATGCTACTCCAACATTATATCCTAATTTCTTTAATTGTTTAATTGTGGCCATGGCGCCATCGTGCAAAATCCATTCCTTATGAATCTTATCAAAATAGTCATAGAGTGCAATACAATTTTTATTTGTATAATCTAGTTCTAAAGTGGATAGAAGAACTTTATTATATTTTGTTTGAAAGAAATTCTTTTTGGACTCTTTATCAATAATTTCAAAACAACTATAATGGCACTTGTCATCTGTAATTTTTAATGCATCAACAATCTTGCTCTTGCTAATTTTTATGCCCTTGTCTGTTAAAAAATTATAAATTACGTTTTCTCTTTTTGGATTTAAGTAAGCTAATGTGTTTACAAAATCAAATACTACAGTATCAATCATTTTTACTCCTTGTTAAAAGCTTCTCTCTTTGTTCTTGTGTGATAAAGATTTCTTCATAATATCTCATAACATAAAATTTCTTACTATGCGAGAGAGGGAGTATACTCTCTTTTAAAACAAGCTCTTTAATGGCCATTTCGGGCGCATTGAAAACATTGCTAATAATACCAGTAGTACCGGAAAAGCGCCCATTCAGCTCAAAAGGACAAACTTTGCCATTCTTTAATCTAAATTGAATATTTAAATATTTCATTCTAATATGGCTAGCAATAGATGCAATCTCTTCTTCAAGTTGCAAGTTTAATACGCGTTCGGCGGTATATGTCGAGCCATCTTTAAGGGTTCTTTTTAAAATACAAACCCCTTTAATTCTATTATCATTTCCAAGATATACGCCCGCCGTGTATTCGTCGCCATCTAAATATTCTTGAATAATATAATCTTTATTGTTTAAGAATGGCCTTATTTCTTCTTTTGAATTTATTAAATGGATATCTTTCGATCCACAACCTTCTCTTGATTTAATAATCACAGGAAATTTATTGTGGTCAATCGTTGCAACCAAATCTGTTTCTGGGTATGGCAAGGAGAAATCCTCTAGGTATCTTGCTGTCATATATTTATCATTGCAGATCTGTATTTTGTGATACTCATCTACAAAAACGCTACAGCTTGTTTCGGATTCTATTTTCTCCTTATTCTTCGAAATTATAGGTATTTCTAAATCTATGCAAGGAAAAAATATATCAATCTTATGAGTATTAATAAATTTAATCAAGTAAGATACATAATCTTCGTAAATTGTAGGACTAATAAAACAATCATCGTCAAGATAAAGCCATGAATCATTAACACTTGAGCTAATTTTAAATATGCGCAATTCTAAATCAGATTTATTAAGACATCTGATAACACCTTGCCCTACGTCACCACCAACACCGCTAACTAAAACATTAATCACTAATCAACTCTTTTGATATATTGTATAAATCATTAGCTACGAAGGCCGGATCGTTAGGTGTCGTTTTATTAAAATTTTCATTATAAAAGTTTTCGTCTTTAGAGAGCATTTCGTGCATTCCGGTTTTAGTGATTCCGGGATTAAAACCGTACACTTTCAAACAATTATTATCCTCAGTCTCGATAAACTTTAAAAAGTTTTCAACAAACAGCTTGCTAGAACTATAAACACCAAGGTGCTTGTTTATGCTATGTGCCGCGCCAGATGTGATATTAATAATATACAACGGATTAGGTATCTCTGTCAAGAGTTTTATTAGAATCAATGGCGAATATATATTCGTTGTCAGCGAATTTACAATCTCATAATTTTTAAAGGTAGATATTTTACCTATAGGGCCCAAAGAGAAGGCGTTGTTTACAAATATGATCTTGTAATTTGAATAGTCTTTTTTGATTTTTTCTCTAAGATGAAATGAAAGAGCACTGACCCCTTCAGTATGTGAAAGGTCTACTTTATAATCATACTTATCTGCTTTGTTTCTGTTTATAGATATAAAATCGCAGCTGTTATCTAATAATATCTTTTTAAATTCACAACCAATCCCACGCGATGTGCCTGTTATTATATATAAGATATCTTGCATGCTACCACACGCATTTCATATTGATATATTTATTATCTTCCTTTAACCAATATGCACGCAGATATGCGCGCGATGCTACCCATCCGGTCATTTCCATTAACGGATTAAGTGTACTTCCAATATCCATATATATATTCTTAGCAAATATCGAAAACAGATCATAAATTAAGAAATTTGAAAGAGTTCCAGCGGAAAAAAGGAATAAATGATCCTCAATTCCATTTTGTCCAATCCAATTTTTCATTTCTTGTATGAGATCATAATTGTTTACATGACAATTGTTTCCAACTCTAAATGTTTTCTTAACATCGAAAGGTAAATTATCAACATTTGCAGCCTCATTGCAAACATATACAATATTATAATTTGCAAATTCTGGAACCATTTCCTCTATAAATCTACTATAGTTTCCGTTTATCAATAAATTTGCCCAGGTTAGGTTGTCGCCAGGGGCCTTGTTTAGGTGGTCAGCTTGCCACATAAAATCTTCTTGACCCACACAACATCTACAGCTAATCCCTTTAATATAGTTTGGTTTTACGCACTCAAAAGCTTCGATCAGTTTCTCTCTATACATCTGCTGTTCTTCGGGAATAAATTCCTTTAGTTCTTCTTCACCCCATTGACCTGAGTGTGTCTCGCCTCTGAGAAAAACCTTATCTTTTTCAATTTTATATCTTCTATTTTGCATCATATATAATTCTCCATCAGAAAATCTAAGAAATGCGAAATTGTGTCTTTTTTGAAGAAGATCTAGAACAAGCTGAAACTCTCCACTAAAATCTTTTTCTTCTGATGTTTTTGGGGCCGGTATTGTCATATTATTTATCCTCTGCGGAGTCCGGGTGTTAATCCTTGCTCATTAGCTAATTTTTTGTATTTTTTATTAACAAAGCCATAATCGCCATCATATTGATCAATCAACTCAAAATTATTTGCATGCATATATTCTACCATATCTCGTTTTTTGATACCATAGATAATACTTTCATCATCATAAGCCTCGGCTCTAAAGTATACAACTCTATCCATATACTTTTTACAGCTTTTAAGAGCATCTAAATCTTTACCCTCTACGTCTATTTTTATACATTCAATAAACGGAAATCTTTTCCAATCAACATGTTCTAATATTGTGTCCAGCGAATAAGATGGAACCTTAAATACTTTATTAACAATATTTTTTACATCTTCTGTATTTCCAGCAGGACGTTCATTTGCCTCGATCATCCCCTCTACGAGTGAAGAACACCCAATAGAAGGATATGATGAATAAAAATCCTGCATTATGATGCCATCAACATTATCAATGGCTCCACGAATAAGGTTATATCTATGATTGATCTCGCCCACTTCTTTTAAGACAGGAAATAATCGAAAGTTTTTCTCAGGCGTCTGGATCGCTTGCGGGCCTATCGTAATAACCCCTTGAGGCGTTTGCCAGCCCGGCCAAGTTTCAATAAAATTAATATCAACATTTTTTTGATCGGACAAGTCCAGCCCAAGTATTGTTGATTTTAAAAAAATCTCCGATATATATCCTACAAATCTACAAATTTTACCTCTAGCTAAAAATAAGGAATTTACATATCCATTTGAGGTACCGCAGTAATATAATTGTTGTAAACAAATTGGATTAGCTTCTATTCCGATGATGCCGACATCTTCACTATTAAGCAACCAGCTGCAACTGTTTGGTGCACTCGTTGAAAGTCCTAAATCTAATCTTATTTTTTTAACCTCAATTGGAAAATCAAAATTTCCATCTATCATCGGATTGCCGTAAGCCACAAGATCGCCAACTTCTATTGTTCTATTGGCAAAGTCTCTATAATATTTATCTTGTAGTCTGAGTCCACCGGGCTCAAGGCCGGTGCATAAAGTATATGATGAATCGATCGATTCATCAAATTGTTCCGCGTCTGCAGCATACAACGCTTTGACGTCAGCTTGTCTTTTATCTGTCATAATTTAATATTCCTTACTGTTTGCCAGCCTTTTCGGAGGCCGGCCTGCACGCACATATCTCGTTCAGAAAAAAATTGCTGATGTGAAACGTTGCTGTTGGTTGATGTTGCCTTGTTGTCGATACCCAATTCATTTCCAAGTATCGAGCCGTGTAGTTCTTTATCGTTCGGCGGATGTGGTGGACAATATGTAGGAATTCCTCCATGAATCTTAGCCATAAAAGCGAATTGAATGTCTTCTCCGTTTTCCCAAGTGGTTGGCTTCTCTTGCCATAGATATCTTAGCCATTCGCGCTTAAAAAACCATGCGTGGCCCACCAAGTCAACTTCTGTGACTTCTGAGTTGTGTGTTGGCCAGCCGCACCTATCGTGCTTTACATAATAAATATCGTTCAGTATTACACCAGCAGAACCCAATATACCTTCATGAGTTTGCATGGTGTTCATACAATTCTCAAGCCACTTCGATCCGGGAATTGTATCATCATCAAATAATGCCAAATATTCTGTATCTGCTAACAGAGCCCCTGCAAATCTGCCATAAAACTTCCAATTAAAATTATTGTGGAATATTCTATCTACTCCTAAAGATTCAAAGTCAAAATCCTTATTGTCTTCGTGGGCATTTACCCATAACCATATTTGCTTCGGCTTAATAGTCTGATTCCGGAGGGCTTCTATCTGCATTTTAAGATTATAAGGCCTGCGATATGCGTTTAATATTACTGTGATATCGGAATCTTCTGCATTTGTTATCTTTTTCTCGCTGTGTATTGCTTCTTTTATATCATTAAAGACTCTCTGTCTTTGTTCTCGCACGAACTCGATTAATTCCTTGCCTTTATATAACTTAAACCAATCTTCTGATAAACAACCATTATTTGCAGTTGTATTAACTTTACATCCCAACATGCGTGCTTCAATAATCACACGATTAAAGGTTTCTAATACTTTTGGAAAATACAAATATCTTTGATGCTGTGACAATTGCTTAATAAAAGCAGCGTAATCTGGAGATTTAATTAGCGTATATGGTAGTTCCTTCTCTTCACAATATTGAACACAAACTTTCGTATTCTTTGTAGGGTTCTCGCTATTAACAATTGAGTAATCATCTATCTTTTCATTATCCATATTTGATTCGATAATCGCAAGCTGTTCATCTGTCCACAGATTCATTCCAAGATTAACAACATTAGAAATGCCTAAGTTTTTTTCAATCACTTCTTTGTGTAATCTTGATTGTGCAAAAATAGCTTTTGCGTTCGTATAAAAAACACGATTAATGATCTGCTGTGGAGGGGCCTTAAAGTCCGTAAATATAGATGGGTCGCGAGATCTTAAATACTTGTGATCGTGCTCCATAATACAATAAGAGCCTGGATATTTCACAAGCTCTTGTTTTGTCTGTTCGCGCAAATTACAGAAATTAGATATAATAAATTTAAATCCAAATTTGCGATATAGTTTAATATGATTATCGCTAGTAGCGTGCGAATTAAATCTTGCTATCTTATAGCCATCGTCACGGAAGAGAGACATTAATACACTATCGCATATCTCTCCGCCGCCGGCGACCTGATCTACGAAAAAATCAGATATAAAAACTATTTTTTTCATTAATCAAATTCTAATACGATATCTTCTGAAGCCCCTGATTCAGTGGCAGATGCGTCTATTCCAAGAGCTTTACAAACAGAATCAACCATTATGCCATATTGCTTTTCTTCAGAAAACATATCGTGTAAATATGCTGCATGATTTTCAAACTTTTTTCTAACTTCGTCAGAATTTTCAGAGGTTAAATCTGCATAACATTCTCTCATTTTTTGTTTAGCCGAGTGCTCTCTAGGATTTGCCCACATTGATTCTTTTATAATGACATTTTCCCATACAACATGTTCAGGTACTGGATGAAGATCATATTCTACATTATAAAATTCAGATTTGCCAGTCTGCTTGTTTACAAGAAAATCCAGCTGGCCAGACCAGCCAGGAGCTATTACGGGCACTCCAGTATATGCCGCCTCAAACACAGGCAGGCCAAATCCTTCTCCATGAGTGAGTGTAAGAAAGGCTTTAATTTTATCATGTTCAAATAAAGAGTGAACCTCTTTATCATCTAAATCACCGTGCAATAAATATATCTTGCATTTTCTATCAGGGGCGCCGGCTACAAATCCCCTTATATCGTGAAACAACTTTTCTCTATCCATTAAACAATTTTTAGCTATATTGCTTTTTATAACAAGACCAACTTCATCGTTATAAAATTCTTCTAAAAAGAGCTTGATTGTATTTGGTAGGTTCTTTCGGGGGCCAAATTGAGCCATTACTAAAAAGTTAAAATCATACTCAAGGTCTAGATCGAGCTTTTCACACTCTCCAAAATCTTTAGTAGGGTAATTCGCTACATCAATTGGCGTTTCTAAGATTTTTGAGTGTTCTTGATTTGTCTCTTGATGTTTAAAAATATATTCTGTTCCTTCATATGTGCTCTTAGAGTGACCTGAAACAACAACTATACGATCCATAATATTGCCTTTTTCGATCCACTGATAAGCCACTTTTGTAGTTTCCATGCCGGCAGTAAATCCTACATTTATTGGGGCGATTTTTTCCCATTCATTTGGTATAGTAACTTGAAAACTTACGTCAAATCCACCACCACTTTGAACATAGGCCAATGTCTTTTCAATATTTTGATCAATCCACAATCTCTCTTCGTCTTCTTCGCTTACCCAGGAAGTTTGGCCCCACTGCAAAGGCTGTATATAAATATCAAATAAATCAGGTCGAGAGCGTAAGGCTCTTAAGGCGAATCTGGATTGTTCACCATATCCGGAGCGCGTCAAAAGGGGCCCTTTAAAAAATAATTTTGTCTTCATGCTACCTCCAATAAGTGCCATCTCTTATAACCCTTGCGAGTTTCCCATGAGCCGTGTGCTTCAATAAGCTCATCTATCAATTCAACCCAATTTTTATTAAACTGTTCAAAACTATAATTGTCTTTTACATGCTGTATACCCTGAATAGACATTTTTTTATAGGCTTTATCGGAAATGTTCAAAGCCTTCTTTAATGTATCACTAAAATCTTTTTGATTGATTCTATCTTCATAAATATATGGCACTTGCAACGAGCCGATTACAGCTTTCGAAGATGGTTGGATGCCCCAACCAAACCAATTTTTACCATCAGTTACTTGTTCTTGAAGTCCTCCTGTCATATTAACAATTATAGGAGTTCCGCAAGACAACGACTCCAGTGTTGCGAGGCCAAAGCCTTCGGCATCCGATATATTAATAGTAAAATCCGCTGCATTGTACATAGCCGCTAAAGCTGTTGCATCTATTTTCTGTGTAGATAGAAGTACTTGGCCGTCATTAACACCAAGATGATTAATTATATGTGGCAAATCTTGTCCATGCGGATCTCTTGCATCTGTGTGCATAAGAAGCGTGGCCTTGTCATGGCCAACTTCATCAAGAAACTCCTTAAACCACCAAATTAAAGTACCGCTTTGTTTTCTGCGAGCATTTCTATTGTTCCAAAAGAAAATCTTTTTATTTGGATTCTTGTGGTTTACGCTAGAATCTTGAATTCTTTTTCTTACTTCGGCGGTGGCCTTTAAGCGGTCGTCATCGCTCTTTTTAAATTTTCTGAATATAGCTGAATCAACCGCATGCGGAAGATAACTGGAAGAAACTTCTGGAACCACATCTTTAACAACCCCATGGGTAACTTTTGAAATACATGCAATATGATCGGTTGATCTATAATAATTTCCATTAAACACCGGCGCCGGCCAATTATCCCATACATGGTAATAAACCATTGGCACGTGGGCCCTGATTTCGTTTTCAATCTCCCACAGCCAACCATAAAATCTCGGATCAGTCATAAACCAAAGCAAATCTGGTTTTTCTTTTTGCAATAGAGAGCGAATCATTTCATGATTGCCATAGCCATCAACCGGAAAGACAACCCAATCATCACCATATGGATCAATTTTCAGTGGGCTATAATCTTGATGCTTCATGGCCCCTCCAAGACAAATAAATTTATATCTATCTGTTTTTAAAAGCGCTTCAACAAAGTACCTTGTTTGTGTACCAACACCTGATGGTGATAGCGGATGGTCGGATAAGACCAAAATCTTTTTCTTTTCTGTCATTTATTCCTCATGGACAATCTTTTGTGTGTCTAAACGTACATCGCTCACACGAGAGCCTATTTTTAATATAACGTTTATTTTTAATATTGTATAATGCTTTGTGCAATAGTTTAAGGGCGTTTTCAGTTTTTCTTTCGCCGCTCGTAACCCTAAATAGTTCCACTCTGTTTTTCTTTGCCGTTCTCTTAAGAAGTGCAAAATGTGTTTCTACATTGGCAGGATCAATTTCCATCTTTTGCGCAAAGAAGTGTTTATAAAGAGTAAGCTGGTAGGTTGTCATCTTTTCGCTTCTGCGACGAGAATCCCAGCCCCACGAGCAAGTCTTCCAATCAAAGATATGTACCTTACCATCTGGTGTTGAAACGATCGCGTCGATATACCCCTTGAACATATAATTTTCTTCACCAGGGATTGGCTCATAAAGTTTAAGCTCTACTGCTTCGACGTTGTATTCTCCGAAATATTCTTCGACTGCTTCTTCGATCTCTGGAAGTAAAGCTTTCCCTTGTCCCACCATTTGATCAACCAATCCGCTATCCACAGGCACATCGTCTCCGAGGTCAGTAATATGATCATTAAAGCTACGAACAAAAAATCCTTCATCGTCGATCTCTTCCTTTAATAGTTTTTTCTCGCATACAGCATGAATAGCTGATCCGAATGCGGTGAACTCATTTCCTTTAAATCCCTTGAGCTTGTCGATGCGCGTAAGTTTATGATAAAACGCGCAAGTTACCCAATCTTTGAGTTCCGAATATGATATATGTGGCAAAATCCCTCCAGACTTATATTATAGTATAACAACTTTTTTATTAGCTGTCAAGTTCTTCTGGATTTTGTAGGTAAATTAATTTTTTGTAAAGTTCGGGACTGACTCTTTTGAAAAAATCATGCTCTTCAGGATGCAAAAAGAATTCAGTAAATCCAGTTGCAAAATATTCTCTTAGGGATGTGGCTGCATACGGAGTTAAAAAAACTCCTGCCATTATGCCTGCCAACTTATCATACCCGATCTTTTCGTAAAGAAATATATCGAACTCTTCATTATATTCAGGATCCATAAAAATAGAACTTGGCGCCCTGAAGTCCATGTTCCATAGAACATCATGAAGGTGTTTTCTTTTTCTTAGAAATTCTTTCTCAATTTTCTTATCGCCATATAAAAAATATCCATGCGGTTCTTCTAAAGAGTGAGAAATCTCGTGCACTATATCATCATATAAGTCTGCGGAATCATCCTGAACGTTGGATATATATAATGTCCCACTATCATAAAATGCATTAATACTTCTCTCCTCAAACTCATCAAACCAACCAAAAATAATCATCTCTATTTCTGATATCAAGTGTTCAGGGATGTTTGTCTCAACTTTCGCGATCACTTCTTCGACATCAACACCTTCTACTGGTTCTTTAAAAAAGACATGTAATCCAGTAGAGGTATAAAAATCAGTCTGCTGCTCTAACAGCTGCTTCTGCTTTTTCTTTATAAAATCCCTCAGCATCTTCTAATCCTAATTGATAACCACGAAGAAAGTTTTCTTCTGCGAATGCAAGAGTGAATTCAGGAAAATCAGTTGCTAAAGTTTCTGCTATCATATTAACTGTTACTTGTTCTTTGTCGAATTTTTGGCCCGTATAGCCAACCAAATAAGTCTTTAATTCTGAATCTGGAACAACCGGCATTGCAAGTGTTTTATTTGTGTGCAATTCCTGCTCTGTGATAACTTTCTCTTCTTTTTCTTTTGACATTTATATTTCTCCTTTGTTTATAAAACTTTTGAAGCAAGTGTTGCCAACTCGCTTCTTTCACCTTTTTTAAATGTTACATGTCCCGCAATTGGATGTTGTTTAAAACTCTCGATTGCGTGCGCTAAGCCATTTGATGTTTCATTAACATAAATATTATCGATTTGCTCAATATCGCCTGTCAAGATGATTTTTGTACCATCTCCTATACGTGTAATAATAGTCTTAATTTCATGTTTTGTTAAATTTTGGGCCTCATCAATCACAACAAAAGCATTAGCAATCGAGCGACCACGAATGTATGTAAGCGCTTCAATTTCAATCTTACCTTTCTCCATATACATTTCTAAACTTGTTCTGTCTCCCATTAAAAACTTTAAGTTGTCTTGAATTGGCATCAACCAAGGGAGCATTTTCTCTTGCATGGTTCCGGGCAAAAACCCGATATCTTTTCCAAGAGGCTGTACAGGCCTAGAGACTATGAGGCGAGAATAATGATTATGTTCAGATCTCATTCCTATTGTTTGTTGTAAGCCAGCAGCAATTGCCATTAAAGTTTTACCACTACCTGCTCTTCCAATTAGAGAAACAATTTTAACACTGGGGTCCATTAACAAGTCCATGGCAAACGCCTGCTCCTTGTTTCTTGAATTAATATTCCAATCGGGTAGCTTGTCATGTATTATATTTTTTAGGGGCATGTGGTGGCTAGTAAAGCGGGCTAAAGCTGTTTTTTTATCGTTAGCATTAGATACCATCATGATAAATTGATTTGGATACCATAGTTTGTTCACCTCATCTTCTTCGATAAGAATATCTTCACCATCATAAAACCTATCAACAACCTGATCGTCAACAAGATGCTCTACAAACCCGCTATAAAGCTGATCCGAAGATTCTGCTGCTTTTTCAGTAATATAGTCTTCTGCTATCATTCCGATCGAGTCACAAATTACTCTCATATTAATATCGCGGGAAACAACAATTATCTTTCTATTTGGCTGTTCTTTTTGTACAGCTTTCGCAGTAGCAAGTATAATATGATCAGGTATTCTAATATCTAAATCGGGAGGAAAAACGGAACCAGTCAAGCAGCTATAGGACATAACTTTAACAAGACCTTTTCCTTTGCCAAGTCTAATTCCTTTCTGCAGATCTCCGACCCCTCTAAGTTCATCGAGGGTTCGAATTATTCTTCTAGCGTTTGTTCCGGCAGAATCTTGTCTTTTCTTATGCTTGTCGATTTCTTCAAGCACTTTAAGAGGAATAAAAATATCATTATTGCCAAACTCAAATATTGAATTAGCATCTGTTAAATAAACGCTGGTATCCAGCACATAATTCTTTTTAGCCATTTGATTTAATTAGTTTGATTATATTTGTTTCATATACAAATGTTTCCACCTCATCGGGAAACTTAAATGGTATCTGCCATTGTTTTCTAAGCATATCTGCTTCTTTGCGTTTTGTCAAGTGCACTCTCCATTCTATATAGGGCGGATCAAAAGAAGTTTTGCGTTTTATTTTCTGTAATAACTTAACGTGAAAGTTGGGAATTGCTTTTCCAGCACTAGACTTAACTAGCACAATATCGCCCACTTTATATTTCATTAAAGTAGCTATGGTGCTGCCAGCAGCGAGGCTCATAAAGTTCGGAGCCTCCAACTGTTATCTCGGCAATATCTTCTACTTTTTTATGTGTGTAATATGCATCCTGGCCGCAGACCGTACAGACAGCAGGACACTTTTCAATACATGTGGCCCAGGGAAACATAGCTTCAACCTCGTCAAATGCCTTTCCAGTCGCAGATAAATCTAAAGACGATACTACAATCGTTTTACCTTTTTTAAACAAGTCAGTAAGCACCCAGGA
>Ga0209756_1000094_pt1 | contig 80341 bp, 77 predicted proteins | sample ETNvirenome_6_85_FD_184071 | JGI IMG/M metagenome (GOLD analysis project Ga0209756, IMG submission 184071) | Marine viral communities from the Pacific Ocean - ETNP_6_85 (SPAdes) (version 3) | ecosystem: Environmental > Aquatic > Marine > Oceanic | place: Pacific Ocean | collected 2013-06-19 | reverse complement strand
TTTGTAGGTTTTCTGGTGTGAGGTTTTCCATGCCTTCTTCAATAGGCGTAGTACTGTTTTCCTCGGAAAGCACTGAAAGCTCTTCTTTGATGATCTGCTTGAGTTTGGATTTGGTGATTTTCATTTTAGGAATGCCCCATTTCGTAGTCACGTTCGGCATCTGCATCGGCGTCATCTCGACCGGCTTGGTAGCCAGCGTCATAATCATCGCCGACATCAGAAACAGGAGGCTCGCCATACTTGCCATCCTGATAACCGCGTTGGTATTCCTTCGAAGTATCTTTTGATCCAAGTCCAACACCGGCATGGCGAGTGCCGTGTTCCTTGAGAACTGCTTCGAGTTCTTCTTTGATGATCTGCTTAAGTTGTGCTTTGGTGATTTTCATCTTATTGTTCCTTTATTTGGGTGACATTCCTGCGATAAGCGTCCAGCGCTTATAAACTTTCTCTTCGTTAAGAGGGGATTTAAGAATCTTGGAAGCAAATTGTCCACCTTTGCCGCCTTTCACATCCTTTCTAATTTTTTTTACAAAAGTCGACTGAATCTTGTCGGCTGTTTTTTTGGCAAGAGCTTTTGGATCGGGGGACCCTTTGATCGCATCTGCGTCAATATTAAGGCTCGCGAGGACGTCCGGCACTTCCTCGCCATTAATCACATTATTGAAGTCTGCCAAAATAGCTTTTACTAATTCATTATAGTTTTTGGGCGATTCGCTTGGATCCGCAATAGGCAATTCTCCAATATCATATCCAGTAATGGCAGCAATTTTTTCTGAATCACAGAGCCAATGACTGATATGATCTGCTGGCTCAGCACTGGGATCCCCTATAGGATTGACACACACGGCGGACGTAATGTCTTTCACCGTCTCTGGTGATACTCGTTGATCATCTTTATTCATAATAACAACGAGGTTGTTTAAGAGAGCCGAACCTTCAAACTCCGTGTTTAATAGTTTCTTAAAATGTTCTTCGATTGTATCGCCACTGCCACCTACACCGCCATCTTCTCCGGAGGCGGCATCATAATACGCGGCAATTTCGTCCGGGGGGACAGCGCGCTTTCCACTTACAACGGCCCTTTCTAAATTGCCTAAATAACTAACTTCCGGTCCAGTCTTTAACCAGACAATCGTAGTCTCAAATCCTGCTTTCTTAGCGATCTGTAGCTGCCCAGCATAATCTTGAGTCGGCAAATCTTCACCAGCGGAATCTAAAATAAAAACATCTTTTGCTGCTTGAGATAAATCTCCTTCGACTTCGCCGGCGCCGGCCACTTGTTTGGCTAGCTGCGCGCTATCAGCCGCTTCTGCTTCCTTTACTTGTTGTTGCCCTCTACTCATGAACTGTTGTAATTGTGTTTCCAGTTCATCGTTATATCTTTTAACAGCCATGTTCTTAATCGTTTTTGCGCTAGGATCTTCTCCCCACCCAGAACGAAGTTGCATATACATAGCTTTTATGCCCTTGTGACCGTCCTTTCCCTTTAAGGCTTCTCTAGCTTCCTCATCTTTTGTACCCGCATACGCTTCAACGTTAGGAAAAGTTTGAGAAAAAAGTTGACCCCCTTGTGGTGTTGCCAACTGATCGGGAGTTGCCCCAATTGCGCCGGCTATCGTAGCAATAAGGTTGATATCGCCCTGTGGTTTCTGGCTATAATTATTTACTGCGGCGGTCCATTGTTCGGGATTTTGTGCGGCGCGCGCCAATGTTTGATAGTCTTTTGCTGCCAAGTCCCACTGCATTAATCTCAAAACTGAATCCACCTCGGAGGCAAACTGATTTATTGTTCCAGGAGGGAGTGACTTAATAAAGTCGCCGCCGGCCATCTTACCACCAGTGGCTTGAATAACTGAACTCATAAAACGATCTGTGGCGATTACCCCACCCTTTCCGGTACCGGGGCCGCCCACCATAATAATAAAGCTTTTGCCGCCGGTTTCGCCGGCGAATCCTATGTTCTGCATAATAGCAGCAGCATCTTTTACTTTTTCTTGTGATGTTTCTTCTTCGGAAAGGAACTTGTTCCAGTTTTCCATTAAGAGCTTCATTTCGTGGTGCTCTCTCTCATGTATTTCAGGCGCTGATCAAGTTGATCAATCTGGCGTTGGACGTGGATATAGTCGTCGCACCAGACGTTTTCGTGCTCTGGAGCGCGCTGATAAGGATCCCCCATATCGATCTCTTCAGGGTTGAATCCGGCAGCTTGACATTTTTCCACTGCTTGATTCTTACGCGCTCGGAAGTGTTCAAGTTGACTAATCACCTGTTGTCTTGGGCTTTTTTTGGGAGGCGCGTATCTTGGACTATCTAGTCCGCGCTCACTCGTGGAGTACCTGCGCTGCCTGCCTGACGCCGGGTCGTATCTGCCGCCAGATTGGCGAGCATAAGAGGCTTCTTCTAACTCTTCTTGAATAAAAGCCGCTTCGAGTTCTTCTTTAATAATCTGTTTGAGTTGTGTTTTAGTGATTTTCATCGGGGTTCTCCTACACTGCCGAGAGCAAATTCATCAGTAAATAGTCGTCTCGATCGATAAAGCTCGCCTTTTGTTTGCGTTCTTGGAACACCTCTTTTGGCATAGTGCCCACATCCTCGTATCCGCTCACATCAATTTTATAAAGCTCAATGTCATAACGCAACAGTGTCTCGATGATTCTGTTCTCTTTTTCTCTCGCATCTGGATCCAGAGCCATGTACACAGGAGTATCGTTGTATACAATTTTCTGTATTAATCTCGCGTCACTTCTTAGTGTCGACCCCATAATCGGAACACTATTCCCTGCAACGATTGCATCGAATACACCCTCAACGATTGTTAGATCCTCATTCCAGTCAACATACAATTCGTTGAACACAATGTTCTTTGAGGATCTCGGGTTCTTGTATTTATAGGAATCGCCGTTATAGGATCTCGCAATGAAATACGAGCAATCTCCCTCGTCATCAAACGATGGAATTATAATTCTATTTCGATACTCGCCGGTAAAGCAAAACCCAATCTTCCACTTAAGAACATCGGCTTCTGTTATTCCTCTCCTTCGGAGGTATCTCCAAGCAGTGATTGCTGAGCGTGGGATGCCGTTGGCTAGACTTTGGAAGCTTTCAGGTAGTTCGACTGGTTCGTGCACCTCTGCGAGCTTCTCAGTCGAAAACAGGTCCTCGAACTGAGCTATGTCTTGGCGTCCAGTTAACTCGTCCCAGCGCTGGAGATGTGTAAAGCTACCGTGGCGTCTGATCAAGCGTCGGACATTTCGTCCTTTGTAGTCGCACACCCAACATTGGTAGACGTTCTTTGCTATGTTAACCGACAGCTTGCGCTTATGATGTTCGCACGAGGGGCAGACGAACAAATACTCATCGCCCTGATTCGAACTATACCCTAGTGCATCACTCAGTATCTTTAGTTTTTTCTGCCTGTTGCTCAATTTTATAACCCGCCCTCGCTACTATAATTGCATCTGCCCGATCATAACTCTCGGGTTTTGGATTCCCATGCTTAGTATAGTCTATCTTGAAAGTGGGCTCGTTGTCAAGTAAAAACTTTAAAACAACTTCTTTTGCCTTCTGTCCGCGGGGGACTTTTATGCCGGCATGCTTGCGAGCGGTAGACGCGCCAACAAACTGTGGCTCTATCTCAAATAGTTCGTAGAGAAGCCACGAAACCACACCGTTAAAACGAGTGAGGGTTGATAAAGTCTTTGCAGAAGATTTGCCGCCCATGAACATGTGGAGCGATTGCTCGATGTAAATGTGTTCGATAGGATAGACTGAGCTGCCGAACATGACGCCGGGTTCGTTATTGCACTGGTACATCTCGTAGATGTCGAGAATCTTCTCTTTGATGACAAGTGTTTTAGCGAAGAAGCCTTTGTGCTTTCGCAGGTCGATCGAATCGTAATAGACCAACACTCCGTCTGCTACGACTGCAAAACCAGTTATGCTGGTTGAGATGTCAACTCCGAGAGTTGTCATTAGATATCCAATTTTAGTTTGAACGTAAGTGAATCTTCTTCCTTCTTAAGGACCGGATTCGACAAAGTAGCAACTCCAAGCAGGTTTTTATTCTCATCGTATATTCCAACTCTAGAGATATAGACTTGCCTTTGATATGAAGCACTATAATTAGTATAACTCGAACTGACGGTGTTTGCAACTAATCTTTGTGAATTTTCTTCGTAAACATGAGAAGAAACAAAACTGGATGTTGGGCTGTCGCCCCATTTCATATATGTCGGGTTGTTGGAAAAGTTTGCTTCGCCACGTTTGGCGTGGGTAAACATTGTTATAACTTGTGTGTTGGTCTCGCCTTTGAAAGAAAGTCCAAAGGAGGCGCTCCGGAATGTTAATGCGCCCGGGCTGGCGAGGGAGCCGCCGCCGACGATATTCATTCCGTCTTGGGCACCTGCACCAAAATAAACCCATGAGGGATCCTGCGTGGTGGAAGACCCCGATACCATCGGTAAATCAGCGTAACCAAGATCCCATGTTCCCGTGAGCATCAGAATGCCCTCGTCATATAAAGCTACGCCGGCGACTGAGCCGCTGCCGGGGCTGCCAACAGGCCCAACTTGTATTAGCTCGCCGTTGCGCTTAAGATCCTGTAGTTCTCCGATTAATGAGCCGGTATAATACCACTTCAGTGATAGTGTGCCGGGGTGGATTGTTTTTCCGTAGAAGATCGAAGGGACGTGAATAAGGTTCATTTTGTCTAACGTATCTTTATTACCATATGGAGAATCAACAAGATAAGCTGAGCTTCTAGCGCCGTAGAAGTTTAGCCTGTTCCTCAAAGCAACGTAATGTGCGTTATAATTAGACGTCGACTCAAACGGAGTAGTGATATACTCGCGGCTAATTGATGCTGACTGGATGCCGGCGCCGTATAATACGGATCCGGGACCGGCGGTATCCCATTCCGTGGGTGTCCAGCCATCGTCGGGATTCTCGGAGTTTCTTGCTGCGGTTGTTCTAAAACTACCGCCGGAGGAATCCTTGAGGATAAACTTATATGTGAAGGGGTTTTCAGGGTAACCGACACCGGCAGGCACTAAAGTAACTGGCACCTCTGGCTTTCCATCGGAGGTACCTTTGTTTTCAACGAGGACAGACGTGGGCCAGCTTCCGGCTTTATCAATGTTCCTCTCTTCAAGACTCACAAAGCCGGGAGGAATAGCACGAACCTGAGCACTGAATGCTCCGGATTGTTCTGGAATACTATTGTAATATATTGTCGAATCATAAATCACAAATTCTGCGCTAGGATACGCTTTCATTGTGTTAATGAGTAGATCGTTTTCTTTGAATTTCTTCAAAGACATTTTCTAATAATCCAATCGAACTCTTAAAACAAGCTCATTCGTAGGGCGTTTAGCGATTGGCTCAGAAACCTTTGCTACTGCCAGCAACTCATTGTTGGCACTGTATAATCCTACTGTCGTGATATATGACACCGGTTGGTCCGACGCAACATTCTTAACGCGAATCTTTGAACCAGTAGTATATGTGGGGTTCGAACTGTAGTTAAACTTGTTATGTGGGGCGCGGCAGAAGTAAATCTGAGAGTTTATCTCGGTTGTATTCTGGAAGGATAGACTGTACAATCTTCGTCTAATCGCATCACATGTTCCAGAAATTGATGCGCTGGCCCAAGCATTAGTAGTAGTATAGTTCGTTCCGATATCGTGAAAGAAGTCTGCGCAACTTGCTGACGAGCCGGCCGGCACAGCGACTTGCGAGGCTGTCATATTGAACACCGATGCACTAATGATGGCGATGCCTTGCTGGTAGAACACAACTCCTTGTGCTTCTCTGTTCGATCCTGTCGAGCTAAGTGCATATGATCCCATAGCACCGGAAGCATATAAAACTCCGTAGTCGCCGCCGCGAGTTTGCGTAGTGTTCGAACTATTGGCGGCGGAAGCGGAAGCGTCAGTTAACGTAACGATTGTACCGTTGGTATAAGCCCCAGCGTTATTGAAGGGGTTGACCCAACTAGCAGTACCAAAAGCAATACTAAAAGTACCTTTCTTCATTTGGTCTTTATAAAGAAGGCGCGAAAAGTTGACCATGAACACTTCTTTCATTTGGCTGTTGTTGTCGCCAAAATCTAGATCGCTTTCAAAAATCTCAATATCGTTCGCAGAGCCAGTATAGCCCAACAAGGTTTGTGCGAACTGATTATATGAGTTGATCTTCTTGGAGTTTTGTGTATTCGATGAAGCCGAGCAGAAAGAAGTATTATCATATCCAATCGTAAGATCAAAGATATGGTTAGCTGAAGAACTCAGATACGGGTAATCATAAACAGATTGAAACTGTCCGTGTGTATAGTTCTTAATATTGTTGTCGCTATAAGTCCCGCTGACGATTGAACCAGTAATTGGAATTGCTTCGTGCAAAAGCGTTCTCGTAGTTGTTACATCCGAGTTCGGGTTCAGGGGTTCAAAGTTTTTTACTGGCATTTATTATCTCCGATGTATATGCTCATTATACTGCCGTGGGACCTACATATCTAACGATTCTAAGGTTTACTTGTTTTTGTGCAGACGACTCTTCGCCCTCGACAAATACAGTACTATCGACAGTATCAAAGCATTCAGTGGACGACCAACCGTAATCTGTACCTACTTTATTAGTCGAGCCGTAAAGCGTATATAAGCTTGATCGTGTGCCTGTTGAAGTTGACTTCATTGTGTCGTCAACAGCAAAGTTTATTGCCGTTGCAGACGCTCTTGGCCCGGCGATTGCCGTTATGTTTGAATCTGACACGTTGGGGTTATACGTTACGGTATTATCGACACCCTTGATATAGGCGGTATTATAATTCTCAACTCCTTCTGTGGAGCCGACGAATGCGACCTGGGAAATTGGCATGTTGATATTTGCCTTTCCATCTGGGTCGTTGTTAAATCTGGCGTCCTTTCCGGAGGTTGGTCCCATGGCGCCCTTAAAGAATCGACTATCAAGCTTGACAGCTATTCTCTTGTCGACCATATTCTCGCTTTTTAAGTATCCTAGGCGGTTTGATTCTGTACCGTTGATGCCATCTGCATCGGCGCCATTTAATCCAGTCTCAACAAAGAGTTTCTTTCCATTAGTCTGTCCAGTTTGCAAGACGTATTTTGGATCTCCCAAGGCATCGCTAGCGATCAACTTGTTGTAAGTCTCTGTGTTTGCTGCAACCCAATAAACGTTGTTTGCGCTGACTACTGCCTCCGGGATCTTCTCGTTGACCACCATCTCGGGCATATAAAGTATATCGGATCGGTTAAACGAACGTAATCCATTTTGGATTGTTAGGTTTTCGCTTGTTGCCGCTTCGAAAATTGGTGTTTGGAGAATCTCCAAATCTTGGTATGCCGAGCCCGTGCCCGCTACATACAATGAATAATCTATCTCGTCATCGCCTAAAGCGAACTTTGCTATTTTAAAGTTCCCCTGCGCCATACGTCGACGGCCAGTGGTCGTTAAAACTGCATCCAATATGATGGGTCCCGAGTTGTCTAAAAAGCTCATTTATTATCCTCTCTCTTCATAAATAGTCTATAATATATTATAAGGCTTCAAAATTTCAAGTGCCGGCAAAGCGTATTATCCTTATCGGCAATTGTATAATTCTTGATGAGGCGCAACCTTCTACATAAATAGTACTATCAATATAATCGTATTTATCTGCTCCGGCAAATAATGTTTGGTCAATCGAACCATATATTCCATATTTTATATCTCTTGTTGCAGTCGATGGGCTCTTCAATGAATCGTCAATATCCATGGACACGGCTGTTGCGCTGCCGCGTGGTCCTGTAATCGAGGAGACCTTTGTGTCGCCACCGGGTCTTTGACCGGTCTTATTGAAGACCAAGTTATCAACGCCATGGAATATAAAGGTTTTGTAGTTCTCTATTGGTTCGCCTAAAGATACTGGCTCTATATCTTCAAGGGTTCCGAAGTTAACCCGCGAGACAGCAGAATCGGCGCCGTTCCTAAATACCGAAAGACTGGTTGGTCCGTAAAAATTTGTGAAGAACCGGTGATCAGCATTTAAATAATAGTAGTTGTCGAGCAACTCTGTGTTTAAAATGAATGACTTTCGCATACTTGGAGTACCTGCGCCAACCATATCTTCAGCCTCCAACCCAGATTCAATTATTATTCTAGTGCCTATTTGATTGCCGGGGCTTAAGATGTAGTTATCTGCTTTGGGTTGAATAAATGCTAGCTTTAGTTTGTCAACGGTCTCAGTATTGGCGGCAAGATAATATACGCTACCAGTTGAACTCTGCATTGCAGAATCTCCGAGTTGTTCGTTAGTCTTCAGAACTGGCAAGTATAGCAAATCATTTCTAGTAAAATGTGTGAGCGAATAGTTTATAACCGAGTTTTGTGCGGTAGTCGCCTCGAACACTGGGAGCCCAAAGCCTTGTGTGTTCATTACTTCATATGTGCCAGCGCTGCTCGTTGACATTGAATAATCTACCTCATCATCTCCAAAAGTAAATTTAGTAACTTTAAACTTACCTTCAGCCATCCTCTTGCGACCCAATTCTGTCAATGTTGCATCCAGGGCGATTGTGTTTGAGGTATCAATAAAAGCCATTTATAGTTCCTTCTCTATTACATAAGTAATGTTCAGATCAACTTTCTTGCCTGTCTTTTTAGATGTTAAACGGATTTTAAATTCTTTATCCCACAATGGAGTATCTGCTTGCCCAACCTGAATGTTTCCGTCAGATAATTGACTAGCGGCACTTTGAGCAAAATCGGCATTATCGGTCGACAATAATACGTGTTGTAGATTAGGGGTGACTTGGAATAACTTTTTGAAATGCTTTGAGGGAGTGGATGGGTTCGGTGGTTTGAGATCTTTTTCATTGATGGTTTCGAATGTGGCGTATTTATACCCTCCATCATTAACCAGTTCTGTCTCGTATATTTCAGACAGATGTCCCGGCACAAGATGTTCGTTAAGTGCTCGGAAGAGATAATAATACTTTTGATTTGTTTTTATCTTTTGTGTATAATGAGTAATGTTATGTGAAGTATCAGTATTGCCGATTCTCAAATCGATTGTTGAGATCAAAGAGCCATCAAAATCAGAAATCTGTGTTGGTTTCTTTGGTAGCCTGTATACTTCAATAAATCTCACCTCTGATTTATTGGACATGTCCTTTTGGATATTATCCGCACTATTAAGCTCATTTGAAAGAGCATAACGCGTGAACAGGTCTGCGTCCGGCTTACTGATTGCTGTCGGAACAGGCTCGGCTACGGAAGATTCTACATTTAATCTAAAACCAATCTTTTGCGAATCGTTTAATACTTGATAAGGCTCTGCATCGATACGGGGAGGTGGGTGATCTACCACACTGAGAACCTTGCTATAGACCGGGACCTCATAGATTTTGACGGTAGGTCCGAAAGTAATGTTAAAGTCTGCCAAATATTGGTCTGTGCCGTAATAGAGGTTTTCTGCAGTTGCGGTAGTGGGTGCAGTCTCATGCTCAAATAGCTTTGATGTTGGTGCGCCAGAGCCATCAATGAACCTTAAACAAAATTCCTCTTGGGTTCCATCTGATGCTGGCTGATGTGAAATCTGTTGCGACATTGCCATATCAGAGTACGTGTATTGTAGACTGGAAAATGCAACATATGCGTATATCTTGTATGTGTATTGGGTGTCATACTTAATCTGCGAGTCTAATAACTCAATATCTTTTGGGTCTTCGTCTCCGCGATTAAATATCCAATATTCCTGAATCGGTTTAACGGTGGGCGACTGTTCAGGGACATCCCCCAAATATTTACAAACCTTGTATGCAATGGTCTCCGGCTGGCTATCTCTCCTGTCCCTAATTCTTTTGAGAAGCGGATACATTTCGTATCCTGTTGTCCTTAGTAGTCCCCCATTATCAAAGTTAAGTTTTACAGCTTGATACACTTCGTTCATTGTATCAAGGATTACATCGATGCCTTCGGGACCATAAGTATAAGGATCGGAGGCAGCGCGTGAAGCGAAGGATCCTTCGCCCATAAACACCGAGTTTGAAGTCATGGAGTCGTAGTTGTTATAACAATATGATAGCATCCCCATCAAATCGACGCGTCGTAAAGAAGTATTATCATTAGTCTCGATGTCTTCCAATACTCCATCAATAGACGCGGATGTGTAGTGTTGGTGCTTTACAAAGCCTTGCGAAGAGGGGGCTAGCCCAGAGGTTGTGCCGAAAACTTTTTGGAGTGCCTGGAGAAAGTAGTAGGATCTGTCGTCTGATGTTATTGCTTGTGATAGGCTAAAGTCATCATACAACTTGCTATTGCCCGCTGTTGTGAAGTTGGTCTTGGTATAGAAGGGGAATCTGTTGTGTTTTGTGTCTTCGGTTGTCAATAAATCGCGAGCACCTTCATCAGCAAAGAACATAATATCTGGCGCGGTTGTTGGTCCGTAAGAGGCATAAGCTTCAGTAAGATACTCTGATAAAGCCGAGATCGTATCTTTGTACAAGGTCGTGTTGCTTAACCCCTCCGAATATTCCGCATATCTAGGTAATTCTGCTGACGCGCTCGAATTGAAAACCGCAGTAACAACAGGCTCAGCAGGCAGCGCTGCCACATTATAAAATGCACCAAAGCCATCTCCTGTGGCTTCCTCTTCTGATAGTCCTGCCAGCAACGAGAGATAATATATATTTGGGATCCCCGTCTCATAAGCGCGTTGAATTGCCTCTTCGTAGCGACGGAGATGGTAGTTGTAATCGTAAGACACCCCTACAGGAGATTTTGCTTGATCATAGAGTTTAGCCTCTTTTGATGTATATGGCTGTTCCCAAGTAAAGATAGTGTCGATATGGGTGCCGGGTGCATAGATGGGGTCATAAGATATGCCCTCAAAGGATCCGCCGCGTAGAATGGCATGCCACATTTTATCATCGGAAACTACAGAGGGATCTCCATATACTCTAACCGGGAACCGATAGTTCGGAAGTATTACGTCTTCTGATGGAACGGTCGCGAATTTCGGATTAGACATGTAAGGCCAGTTCGTGTAGTTTGCGCCGGCGGCTCTTAGATAGTGGGACTCGCGATAAGCCGTCCCTATTAGCGAGTTGTAATCTAACGTCCCCTCTTCAGAAAGCTCGTAGAACTCCCCTGTTGCAGTGCGGAACCTATCAGAGCCGCTCATAAGCGAACTATCAATAAACGTGGTTGTTTTTTGTTCGGGAGAATAGCTATCCATTAATATGCGCTCTCGGTGGTGGAGGTGGTTTCTGTTTCCGAAATAGTATTAGATGTAAAAATAGAAAGCCGGTCAGCTTTAAAATTACGAACTTTGATTGTTGGATTTAAGCTGGTTTTATACATGTTTGATGTTAACACTTGTCCTGCGAGTTCTTTTATTGACGATGCGATAACGTCAGCAGGCTGCTTATCGGATCCAAATCGAGCATCTAGTTTATTGCTTTCATCAGTCGAGTATCTGATTTCAAGATATTGTAATGTGCTTGTATAATCAAACGTCAAAGTTTCAACTCCGGAAAGAAAATAGTTTTCAATCGGTGCTGCAGCCTCTCCCGTGAAGAAATACCACACACCCAGATCACCGGGTTGGATATACTCTTGTGCTGCTTCTAGATCTGTTGAGGCTATTAGGCGGAGCCCATCATAAAAGAGACCTTCATCATCTAAATAATATGAATTTAATTGTTCAAAAATATATTCTTTCTCAAAATCATCGGCAGCTTTTTTGTCTTTTTGTTCTTGTAGTTGTTCTTGAAACTTATCGTGGGTCGTGTTTCCGCCGGCAGCTTCAATAGCTTCAAGAACCTCTGGATCGACTGATGGTTCTGGTATGTCTTGGGCGCTTGGCGCTGGGGTTGATTTTGCCATTACTTATCTTTCCTCGTTTATATAAATACTTTAAAAAACGATTTGTTTCATACTAGCGTTGTTAATAATGTCTTCAGCCAAACTAATAGTATTCGGAGCTTTGTCCTTTTTTAGAAGGTCTTCTCTATACTTTCGGAAGCCACGTGGGGGCTCTTCATCCAATTCATAAAATGGATCGTTATCTGCTGGGAACATTTTTGCTGGTGATATCTGTATGTTCTTTAGATTTGCTATCTTTTGATCTTCGATATTCGGATTTTCAACCGTCTCTGTGTCAGTCTGCAATGCAATCATCGAATAATCTTTAGGCTTCTGGGATACAGTGCAGCCAATGGTGAAAAGAAAGTCTAATGACATCTCGTTGTCGTCAGTTGGAGCTTGAGGTCTGGTGTATCCTTTCTTCGACAACTTCTGATTTGTTTTTTGTAGTGTCGACGATGCTGCCGTAGATTTGCCTTTGCGCATGCGCGAGGCTTTTGTTTTATTTAATTTTGCTACTGGTTTTGGCATTATACTGCTCCTTGAATCTTTATTTCAGCATCCATTGGTAGATAATTATGTGAACTTGCCCGGTGGAATCCTGTTTATATGATACATATATTTGAGTATCATCGTGATTGTTGTCTGGGAGTTCTAGCCCGGTGTTGGTCTGTACAGTACCAGTCCGATCATAGAAGGAGTTGTATTCGAAGGGCTCCGCGACGTGAACCTCTCCATCAGTGCCTTCATCATTATCTTCTATATAATCATTGATATCTACAAACATTCCATTAATGAATTTAACAAACTCTTCGTTGCCGATGAAGTCAGAGCCTTGATTGTCCTCGTAGAAATCTTTAAGTCCTTCCATTTTCTTTCTAAATTTATGATACACCCAGCTAGCTTCGACGCGTTTCTCTTCATCGTCTTCATAATCTTTTTCGGCCTTTGAAACGGAGGTATGATTGTAGTTGTTCCCAGTGTCATATTGGATATCGGCAACCGGGTACCAGCGCCATGAATCGTGATACTCTGAAACTGAGTCAGCAACTACAACTTCTGGGAGATCGGTGTACTCTTGTGTCAGGAGAATCTTTTTCTCGTCTTCGCCGACCGAGCTAAGTCGTTGTCCGATAATGCCGTCGGTGCTATAATATTTATCCCAGAGTGCTTCGATGGAATTGATATAGAAATCTTCTATATCAGTCGGAGTGCCTGCGGCTGGCGAAATTTGGACACTTTTGGCCATGGCGTATTCCACTATCTTTTGTTTGTCTCCTCCGAAGTCATCATATAATAAATCGCGATGCATAGCGAATATTAACGGTGCTTGCACCCATGGGGCGGAGTTTGGATCATCTGCATATCTTTCGGTCATTGCGGTTATGAAATGGGGATTGAATTGTTCTGAAATATTCCCGTAGTTACAGGGATCCGTGGACTCTTCTTGGTACCCGGAAAGCAGATCCATCATATCACTATAAGATTGTATTATGGATTTGACTGATTCTATAGTATTATCACTAAACCGCACTGCTACTTTGTACACATCATCGGTTTTGCTGTCAATTTGGCCAAATGATATATTTGCATTATAATAATCTTGAAACTCAAAGGTCATTAAACGATAATCATGATCGAATACAGAACTATGAAGTCCATCTTTACCTGCCATGTTGATACTACGGACTGCAATATAGGAGTAGTCGTCACCGGCAGGGATATCGATGCCGGTTGATGTAAATTGTATGCTCGCGTTTGCGCGCGTTGCGTCCGCACTGAATGTTGAATAATTAACTTTTATTTCTGACATTATAAAAACTTGTCCTTTTTGATTCTGAGATCGTGAGCGCTAGCGTATCTTCCGGTTTCACCGTCGCCGTTTGTGTCTCCAGTATTCGATGGTCTGTTATCAGGTGAAGGGTCAGAACTGCCGTCGCTATTCGATGCGGCATCAGAGTAGGTAAAATCTGAGTCGGTATAGTCAGTGTATATCTCCGTCTTCAGCGCGGTTAAAGTACTATCATATTTCTTAAGTTCTACGTAGTCTAATTTAAGTCCCGCATTTGTGAATTCAACTCCACCAAAAAGGTGTTCCACTTTCTTAACATCAAATATTTGAGAGAGTGCTGTCTTTGTTTTCATTATCTTTTCGAAATCACAGTAAACATAACCCCAGTTTAGTGCATTAGATGTGCTATCTGCCGACTCTTCATCACCATAAATTTGGCGCGTGATTTGCGCGTCAGCAAACAATAGGTTCTCATCATCTTCATTTTGTATATTATATTTATTCGAAGAAACCGTGGACCGAAGATCCATAACTACATCCTGCTGCGTTAACTTCTTGGCGAGAGGTGTTCCTGATTTGATGCCTCTATTTAGCTGAAAAATAGCCTTTGTGAATGAATCATAGAATCGTCCGATTTCGGAGCCCCCTCCACGAGAAGGGAATAACTTTCGTAATACATTGAGCTTGGCTAATATATCCGGACTATCTTTATCAGTCTCTAAAACATATGAGATACTTTCAACAATCGACTTGCCTGTGTCTGAAGTTAGGTTGCTTTGATCTGTTACAGATTTTATTTTTTCTACGATTATCTCGGGCGTTATTTTGCCTTGTGTAAAATATTCGCCGCCAAGACCTTGCAATGGGGTATTGTCGTATGGCGACATCGAAGAATCGTAATAGCCAATCTTCGTACCATCGTCAATTTTGCCATCTTTAATGACAGATTCATAGCCAATGTCGCTAGTTTGGCGTAATAGAAGAGGGAGTGGTAGTGATGGAATGTTGGCGTAGTATCCTAAAGATGGGTCAGACTCATCAGTCTCTATGAATTTTGGAGTCCCGGTTATGGAATCTACTGCCGATGAAAACGCATAAAGAGTAAGATTATTATGTCCGCTGTCAAGATCGTAAATTGTCAACGCGTCATCGGTACTATCATAATCGATTTCTACCTCAGCCGTATAGAGATATGTTATAGCATCATTTGTATCGTATATCTTTTGATTCCATTGATCATAAGCAGTTACGCCATCAGAGTTTTCCGCGAAAAAGCTAAACTCTTTATAATTCACGAACTTAGCCTCGGGAGTATTACCATTAGCCTTTAGGTAACGCCCGTCAGTGGCATCGGGGTCGATCATAGATTCAAATATGCTTATTTCTCTCGATGCTATTTTATCAATTATTCTAGTGCTCATTGCATAAGAAACATAAAACTTAAGCTTTTCGTTGATCCATTTTAGATGATCGACCGGCTCTGAGTCGTTCAGTGCAGGCACATATATTCCCAGAGAGATTTTAAGCTTATTATCGTAAACGTATATCTTAAATATCGTCGGAGTCGGCAGTGCGGAAGTTAATCTAGGCATACTGGTGCCTCTGTTACGTTGCCATAAATATCATAGTAGGCACGTTCAAGATCTTCAACGTTGTCGCAATCTAGATCCATATCAATATAATAAGAATCTTTGTTATAAATGGCTGCAGACTTGCATGCCTTTTCTCGGTCGACCAATGCGTCGGTCTGGATGTCAAAGAAATATTCAACGCTTTCTGATGTTAGTGTCGACTCGGAAATATTGCCTTTTTCTGGGCGGGCTGACACCATGAATCCATCTTGGATTTGTTCAGTTATTGTGCGAAAGATCTTTCTTGTTAAGACATCCCTTGTCGCGAGGTTGTTGGAATCCTCCGGATGAAGCAACTCCTGCACAACCTCAAATATCTCAATATCAAAATTCTCAGTTAGTAACTCTGTGTTCATTTCTTCAATATAGAGAAGCGGCACCTCTGCTTTTAAAGTAACCATGTTCCCGTCAGCAAATACTGGGGTGTGTGCGACTTGTCCGGCGATGGTATCCGTTTCTGTGGAGATGTAGTCTGCTGCGGTGGTGTCTGTCAGTTCCAGCGAATAGCGCGCTTTCATATTAATCTGGGGAATGTTTTTATACAGAACCGCGTCTGAAGGAGATAGGTGCCAGGATGCGAGTCCTGCTTTATGCGGCGCCGATGACGATATAGAGGTTATCTCTCCGCTTAACGCTACCGCTTTCCATGCGGGGACTGCCTGCTTGTTGTCGTTGCCGCTAAAATTCACATGTCCGATTAACTCGTCCATTCGAAATATATTAGCTTTAACCTCTAGATCCATCGGAGACATGTCAGATTCCCATGTTCCGTCGCTGCTAACAATCACATTTGATTGAGCGTCAATATCAGCAAATAAGATCCGACTGCCCATATACTGAGTGTCTTCTTTAATCCTGTCGTTAACGTCGTTCTGTGGTTCTATGGCGCGGGGGTCGGGGAGGTGATCTACACGATTGGTGGGGGGACCCATATACCGACGATCATAAACAACATTGTCATCATAGAAACCATAGTAGGTGGGCTTAAACGTTCCCTTCGCCAATTTGTGACGACCAAAAGGAGTGAGTTCTAACTCATATACTTGTTCTTTCTTGTCTAGAAATTTAGGCATTTTTGTTAGCTCTCATCCTTCTTGTCGGGCTTTTTATATAAGACTTCTGCATCTATCTTAACTAGCTCTACGAAAGATAAGTAATCATAAGGCCAGTTGTAATTTAGCTGATAGCCCACGTCGTCTTTGTCAGTGAGCTTTTTGTTTTCGAACTGATCAGATGCTTGCCCAGCCTGTCTAACAACTTGATCGTAATAACCAGTTTGAGCTTTCTGTTTCACCTTAAATACCATCCAGCGCAGATTTTCACTCTCTGTCAAGTTTCTTTCTGATAGCAGTTCAGTATCCATTAGTTCGTGTGCGACCGATTGGAATTGCATGTCTACTTTTCGATAATCGCGCGGTGCAATGTTCTGCCACATATATGAAAGGTCATCTTTGTCGAAGCTGTATTCAAACTCAAAGATATACATTACGAGAGGGTCGATATTATCATTACTAATAAAGTCGAACTGTGGTGGCATTACGTATCGAGGCATTTTTTGAACTAGCTTCCGGATGGATTCGCCAGATGCATCTAAAGAATCGCCGGATTTAGAACCAACTTGCTCATTAGTCGCAGCCGAATATCTTTCCGGAGGAATCGATATAAAACGCTTTCTTTGTTTTCCGGTTTCTCCGGTTGCATCCTTTTGATAGTCTACAATATACGGAACAGCAACTACAGCTTCTCGTATTGTCCTGCTTTCCGCTAGCTCACCCAAACGTGCACGGGACTTAGTTTGATCGAAGCCGGCTAAAGTTGCAAGCGATTTCATGTTATGGCTTAAGAAAATTCCTTTTGAGATGTTGTGATCATTATATGGACTAGGTTGATTAATAACCATATAGTGATTCTTGAGCCACTCTTCTGGGATGTCTCCGATCTCCATAAAGATACCAGTTGATGGGTCTGTCGGGATTGTTCCGAACTGATGCCACATGCCGCGTGGTACTGACGCTGAGAAGTTCTGCGGAACTGTAATCGTTGATGAACCGCTGTTAATGCCGCGATCACCCTTATAGTTAAAGTTCATGTGCGGGGTCTCAAACTTAGGTTGGATAACCCACTTTTTACCTTCGGTGATGTTTCTGGTACTTCCTAGATTTCCGAACTTGTCGATTTCTTCGAACTTCACCTTCTCCACTCCTAACAAGTTTAAGCTTGCGCTAGCTTGCATTGAGTTGGCGTTAATGTGCATGCCATCGTAAATTGGGATTCCGGCATAATTTCCCGCGGCGGCGGCCGCGCCTTTCGCACAGAAGAAATTGTTGTTATACGTCGGTATTAAAGTGGTTGGACCTTGATTAAGGTATCCAGACAATCTCTCTGTACAACTGTTATCCCAATTTAAATTCGTGCCGGCATATCCCGCATCAAATCTCCAATATACCATCTCCGTTTCCGCTAAAATCTGTTCCAAATCATAACTCTTAGTGTGCGATGGTCTAAAGATAAGATCAACCCACGCCTCGCCATCATAATATGGTGGTGTGCCGGCAGGATTCATACCTATTGTTGAGCCCATGGCACCCTGATGGAATACTAGTGAGTCTTCTGGTATCATTGGCCCCGGGGTTGGGGGATTATCATTCTGCAAATACATAGGGGGTCTTCCTCCGCACGGAGGGAAGAAAGCGCTGGGTCTACTATACAAGGTGAAAGACTCTTCGAAGTTTGGATTATGTATCGGGTCTTGTGGTACCGGGAAGGAACCCGACGCCCAGAGTCCATATGTTGGGGCACCAGAGGACAAGCCCAATGAGCTTGACGGATCCCACTTTCTGCCGCCGTATGCTGCCCACGGGCTGTGAATGCTGCTGCTGGCATCTGGCCAAGAGCCGGATGCTATTTGTGGGTAATCCTCTGCGTTGTATGTTCTTGGTCCACGAGTCGAACGATGAAGCTTAATTCTGGCGCCGTAAACACTGCCAGAGGGGAATCTAAGGTCATCAGAAATTGTTTGCGACTCTAATCTCGTAAAGCCCTTATCTTTGAGGAAAAACGATCCGACTTCGCCAAAAAAGTTGCGTGCCATTCGGGTATAAGTCGTTTCGCCACCGAGTTTACCGCCCCAGCTAGTTACTATTGAGTTGGAGGCTGATGGGTGGGCCTCTTGGCTAACAAATGAGGCGCCTTGCAGATATACTTCCGGCTCTATAATTGCCTCGAAGGGCAGTCGCTTATCCCAGATCGAACCAGAACCGTTCCACCCGCGGGATTGGTATTCTACTGAGGGGGAACTATCATCACTGGCAGATCCATATAAAACGTAGGTGTGCCAATCACCGGCAGCCACATCGAATGCTGGATTCTCTGTATCAATTACTCCGCCGATGTCTACCGATCGCAGTTTGGAACCATCTGTTACTATTGGATAGTCAACAGCCATGCCGGCTTTAATCGAGTTGAATAAAATGCCGGGAGCAATGAATGGAGTGATACCATTAACAGCTGTGGAGCCTGTCAGTAGTTTTTTCCATGGCTTCGTGTTTAAAAAAGGTATTGGCGTTTGTGAGGCAGTCAAAAATCCAGTAAAACCATCGGCGTATGAGCTTGAGAATTGAGATGATAGATCCATCGTTCTCTGCACTGGGTAGAATCCTTTGTAGGGATTAAACTTAATTGCGGCGCTGCAGACCAGACTTATTTCTTTTGCGTCGAGAAGCGTGTCTTTTGATACCTTAAGGAAGCCCGACATGAAATCTGAGTTTGAGTAATCTTTATAGAAAGATGAAGTGGAACTATTGATCCCTGTTTCTGGGAGTTCGAAAGTGTCGGTCTTGTTTGGTGTGAATATTCCGTATTTAACATAGTCCTCAATGTGTTCACTAATTCTAAACTCAGGGATTACCGAAAAGTCTTTTGCTAATACTTTAAGATCTTGTCTATAGTCTTCATATGAGTTATACCATGGCTGTGATGCCGAAGCCTCGAACGTGAAGCCTCCTTCGTCGTTCTTCACGAGGATTCCCGCTTGATCACCAGTTTCCCAAAGCGCTTCGCCGGCGCCGACTTGGAAGTTTGCAAAGCTCATTCCCACAGCCGAACCGGTCTCATTAATATGTGTTCCGTTGGGACCAGTTACGGTTTTGGCGCCCTGAAGCAAGTGTTTACGACTATATTTGGCACTTGGAGAGACCAGCATGCGTCGTTCATGATCGGCATCGAAATCGTTCCCGGGCTTGTAGGGTCCGTAGTTATTTTGTAGTTCGCCAACACGTTGTTGTCTAAATGTTTGGTCATCGTTGGCAGATGACGAGTAATAGGGCAGTGTTGAGCGAGTTAGAAAGCTTTCTTGAGCGTCTAATGGCCAAGAACTTTGATTAATGATAACTCCCTCTTTAAGAGTAGTAGCGTTGCCAGCAATGTCTCCTCTACGGGGCACATTCCAGGAGTTATTAAATGATGTTCCGACAGTGGTTCTTTCAGTACGACTGTTGCGCCAATACTTATTATCGTAAGTTGGCTTGTCTAAACTCTTTGTCGCGAACTCATTTCGAAGAGATGGGAAAATGTTTTCACTATATTGTACCCAATTTAAACTAGGTTGTATTGCGCGGACGATTTGCTCGTATGGTGTTGTAATATTCTCAGGCGAAACACCAAGAAGGTTATTGAATTCTGCATCGTTAAAGAAGATCTCCTCATTATTATGAGTTGCCTTAAGGGTAATGTCTTCATCACCATTGCTATAGTTGATATATACAGGGCGCCCTCTCATAGAAACAGGGGATAAGCGGTATCGATTGATGCCGTTATCTGATCCGGTTATCACCGAGATCTTGTTTGTGTTTTTCTCGGCGCGAAGAATCGGGTGGTCTTGCTGGTGTGTTGCTGTCCAGTTCCATCCATAGTTGGCGCCTCTTCTTGTGAGAACCAAGTTAAGGTAGTTTGCTGAGGCAGTGACAGTCGCGGCATCGAGATCTTCGGTCTTTAGGAGATATGCCGCTTTATTACCTTTTCTATTGAAATAATTGCCATTTCGCTGGAATCCATAGGCTCCGACTCTGGCGGCACTTAGAGATGGCTGATCTAGCGGGAATCCTAAATAGTTTTGAGAAGCAGTGACTGCATCTAAAGTATAGATATTCAGATTTGAATGCACCTGTACCAATCCACCTTCTGCAAATGTACGAGCGGGATGTCTAGTTGTCAGCGGTCGAACATCACTTTCAGAAACATATGAGAAATAAGGTTCGTATGTATATGAAGAATTGGTCTTATCAACATAATAGCCAGCATGATCACCATGTACGGGAGCCATTCCATAATATCTGGCGCCACCGTGTAGAAGAGGGGTGTGTACTGACAAAGAGTTAGTTACCCAAGCATACTGGCGATCCATTCGAGGAATCTGGTGAGTCACAAAGAAGTTATCGTATTGTTTATCTTCAGCAAAACCTTGTTCTGCAGCCTTAACACTAATCTTCGTATTTCTATTGTTCTTCTGGAAGCTTGGAGCTTGTTCATATGAGGCTCCCGGATCATCACAAAATAGCGAGTCGCGTCCGAAGCGAGCAGACGGTCGTGAGAGAAGGGCCCGAAGTCCGAAGTCCTTTCCGTGGATATCTGATACCCTGTATCCGGAAGTTTGTGATATCGTACCGCTAGCGCCCTGGGAGTTCTTAATCACCGTTTGATTTTTATAAGGGATCGTATTGTATGGCGAGAACTCGGCTGACCTAACATCCTTTAGTCCGCGCTGGAAGGTCTCTCTTGAGCCTGGGGCGCTAAAGCGTGAAGTCATCACTGTTTTGTTCTTCGAGCCAGTGAGCTGCGTTGGAGCGTAAGTAAGCCCATAGTCAAAGTGGCTAGCCGATGTCCTATTAATCAGCAAGAAGTTTCCTGCGATTCCTGAGCCGGTTAGGTTATTGTTGTCGTTAATAATCGAAGGCAATGTTGGCTGGTGATCAACAAACGCGCGTGGATTCTCCCAAGCACCGACAGTTTGTACGAATTCATACCTATGTCGATAGTTTCCAATAATCGTTGAGCCTGTTTTTAGCTCAATATTTCTGATGTTAACTGGACGTTTTGCGACCTGATCTCTATAATACGTTGCGCGAGGTGCGTTGTAATTGAGAATTGTCGGGTTTCGTCCGCCGGCCATGCCAGAAACAGAGATGCTAGCACCAGATTTGCTACTCGATACATTACCAAATGCACCATTAATATAAATCTTTGTAGAATCTGCGTCTCCGTAAAGAGAGTTATTCAGATTTACAACTGTGGATCCGGAGCCAGCAGATGCTGTGATCGATAGATTGCCCGAAACATACTGCTCGTTTATCGCATCTTTAAGATTTTGTATGGAGTTAAAGTAGTTAGATCCCTTTGTCCAAGAGACGTTGGGTCCTGCCGTTGAGGCTGTTACAACATTGGTAGATATTGACTGCTCTGAACCCGGGTTACCATTTGCTCGGCCAGTTTGATCAACTATCGAGTTAACTCCTAGTGAGTATGATCCGCCGCCATCTACAGCATCGTTAGCGTCGTCTCCCATGCGCCACCATGAATATAGGTTGGTATTATCAGAGACGTAAGCAGAAACTTTAAATAGATTTTGCACCGAACCGGTAGCATAAACCTCTGTTATCTGTTCGGCGCTCATACTAAGCTGCCAAATTGACATTTCGTCGATTGCGCCGCTGAAAGGGACGTTAACGTTATATCCACCGATTGTTGTTATAACCTTCGTCGTGCTTTCGCGATCGACGATTCTTTTTAGTTGTAGTTTTGTGTCCGCATCCGCCGGCACGGCCATGCCTGCTGAGGAGTCAACCAGCACACCATCAATGAAGAATTTCGGGTCTTGACTGGCTGATAGCGTGGCATCATATGTTACGGCAATATGATGCCATTTCCCGGTAGTAATTACCGCAGCATCTGTTTCCCAGTGTGCATTGACATTATATGGACCTCCAGCTGGTCTGTACCATGCTTGTGTGAGGCGCACAGTGTTGTCCGTGCGTATTGCGACGTCTATTGCTCCATTTGGTGCGCCGGCTTGGAAAATATACGCGTTTTTGTCTGTGGCGCTAGCGGATACCCACGCACTAATTGTAGCCTTTTCTAAGTAGTAAAAGTCCAAAGGATGATCAGAGGGGAGTCCATAACTTGAACTCTTATCTCCAGAGACAGCAATCCATGAGTTGGCAGAGTTAGTGAATAACACCGATTTCTCATTTTCGAACGGTACCTCAAATGTTTTGGTGGTGTCTCCATCACCAATCGTTACCGAATCACCAGTAGTTACATTCCCGACTGCAAGCGATACAGTTCCTTCGGCTGCTGCAGGATCTTGTCCTATGTCGGGCCATGGATAGTCTGGTGCGACAAGCCCCATTGAGCCCGATGGGGCGCCACCACATTCCCCAACGAGAAGCTTCCAAGCCTCTGCGCGGGTCTTATAATTGTCTGCTCCCTTATTAATACGTGTGTGTCGATGCTGGTGTCCACCAACAGCATATTCGGTGAAAGGACCCTGCATGGGTTTTTCCATGTCAGAGCCGTACACATCGTTGTGCAGGTTTGTAATCTGGATTCCGCCGGTTAAGCCATTGACAACATCTTTATTATATCCTGTTGTAACAGACGAACTGACAATACTAAAAGGATATGCCATGGAGGACTTAAGGTTTTTTCCACCCAGTCCGTCTTCCCATTCACGACCGAAATGAACCTTGAATGACCTCTCTATTATTTTTCCTTTCGGATTAAAGTCTGCTAGATATAGTTCCGCGAGTTCTACAATATCGCTTTCTTGAGTGAACAGAACATTAAGCGGAACAACAGGATCAGTACCAAGAGGTCCAAATGGATATAAAGCATCGTATGTAAACTGAATGTTTTTGTTCGGAGGGAAGTTTACTCCACCGTGAATATTACTCTTATTGTCTGAGAGTTCTATTGTCATCTCGTACGGAGCCGATAGGGCTCTGCGGCGGAATTGCTGTGCTGAATATCCTACGCCGGCTGGGGTGTATCTGACATTTGCGCTTGAGCTTAGTGTTGGTTGAGAAAATGCGATCTTTCGAATATTCTCTCTCTGTCCATCGATTTCTGGATCACCGGATGTTAATTCTATAGAAGTTCTAAGCATCCTTTGTTTAACAAAGGGCTTATTAACATCAGTCCGGCGCGGAGAGGACGGCTCCATGGAGTGTCCTGATTGCCAGTCCCATGTATTAGATTGTAGCCCTTCCATTGTTGAATCAAGATCGGGTTCAATAAACTCGTATGTCGGGAAAGGGGTTTGGTATTTATTCCTCTCAAGCACATGACTTTCAATCGTGTTGAAGACTTCTGCTTCAAAGTCTGCAGATGCTGGTAGCATTTGCTCTATAATTGTTGAGATGCTGCCATCAAACCATTTATAATAGTTAATGTATTTCTCGACGCTTGAAACTTTATTAACGCGTCGGAAGAAGCTTTCTCTAAGCTTCTCTAAATTCTTGTATCGGCTGCGATATCGGTTAACTGGTGCACCGATGACGTTATTGAAATCTACGACACCTGCAAGGAAGTCCAACATCTCTTCCGAGAGAGCACCATATAAACTTTTTTCTAGTGTATAATAATAAGATGGCACTGTTTCTACGATGCCCAATACTTCATCATCGTCCGATAGAATCTGAATCATATCATTAGAAACTGCTCTTTCAGGATTTACAAACTTAAAGGAGTTGATTGGGTCTTTAACATATACAGCTGTCGAAGATGTTGCAAATCCATAACCATATCCAGTATGCTGCCAACCTGTCTTATTACCGAGCCAGCCGTAGTTCTCTGTTCGAAGCTCCGTGGAGCCAGAACTCGCATCTTCTACATAAAAGTTTCCGTTAACATCAGAGCCGCCGGTTATATTATTAAAGTTCCAGCTCAGTGCTAAAGTGTTAAGATTAAGTACATCTAATGGACCATTATTGGGATCCCAAAAGGCTACATTTTGATAAGAGCCGGAGATACCTTGATTTGTCATATCATATAAATGTTGGTCAAGACTATGATTATCAATATGTTTGGTCCAATATTTTACACTATTGATTTGGGCATCGGATTTATTTAAGAGGGTTCCTGTAATGTTTGTTCTTTCGGCGCCGCAATATACGCGCTTGGAGGCAGCCAAAAGGTTTGAGCCCGAGACATAATTCAACGTGCCCGTTAGTTCGAAACTGTTTTTTACATCGCCTAGAAAGGTGTTTATGCCGCGGAATACCACATCGTAGGTGAACTGCTGCCCTGTATCACTCAAGGCGCCGGTCACGATGTTGGCAAACGGCTTGCTTGGCTTCATTCTAACTGAGAGGTTCCAGCGCTCATTGTCATAAACGTTATAGAAAACACTACTCGTGAGGGACGAAGCTGTGTGAAATAATAGTGGCCTTGGATCGTTACGAGATCCCAGCTGGAAATAAACATCTTTAGAATCAGCAGCAGTTCGAATTGCGTAGACCTGCAAGTTGGCTGGATCGCTAATGGTGTCGGTAGAGCTAGTTGCAAAGGCAGTATTAGTGCCATCCAAAAAGTCCACTCTAGGATCAAGTCCCGACGGTACTCCTTCCGGATTGCTGTTATCAATAATTGAGCCGGTAGGTACGGTGTACATACCGAAAAGAGAGGAAGTCGTGTAGTTCCTCTGAATAGGATCTACTTCTGCCACATAATGCGGAAAGATTACATCAGATTCCAGTGTAAACCCATATTGTTGCTCATAACCCACTCTTTGCCCGGCGGCTTTCCAGCCACTTCCCGAAATATAGCCCAAGCTGTTAGGGTTCGAAGAACTCATTGCTTGGTAAACAACTGCTTCCAGGTTGTCGGGGTGACCGAAATTTACTCTTGTTTCTTTTGAGAGGGTCTGTCGAAGGTTGTTTTTTAGCTCAAATGTATGATTTCTATTGTAAACGTTAAGTTTAAATACATTATCATTTATATTGAAGCATCTTAGAGTGTTTCTGATCGCTCTTTCAGTACCTTTGCTCTTAAAGATGTGAGCCAAGTTGTTGTAAAGATTGAGATATATTAAGTTTTTGGTCTCGGTGAGGTCTCCCTCAAACAGAGTCTTGTCGTCGCGGTTAAGGAACTGCTCAATAATACTAGAGTCTACAAACAGTTCAGGCGTATCGAGCCCCAATGATTGCGGTAAGTGCTGTGCAAATGGCACAGGCTTGTGAGAACCACTGGTGTATGATGCCTTCACAAAGCTAGGGAGAGCCCTTACTTGTTGATACATGGTATCGAAATACGATCCGATAACATGTGACATCAGGCTTAGATCGCCGTTATATGCGTCGTCAGGTTCGTATTCATCTTGTATCCAACTTGGCATGTAATTAATGAATAGATTGTTGTTCTGGCGATCATGAGTTGAGCCAGTTGAAAGCAGATTACTTCGAAGCGAAATAATGTCGGGATGCTCAGGGCGAATAACCGGATCTAGGCGCTCATATGGAGCAGCCGATGCCGATACGATAGCGGAGCCAGTATTTCTAGAGTTAGCAGCATAACCTTGCCAGCGACCATTACAAATTCTTCCGCCGTAATCTAGCACTGTGCCGTCAACGGTTGAATTTCCTGTGATTCCCTCGTTAAACTTGTAGTAAACTCCAAGCTCGGTGTTCGCTATGTCAGTGTTGACGCCGCCACCTACTTGGTTAATCCAGTTTCTGCCAATATCATGACCGGTTCGTTTGGTTTTCCAATAACGGAATTCGTCAATGGAGCCAGAAAGCTTGCCGGCTCCGTCTAAGTCGGTGCACGTCGATTTTGCCATGGTACCAGATGGAGCATATTGTAAGGCTCCTAGGCGCCCCATCATATTCTTGGAAGTTAATTCTCCAAGAGATGAGGCTTGGAATCCGGTCGCGCCAGTAAAGTCTGCAGTATCAACCAGGGACGTACCGAGGGTGTCTACAAGGGCGATATTAAGATTACCAGCGATGCCGGGGTTGTCCATTGTAAGTGTAATTTGAGTATCGCTTGAACCCTGTGTGGCTGTAATACCAGCATCATAGCCGGCCTGTCCATTATTGGATACTGCAAAAACGATATTTGTTGTAGCAACTGCATTAATAGCATTAATAATAAGCGCTGCGATCTCAGCATCAGTCTTGTCGGAAAAACCAATGCCAATCGAACTACCTGCGCCGGCCACTGGTGGGGCAGTGGATTGTGCAGCAGACAGACGAATCGTTGTTGCGGGACCTTCGCCACCAGCGGAAGTTGGAATAGTAAATGAAAACGCACTATCGACGTTCGCAGCTTTTACGCCGGCGGTATCGATTGCATCTACTGCGGTGGCGTATGTCGGGGTTCCTGCATCATTCATCCTTCCATCGACATAAAAGTCGGTTCTTAGATCCGATCCGGAATTATAAATAGCAATTGCATAATGGTGCCATTCTCCCAAAGATGCTGTAGTGATCCCTAAACCAATCTTTTGCTGAAATGTTCCGGGGGAGTCTGGATTATAGAAGAGGTTTCCTGATTGGACTGTTAACAGGAATGGAGAATCAGTCCATCCAAGAGTGCTTGTTCCGCGCAAACCACCTGTTAACTCAATAGTGATGCGTCCGTAGTCAGCACTTGATGAGTGCTCGTTATTCCACATGTCAAAAACGACTAGTTTTTGGGTGTCGGCTGTTCCGCCCAGAGATCCCGTCTGGAGCCAAAACTCCACTGTTACGCCGCGATCAAAGTCAGCTTTTAAGTTTGAGTCCCGGGAGCCAGATCCATAATCAGAAGTAAGTCCGGCATTAAGATAGGGGTTTTCTTCATAAACATTAGAATATTGGAACTTGCTATTGTGGGGCTCCGGCATCATGCTTGTGGCAGCTGTGCCTGATAGAAACGAGCCGGTACCGGGACCAGCAAAGAAGGTTATGTGTTCTTGAGTGGCCGGCACACCATAACCGCCAGAGATAGAAGACTGAGTTCCCCAGCCATCCGCGGAAATAATACCATACCCTGTAGATTTAGGATAGTTATTGTCTAAGATGTATTTGTCTATCGGGTATGTTTTATTGTGGAATCGGTTCTTTTCTGCGTCAGAACCATCATAAGGATAGAAATCCAGTATATTGCTAATAGCTGATTTATAGTATAGATATGCAGAACCAAACCTAGCGAACTGCGCAGGGTTAGAATAGTCTACTTGGGGAACAAAAGCTTCTTTAAGCTCGTTAAGTTCTTCTAAGTTTTTTTCAGATTCAACAGCTTTGTATATATCTTTTTGTTCGGCTTCTGAAAGATAATTTCTAGACTCGTCTGTGGCGTGAAATAACTTCTTAATACTCATAGTCTTCTACTCGGAATTTAAATACGTATGGCTGTTCGGACCATGATTTAATATCATCGTCATAGAAAGCAAACTTGATTCCATATGCATAACCTCCCTCAAGAAGATTCATATCTAAATCAAAGTAATTGCCAGATATGTCATAAGAAAGCTCAGAAGCCTTCTGACTGCCAGTTCGGTATGGAAGAGCCTCGTAGTCGTCTAATACTCTATACACCCTATAGGAGGCGCTCTGAATGGTCGTATTCTCTACTTCAGCGTTTGCTACAGTATAAATAGTTGGGCTCCAGTTCTTATGTCTAACAAACAAGTTCAGGCGTGCAGTCTCATCAGTCCTGTAGCTGTCTTTTAGATTCGTAATATTCATATAGTATTTCGGATTTGGTACATAACTTGATGCGCTAAAGTGTTGTGGTTCGAACGAGGACGTTACAAACTCTACCCCGGCGCCGGGGGTGTTATAGCCGGTTCCATCGTGCCAGACATCAAACACACGGGTAAGGGGAGCCCGGTTACCGGGTTCTTGCCCACTCGTCAGTGCAAATTGCGCAGAGTAGATTCCGGTTGCAACCCAAGCGCCTGTTATTACATATGGGTTGATTGCGCTCACATGAGTGTATGGCAGTGTTCTAGGGAGGCTGATTGCCGAACCACTGGGTGCAGTATTGGTCGCAGAGCCTGAGTAAAGACTAACGTAAATCGCGTTAACTCCTACCGATGGTATATTCTTCAGCCTTCCTCTGACATAGTTGTAAAGAAAGAGGGTGTTCTGATTATCATTAACCCCCGCTAAAGAGCTACTGTAAAATACTTCTCCTCTGTTATCTTTTCGCGATGAATTCCAGCGCGCTTCAATAGTTGGTCTCTTAAACCAATATTGTGATCCTCGCGCAAAGAAACGGCGCGTGTAATAAGAGGTAGTCGAGCCAGTGGGATTGAACAGGGCTGTGTATCCGGACGGTGTTCCAGAACTGTTGATGACATAATCCATTGAAGTATTGGCTTCATATGCGCCCGAAAGGTGGACGCCAACGCCGTAGTTGTTTAAAGTGCCAGCCATCCACAGTTCAACCAAGCCTGTGATATCTACTTCAATATCTTCTAATCCGGTCGTCATGTCTGCGGAATACCACTCAAAGGGGTAGGCTGCGTTGGAATCAGTAATATAATCACCACCGATCTTGGTCCACGCTGTGGTATTGCTAGCACTCATCCAGTTGGCGCCGACATTGCCCTTGGTAACGTCGGTATATCCAGCCATGTCAAGCCCAAAGCCTTCTTGCCAATCGCGAGAAAGAGGCTCGATAACCATTGAGTATGCGCCAGAGGGTGCCGTGCGTGAGGTGGGAGCCGAGTGCATTTTCAAATAAAAGCTAACACTGCCCGAGGCCGGGATTGTGCCGGCGGTTCTATCCGACGAGATTGTAGGAATAGGGAATTTTACCAGAGCGCGAGAAAGTTCAGCAGAACTAGTTGATTGCCTACCGTAGACTGAAAAGATTTCGACTATATCGGCTGCTCCCATATTAGAGCCTGTGCCGCGGGTTTCCATATCAGTCTTATATGCGTTAACGATTGTTGTATCAGCATTAGCTACGTATTTTTTTATAGCCATTATTGTACCTTCCCTTTGACATCAACTTCTGGATATTTCAATTCTAATATCGCATTTTTCGGGGTGACTAAATAACTTCCATCAGGGGAAAGGTTATTGTTGATATTAATCTGTGTTCCAGAGTAATTAGTTCCTTGCGGGTTTGTGATCGTAACTTTAGTAACATCGAGGACACCTTTTGCACCCTTGAGGGTTTGGTAAATGTCGCTGATGTATAGCGGTTCGCCAATATAAAATTTGGTTTTGTACTTCTTTTTGAGTGCTTGGGTTGCAGCATTTAATACGACAAACTTGTCAGCACCAAGCTGTGGTTTGATTATAAAGTTGATTCCGATATTAACAATGTAAGGATCTAAGATGTCGACGGTATCATTTATCATCCTGTAGTGGTTGAGCCACATCTTAAGATTGTTCTTGATTGTTGAGTTAGTCTCGGTCAAATATCCTCTGTTGTCCGATGAAATAATATACATATTCAAGTTTCTTTTCAGAGAGTCGGGATCTTTCTGTGTACTGCATCTGGCGATAGAGCCATATTTAGCCGGCATCCTGTAAGCTAGATTCTCGTAATCAGCCTGGGTAACAGCGCGGTTTTGTGTGGGAAAAGTGTCGTAGATTCGGCGCTTTACCTCTGTTGAGGTGGGGTATGACACTGCGCCAATGATAGGTTTGTCGTTGGTCACTTCTACAGAGTTCATGATTGTTGTCATAACTCCGGAGTTAAGAGAAAGTTCGTCAGCAAACTTAAGTCTGGCACTCGATACTTTGTTGAGTTGTGAGGCGCCGATGTTAGAATTCGATGGATTAGTTGTTCGGTATGTGATTGTTAATATTGTGTTGGAAGGAACGTAGCCTAGGCTATAGTTTTTTGATAAGCGTGTAGGATCAAACGTTGTACTGCTTACATAATCCTTGCCGAAAATATCCATCGCAACTGAGCTTGGGTCGGCGATAACGTCAGTTTCTCCTGACTTACCACTGCCGAACTGCAGGTATACTCCGTATCTGTTTCTCTCTACAGTGAACTTGCGCGAGACCAAATAGGGTTTTAAGATTGAAGGAACATTATCATTCTTAAAGTTCTTGTTTGCGATCTCTTTGAACACCATGTCTTGAGCCAAATAATCAACCTCATAGTATTCATTGCCCTCAGTGTCAGTTACCGAGATGATCTCAGAGATATTTCCTGCAGACAGTTGTAGTTTTAAAAATCTTTGGTAGTTGTTTACTTTTATCGACTGTTTTCCGAGCCTTCCCGATACGACTGTGCCCGGTGCTTTTATCGCATACCAAGTTGGAGCACCAGTATCTTTGTTCACTTGTGCAACGATCGTCGTGTTTGTGGGGAGCGAAAAGTCAACATTTTCTGTCAATATGTATGCCAGTCCGTTTCCTGACGTAAACGTCGTTCCTTTTGAGAGAATTGGAACATAAGCAGTATCTGGTCCAATACCTGTGCTAGATGCTGGGACCATTACGAATAGCGACACCTCTCCATAGGTTGATGGACGACCTTGTGCCTTGTATCCTAAGATGCGGCCATGACGAACAACATTATCATATTGATATGCCGTGTCGAGGAAACACTCATTTACATTGTAATCTAAATAAAATGATAGCTGATCTCCGACATATGCCACCGCATCAAGCATCATTGAACCAAACGAACCCTCAGAGAAATCTTGAAGAGTATCAGGGTAGAACCTTTCTACAATTCCCATCAAATCATTACGAATACTTTCATATTCACGGTGAGTGTAATCTATTGGTAAAATCTTTTTCTGTTCGTCCGCCATTTATTTGGGTAACTCCTTATGTTGATATATCAAGCTGAGAATTGTGGTTCAGTTTAGGGACACTATAGTGTATTCTCATCTGTAGTATTCCTCTGTCAATTTCCTGCTGATCAAAGGCTATATGTCTAATTTTTATATACGGCATATACCTGCGTACTTGTTGGTGTATTTTTGAGGAAATGTCGGATTCAATTCCGCTGTGTGAATTTTCAAATAGGTATCTCTTTAGTCCTACTCCATACTCTGGAATCATGATTCTTTCGCCCGGTTCTGTCAGAATTAGCATTTTAAGATTTTGGTGCGCTGTTGACGCAAGGGTTCTCAACATTTGATATCCCCCGTCCGAATCATACATTAATGGTAATTTTACTGCTATTGATGACATAACTTGCTCTTTTTATAAATAGAATTATAATTATTTCTTTTCACACATTTTCCCATTAGCATCAAACGGATTGGAACGAAGTTTCACCTTTTTCCACCAAGGAAGCATTTGAGCACCCATAGGAAAGGATAACTTAGAACGAAGGTTCTTCGTCCAAGACCAACCAAAATCAAACCCAAGGTCAAAGCTGAAATCGAATTTTCGGGAAGAATAATAGTATGTTTTAAACGTTCTTTTAATTCTAGCTTTGGAATTCCGGAGCAAGATTTTATCCCACTTGCGCCATTCAACCGAGAGCCATTCGCCAGCCTTGAGGCTTCGGGGGTCCCAACCTTCTTGTCCTTCTTTAAGAATTGGATTACCATTTTCATCTATGTCTACATAATGGCCGGGTTTGAGTTCCATATTGCTGTTTCCAGCAGTGGCATCACCTAATGTCACCATTTTCTCGCCTATGGCATTTAAAAATGCCACATCGTTATATACGGCGATAGTGGATGCCATCTTCGGCACTCCGTAGATATATTGATATAGGAGCTTGAACTCTTCCTCAGATTTCAGCTGTCGGAGAAGGCACAGAAGAAGCTTAGTATCGCCGTCTAAAGATTGCGCGTTCTCAATTGTGGTGTCTAACATATCAACTTCGGTGGCAGCTACCGGATATTTCTTGCCCGACATAAATACTGAAAACTGGAGTCCGTGGCGAACACCAAGTTCCCCCTGCAGTCCCACAACTTCTCCGCTATCATCAGTTACCAAATCTAGCGTGCCAGGATAAACATCAGAGACGTTTAACGTACTAACGTTTGTCTTTATAATTTCCATGGCGGCGCGCGTCGAATACTTTTCTCCGTTAATGCTGGTATACTTTTCTATTACAAACGGTTTGGTGCCGGTGGCAGTGAAATCATAATCTTGTATATCCCCTATCTCTACAACCATTCTGTCAGCCATAGGCTTTAAGACTTTGTTTGTTTCCGAGGAGGGATATTCTCCTTCCACATAAATTATTTTATTGTCAGCATCAGTTTCAACGTGATAATAACCTTGATAATCTTCTGCATTTTCTGTTACAAACTCGCCACCATTAGTGTAGTGCCCATCACCCTCTGTTGGGAAGGAGGGCATTTGTTCCACAATTTCTTTTTGATCTACATTAAGATCTATGCCGCCATCAGCAAACTGCTCAATCATATAGAGTGCCAAGTCGTTTATCTCTGGCTCAACCCCAATGATATCAAAGTTATTCACCAAGCTCTCGCCAATTATATTTAACTGCTCTTTTACCATCTCGGCAAGAATAATCTTGGCATCCTCTTCTGTGTCGCGGATAGCCTCAAAGTTTTTCTCTTCGCGATAGCTGCTTAGGGTAGTTGTCCAACCTGTTTCGCCATCAGGGGCGTTGTCTAAATCTTTTTGTGTGGGGTATTTGTAATTCGCTTGGTAATCGTTAATCCTCTCAAAGGCAGCTAGTACCGCCGGCGCAGGTTCTGTAGTTTCGTCGCTATCGATCCTTCTGGAATATGCTTGCACACTTTGTTCCAAGAAGGCAAACCAGAATTCTTCATCTTTAAATAAAGTAAAGAACTCCCAAAAAGCAGTCTGTGCATCTTTTAATGAATATTCCATATCTTCAACAACATAAGCAGCGAAAATATTGCTATAGTTCTGATCAAAGTCTGGCTTAATAGTTGCAAACGTTGCTAGGGTCTTTATAAAGTGAGTAGTCGCATAGATCCTGATTGTCGCAGTTATAAGTGCTTCCATACCAGAAATTGCTGGGCGTTCCATTATTCGATTATATGGAAGCTCAAGCGCACAATCTGTGTTTCCTCTCAGCCTCTCATCTTCTGGGATGTAGGGGTATGTCTTCGACATGTTTTCTTGGATATCAACAAAGTCCACCAACTCCTGCTTGGATGGTTTACATGAACTAGGTTCCGGAAATAATACATCGAGGAACCCAAGCCAGCCTTTATTTTGTACCGGCGCGATATAGATGGGAGGGCTCATATAAGAGCCACCAAATTTAGCAGGAGGAAGGTAATAAACCCGGTTTGGTCCCGGTCTTCCGTTGTATTTCATTTGCCACTGATACCCACTTATTCCCAATACTCCGTCTTCTTCCTTATAGTCAGAATCGTAATAAGATTTAGGTGAGCCAGTCGACTCATCGAGAACATATTCCAAATCAGCGGAAGTTATATTATCCCACTCAGCACCATATTTCCATGCGCTGTTTTTGTCATCAGAAACCGTTTGCAATAACGAGTTATACATCTCTGAAGTGCTCTTATCATAAAATGATTTTACGTCATCGATTGAAATCTCTTGCCCATTTTTCTCCATCATTTCATGCAGCAAAACTACCTGTGGTGCGTAAGCACTTTCGTGTGTGAAAGCTCCTACTAGTTTGGGGTATTTAAGCAAGCTAACGCCCTTAAAAGAGTCGTCGGATGCAGCAAACTCAAACGCGACTGTTTCACTAACGGCGCTTTCATCCGTGATCATGTTTGGAGGGAGTGTATCACCAGCTTCTGTTTCGCTACCTCCAGATTCACTATACTGAGCGTTTGCTGCAGCGGACTCATCGGTAACTTTGTTATATTCTACTAGTTTAATTCTTGTGATATCTCCGGGTCTGTTTCTTGGCCCGGACAACCCCGATTCAAAAACTCGACCAAACGGACCAAGACGGGCTCGGGCAGATACTTGAACATCTGAATCAGTCATTTCGGCTGTATATACCTCTAAGTCAAATGCGAAGTTCCATCGATTTTCTGGGGAAGCTGCCCAATCAACAGAGGAATCTTGGTCCATAAGGGAGCCGTATCCTTCCAAGTGATTATAATATTTCAGAACCACGTCCGGGCTCTTCTTTCTTGCACTCTTTATTAACTTAATATCTTCATTCGACCAATCAACCTCTATGTCGATGTCATAACCAAAGTCTGGCAGTTCTGTGAGATTTATGTCTGTGTCGAACCAGTTGCGGCCTTGTCCAATATTCAGCGAATCAAATGATCTCGTAAAAGTTGTTTCCGGTGCGATTTCGTTATTAGAGTTGTAGACAACCGCAGAACCAGCCATCTGTTCTTGAAGACGTTCGGCTACCTTAACTGGGTATCCGCCTTTTTGATCGCTAGCGTCATCATAGGTATTCCAAAACCAACCCGGGGATTCTACATAATAATCAACGTATTGTTTTCTTCCGATGTCCCACTTCTTCTTCCTATTGTGGGTACTTAAAGGGTTCCCCAGAGTATCAGAGAGAACCATATTTAGCAATCCCCAATCTGATTCAAAGAAGGGACCCGAACCCAACATATCTTGTGTGAAGTCTGTCTTTATCTGTTTAAGATGAGTATCGAGGACCGCAGTAGACACCGCTACTGCTTCTTTAGGCTCGAATGGGAGCAACCCATCTTCGCAACCGGGAGAACCCATAAGTGGTATATCTGAAAAAGGTCCCGATTGTAGAGCTTGTGCAAGAGGACCTAGTTCGTCCTCTACTTCACACATGTGTGAGATCTGAACTTGACTGGCTCTGCCGTTGAGAATCGCGGTTCGACGATTACAAAAATCTTCAAATTGCTCAGGAGTTGCGCATGCGCAAGGGTTTGCGGGAACCTGATCATCCTCTGGTAATGTGTTCAGATGATCTCTTAGCTGTTTGCGCGCAGACATGGGCATCAAACTTCCAACATTTTTAAAGAAAGCAGCTATCGATTGCTTGTTGTTAAAGGCCGGGTCATACTCGGGATATTCATATTTGACTAAGTTTAACACAATTTCTAAAAGGGTGTCCGACGGGTTGCCCAACGTAGCCTCGCTCAACTCTGTGCGGGTGGTCGACATCGACAGGTCGTGGCTAAAGTTCAAGGCTTGCTGCTCATCCGCTAATGCTACTGCGCCGGGACCCAAGGCGCCGAGAACGTCAATCACTGCCTGATCCGAACTTGAAACTTCATCACTATGGGCACCCCCATCACCACCGCAAATTGTTTCTTGAAGAAGGTCTCCAAAAGTAGCTTCGGTGAATGCAGCTTGCGCAACGTCTGTTGCTATCTCAACAGTTTTACATGCAGCGCTGCTCAAAGTCTTGCAAGCTCTAAGGAGAACGTTCTGAATCATTCTCAGAATTGCTTCGTTAATCGCCTCAATGGCTGCAGCTTGCAATGCAGCGAGTAGATCGTGGCGTTTTGGCAACCATCCAAATGGATTCTTTAGTTTTGGTAGGGTTATCCCGTCGATGCTTAAACACGAGGGAAGGTCTTCTTCTTTGATTATTTCAAGTCCGCCTTCTGCGCCCAAGAAAGGCGGAACGGGGCAATCTAGTGTTGCTATAACTTTCGCGATAATATCGGCGCCCGGGAACTTGTTTAGGTAGTCGATTAGTGCCAGATAATTATCCTGATATACTTCTATTATGGCGTGTACATATGCTCCTACAACCGATTTATTACCAAAGCCTCCGGAGAGTTGTCCGGATAGAGAGAACTTTTGTGCTAATGTTCGAACTTGTCGCTGGCTTTGCCCTCTTCCAGAGGCTTCAGCTGATAGATTTTCGGTAGCTACAGCGAGGCTTACATCATCAGTGGCAAGGACGGGGGTTTGAAAAGTATCCTCTTCTCCAAACTCTTCAGGCTGGCTTGAATCAGTAATATATGCGTCTTCTTTGCCGGCCATGACATCGCTAAACTGTTGAGAGGCACCATTATCAGAAAATAGATCGCCTGATGCTAGTCTTTTTCTTACAAGCTGTTCAATTTGAGCTTGTTTGTCCGGGGGCAGCAGAATGAACAACGACGATAGGTCTGTGGGGTCCATTGCTTCTAAGGCGGCTAGTGTGACTTTTGACAGTGCCTGCTCTAACGTCATCCCCTTAAAGAGGCATTGAATTGCAGACATCAGCATCGAAGATAGACCGCATGCTTTTATCCTGTCGAGCTTGTTGTACATATCGTCAAGCGTGTCGGCAGATGTACCCTCTGGTTTGTTACTGTCTCGGGAGGAGAAAATGGCGCATATGCTGCCATCGCCGTTTTTCTCTAGAGACCCATAGGCACGTGCTTGAGCGACTGCGAATAGATTTTCTCTAAACTCTTCAGTATCTGGGTTGTTTGGATCAGCATACTCAAATAATCCAAGTTTTTGTAGCTCTTCGTCTAATTTCTCCGAGTCTTTGTAACATAGGTTTCGATGAAACTTATACATTATTGCATCAGCAATTCCGAAAGTCTCGTCAAGAAGATCTTGTCCTAGTTCTTTTCCTTCGGATATTAATGCGTCTTTGACACAGCTTGTGATGGTTTGTGATGTTTCATATCTAGACTCTACTTGTCCCGGGAGAGTGCTTGTTGATTCTATTGGGGAATATACTACTGGGTATGTGTATTCTAAGATGAAGTCTAACCAGTACTTTGGAACTCTTGCTTTAAGATCTTGTTCCATTTTATCCATATTCATGAAATAACCCATAGCAGTCGGATCTTTAAAAGATGATTTGCTATTTAGGGAACGCAATCGAGTGCCTTCAAAAACTCTAGCATTGTCACCGCAGCCGGCTGTGAAAACCTCAAGTTTAGTCAACTTGTTTTCACCATCAAATACGAATGATAACTTCTCAACCACATTTTGAAAGCCAGGCCAGCCGATGCCCGGTATCTTAAAATCTTTCGTATTAAGGAAGGACTCTAATTGAGGCAGGATATCTGCCATAAGAGAATCGCCGAAGCCCGAATCTCCATAGCTGCCCAATTCAAATAATCTATTTGAATCGACAAAGAATAGGTTTCCGTTTTCAACAAACCTATAAATCTTAAGATAATTGTTATATAACCATAGGGACTTTCTGACGGTCATTACTTTATTATATATTTCTGTGGTATTATATGTTACTGAGCCACCACCGGTGTTTTCTGTTTCTTCCTCTTCCTCGTCATCAGATGTATCTGTTCTCGCGGCAATCGAATCTAAAACGATCGTTGGAATTGAATATTGTAGTTTGAGTCTTGAGCCGGGATAAGGGGCTAGATCAAAGTTAGATGCATATAATCCTTTGCTAGCAAAATCTCGTGTTTCCGCAGAGTTCTCTTTCTCGTAAACTGCCAGTAATGATTTAATCGCATCTGTTGCGTATAGCTCATAAGTTGCAGTGAGGGCGTCAGTATGCTCTTGATCAGAAGATCCTTCTGGGGCACCCGTAGTTGTAAGGGAAGTCTTTACCGTAATCTGGTATGTGCAGTTTTGTCCGTTTAAGAAAGGTTCATCTATTGTGAGATCTTTCCAATTAGGGATGCTTGCTGATGGATCTGGCTTGCAAACCGAACAGGACTCTTGGACATCTACTATAACATCTTCGCAAACGTCAATTAACCCATCGTTGTCTCTATCTTGCCATTTAATAAACTTTGATTCAGACATGACTCTCCTATGTCGCGTTAACGTTGGGACTGCAAATATATTTGTACCCTGCGCGAGATAAATAGTTTGTTTCCCAAACTATTGCATTAGCCTTAGTATGATATAAACTGTTTATAACACTTGTTAATTGCTGTGTTGTCACAGGGGCTGCTGCTGCGGCGACCCATGGACGCCAAGGGTCGACTCCAATAACTCCGTTGAACCCTGTCTGAATCAGACTCAAGTTAAACACGGCGCTCCAGAGTTCTCCCACGATCCCAATCAACTCCTTCAATCCATGTTCTAGATTCTTTCCTCTTATAACGGGTTGTAGTGCTGGAATCTCTTGTGTTCCGATCCCTAGTGGACCTTTAACTGTTTGGATGCCGGTATAGTTGCCAGCGATTAAATCAATCGGAGGGGCTGGGAGTATTGATTCTCCTGTTGATAAGGTCTCGCCAGTGTTACCAAAGCCAGCAACGCGAGGGGCTTTACCTGTGATTATTTTTACTCCGCCGCGTCCAATAATGCGCGTGTTATCAGCTTTCAAGACTATAGCAGAGCAGCCTGTGGGGGACATATGCCCGATGCTCCCTAGAGCTAAATCAAAATTCCTATCTGCGCGGGTGTTCTCGCTAACATATATTCTCGCTGCGTCTGCGAAGAAGTTATTGTGCACTAATGTTCCGGTGGCGCCATCCGGAGATGAGGCACCTCTACCAACCACAATGTCAATCGTGGGTGATTCTAAGAATGCCCCCTGTCCGGACGCAAGATTTCCCGAACGATCTCTACCAAATACAATTTGTGAGTTTCCTTGTCCAACAATTTTCTCCGCTTTCGAAGGAATGAAAATTGGACCTGCGGGATTAACATCTGAATGAAAGAAGGGGCTGTTAGAAGGGGTGCTTGTTGGTTTATTGTTTTCGAGTTTTCTAAGCCATGCTTCGGCGTCAATTGACATATTTTAATTCTCCTAGGTATTCTGAATTGCTGCAGCCATGAGGCGTCTTGCCTCTTCTAGTTTTGCAATTGTTTGTTCCGGAGTATGAAATGATCTATTTCCTCCCACTGAACAATACTTACTTTGTCCGCGCTCGCACCGAGCGCCGTTATATGATTCGGCCCACTGAAGAGGTACTGAAGCCCAGATTTTTGCTAAATCTTGTGCAGCATGTTCAACATGCTCGTAAGTCCCCATCAAATAACTTCCCAATGAGGGGTGATTTTTTAGAAGCAGAGCAGCGGCAAGTTTATCTTGATTGGTAGTGCTGTATAATTCATACATGGGAATGTCAACCCACCCAAGAATCATAGACAGTGTGTCTGGTATTATCTGGTATTGTCCGACTGCTAGAAAGCCTTGTTTGTTTTGAACGGTATTTGGGGATCCCGGCACATTCGCGTTGGAAACAAGCGAGGCGAATGCGCCGTTTCTTTGGATCCCCTGGATAAATAGGAGCGGGAGTGCGGTGAGAGCCATGGACTGGCGAAGAGTAGAATAGCGGGCGCCACCCGGGTTGTGGGTGGGGCTGTCAACGACGATTTCGTTAAAAGTTTGGACTGCTGCGGCGTCGGTATAATCGCTCCAAACCCCGGGGGAGTCGCCGGCTTGTCCGCGGTTGACAGAGGTATATCCCCCTTCGCCGGAAGCGATAAAAGCCAGCAAATTGCGTAAAGGCGCGACTTGCCACGTGAGTGACTCCCAAGTTATGAAGCGCGGGGTAGAAGTTGCGGGTGGGGTTGCTGGTGGGGCGCCGCCGGGAGAGTTTCGAAAAAGAGTCTCCATACTCATGCACTGTGGGCGTACGTTTTCTTCTGCGCCATGGCGGTAAGAGTCTAGTACTTTTATAAAATTACCATATTGCAGATCATATCCGTTCTGGCCCGGTCTTAGCCGAACTTCCACGATATCTCCTGTTTTGGGACGCTTGGCAGCATCAGTAGAATACCCCACTTGTGATATAAACGTTGTATGTGAATCAATAATGCTTGTATTGAGAAATGAAGATTGTGTCTCATACTGTGGATCACAAGGATCGGGAAGGAACGCATGTGGTGATGGGTTACCAACTATTCTAGCTTTAAACGCAAAGCGCGTGTTAACTCCCCATGTTGGTCCCGTATCACCGTCTGCGGGTGGGGGGTACCCGGGGGTACCGGCAGCACTCACAGACAAAGGGTATGCGTCTGCCAGAACAATCGCTTCAAAAACTGTCTTGTTTCCAAATACGTTGTATTCTGCAGCCTTGCGGATTGAGTTATTAAACCAGTCTAAAGCCTCAGATGGCGAAGTTACAGTAGTCCAGTCATATACATTAGTTGACATCTGTGGGGCTATCCTGAATCAAATCGAATATACTATCTTTGTCCTCATCGCTTAAGGACATTTTACTAGCCTGTCCTTTCTGTCGGATACCTATAATCTTTACCAACTGCTCGTTTGAACGCTGCATTGTTTCTACATGTTTCGCGGCGACAGGGCTTAGATACTTGTTCTGTTCTGGGTCCTTCGCAATGTGGTTCGCTATCTCGTTAAGAAACTCTTTGGCGCTTTGGCGATCGGAGCGTATGTTATCAAGTGCTTCATCAATCAGCGTATCTAAATCTTTCTTACTCATAATTATATTTTCCCTCCAATACTTTAAATAGAAATATAACCAATTTTACAGGTTACCGTGGTTCCAATCATCTTTAAAATTATGATATCGTTTCCTGAATTTCTTAAGCGAATTGACAATTTGTTTTGTATTCAGCCCGGTTATCTCTCGCAAATATAAATAAATAGCCTTTTTATTAAAGATATCGATGTCCTCTTTCGACTCAAAAAGGATGTTGATAGCTTTATAAACTTTAAGATCGTTTTCTTTCATAAGATTTACATCCCATGATTGCATTTCACAATGGAACGATGTCCAAAATTCTCTCTCTACGCGCTTTGAAAGATATGATTCATTGGTTGATAAGAATTGCTCTTCATAGTGTTTTGGGATAGAACTATAATTTATTTCTCTTCTTTGTCTTTTTTGCTGTTGTTTTACTTTGTGGATAAACCAATTTTTTGTAATCACAGAAAAATATGAAAAAGCTTTTGTGCCTTTCGAAGAGTCATATTTATCTAATATTGTTATAAGCCAAATCTTGCACTCTTCTCTTAAACTGTCGATATTGGGCAAGTTAGTAAACTTATAAGTAAAGACTATTTTATCAACCATCTCGTCAAAAGCTGGTTGTATAAAGTTTATGTACAGTTCTGTTTTACGGCGCGCTGAATCTGTTTGGACATATTCGATAATCGCGTCTTCGTGCACAGATGTAAAATAGTAGTTTTTACGGGACTTTTTGCTCTTACTCGGTTTCCGCGTACGTCTGGTCTTCTGATTCGTCGGTGTAGTCGTCATCTGTTTCTTGGTCTTCTTCCGTAAGGTTTATAATAAATTCAAATGTTTTCATCTGTTCGTCGAAGGAAATTGCGTGATCTAATAATCTCTTAAGAGTATCGTCGCCATAAAAGGTCTCTAACTCATATACGGATTTAAGATGAGATGAGAAACCCTTAGCCATAATCTGCAGATCATCCAACTCTTCTGATACAGACAGAAGATTGATGATTAAAAGACGTGTATAGAGCCCAATGCCTATATTAATTAATACAGATAAAGTCAGTATTACTGATAGTGTTATTTCAAGACGGCTCATGTGATTTCTTCTTTAGTTCTTCTTGTTGTTTCTTTAATATATCTCGGTTTGCTTCGATATATTCGTGAGTCAGGGTACCAACATTGGGATCCTGCTCTTCTCCCAAACATCGCGACTTAACAAATGGTGTGGTAAGCATTTTATCTAGAGCACCCACTTTAGCACACTTAGTACACTCAGTGGGGGCTTCTTCTATCTTATGAAAGATAATTTGCTCTTGTTCACATTCCCGACATTTATATCGGTAGCGAGGCATTATTTAACAAGCCCTTCAAGAGTTTCGTTAGTGATCGCCTCATTGTTCGTTACGCGAACGGTTGGTGGATTTTCAACAACAAGTCCTTCATTGGTATCTGTTAATTCAAATCCGCGGAGGATAGGCACAATATCTAACTCATTGAGAAGCGATTCTTGTAATGCCATCATGATAGCCCCTAGGGCTTGGTTAGATAGCTGCAGTTTTTTGGTTTCCATAATAATTAATCTCCTTTGATTACTCTGTAGGAATCAGAGTCAAAATGTTGTGTTGAAAACTCGAATAGCTCCGAGTCCTCCAGCGCTACCATTTGGTGGCGCAGCCCTCGATAAACATGAAAGTTATCGCCGGGGTTTAAGATGAGTTGGCTGGCGTTTTCAAGTTCATCGCTGTCAGAAAAATAAATCATCATTTTTCCGGACTGTAGATAAAAAACCTCATCTTTTAGCTTGTGGTAGTGCCATGAACAGCGCTTGGACTTGTTGAAAAACAATAGTTTGCCGCAATATTCTTCGGTGTTTACGATCCAACGTTCCCAGCCCCAGCCTTTATCGACGTGGAACATTGATAATTCATGTGTGGGTTTACTCATTTAGCCTCTGCTCCTAAATTATCAAAAAAATCCGTATCTCTAACACCTTTATCGTCGATATAAATATCGCCGGCGGGTTTGCCTAAAAATAAATCGTGATATCTCACACCCCAACTCTTAAGCTGTTCTTGGGTCATAATATAAAATGCTGCGTTGGCGTACGCAGCAGAGTTTCTACTTCTTCCCATACCTCTGGCTGTTTGAAAAATTATAACGTGCCCAGAGTCGAATAATCTATTAATATAATCTATCCTTTCTTGTATTGGTTCTGAACTCTCGTAGTCATAGTCAGCTGCTTTCGTACAAATTGTTCCATCGATATCAAATACATATGTCATCCCTTGTTCTCCAAAATGTTTGTGGTTGAATAATCACCAATCCTATCAAAAAACTTTACAGTTGAAAACTCTTGTCCCACAACTGTTTTTCCTTTCCAATCAGAACCTATAACCATTATATCCGGTTTCAACACTTTTATCAAGTTTTTTAATTCATTTGATGAATTAAAAAGTATTACCTCGTCAACATATCTTATTGATTCAAGCGCAAACTTTCGATCATTCTGATGGTTGTAAGGTCTGTTCTGTCCCTTATCCTTCTTAACTTTCTCATCAGTGTCTATGCCCACAATTAAATAGTCTCCTAAAGACTTCGCATACTTAAGCATCTCAAAGTGTCCGCGGTGGAGCACGTCAAAACAGCCGTTCGTCCATATGGTGGTTTTGTTTTGCATTATACTATGGTTACGCCCTTTTTTTGCACAACAGCAGTAGCACACTCATTCGCATATTTAATCGCGGTGTCAATCTCACCAGTTTCTACATATTTTACAACAAGCCCGGAAATAAATGTATCGCCGGCACCAGAAGTATCTTTTATCTCTACTTTGGGCACCTTATAAAGCTCGTCTTTATATTTGGCGCCGTTTGGACCAAGAGTAATAATCATCTTATCAATCATATCCTCTTCCAAACGATGTCGAGTGCGCTCATATTCAAATTCATTTATCTTAATAAACATAATATTGCGACACCAGTTTCCTAAAATCTTTTTTGTATCAAGAAATGTTATTGGATGCTGCGTTGCAATATATTCAATGTCATCCTCGGACAAATATCCTTTATTATAGTCCGAGATTATAACTGCGTCATATTTTTCAAACTCGATCTTTGTTATATCACTCTTTTCATAATCGGCGTCATTTTGATCTACACGCAAAACTATATAATTTGTACGGAAATCGACTAGTCTTGTTTTTAAGATCTCTGTCCAATTCTCGTTCGTAATCAGATCAACAGGGTACTCGCATAAAGAGGACACATTGTTGTAAACGTTCATCGCCATTCCACCATTAATCGTTTGGTGTCGATTACTTTGGAAGACCGGCACGGGCGCTTCAGGACAGAGCCTGACACAATCGCCGTACTGATAAACATCTTTGCAACTTTCTCCTATTACGAGAATCCTCATTCGACTTCGCCTTTGACTACGTTGCAGATAAAGTCAATCTCGTCTGCTGTCAACTCGGGATAGTTTGGGATGAAAAAGCCTTGAGAGTGAATCTTATCGCTGTGCTCATCAACAAACTCTTCGTATTTGGCTGTCCAGAAAGGATGCCGGCCAAGATTACCAGCGCTATATATCCTAGTTTCGACGCCGTTTGCGACAAGTCTTTCGACTATTTCTCGGCGATGTTCGGTGCTGCTAGCCAAGGCTCCAAATGAAATCGACACAGGAGTATTGTCTCCCCACTTCTGAAACTCTACATATCCTTCGAGCTTTTCAGCATATAAACAGTGGTTCTCATATCGCCTTTTTGCAGCCCAGTCAGCCTTTTTAATCTGGCGAATGCCCAAGAATGCCTGCAGGTCTGTCGATCTTAGGTTGTATCCCGGGATAAAAAATGTAAACGGGCTATGAAAATCATCAACGCCGTGCTCAGACATCAGTTCGTCATATGAATCTTTCGGCAAATCCTTAGCCCAGCCGTGAGAGCGAAGCATTAGTAGCATTTCATATAGTTCTGGGTCGTTTACGTTAACCATTCCGCCCTCGATAGTTGACAACTGGTGCCCAAAGTAGAACGAGAATGAAGACATGTCTCCGACTGTCCCAACCATGCTTCCGTCGGCGTAGGAGGCTCCTAGAGCCGCGCAAGCATCTTCAAGGAGTATGAACCCGTATTTCTCCTTTAACGCCAGCAGACGCTCTTTGTAGTGCGGTACGCCCAATACTTGGACAAAGATAACAGCGTCAGGTCGGTCGCGTTCGCAAACTGCCTCCAGCTGGTCTAAATCCATGCCGTATGTTTCTGGGTCAGAGCCGACCATGATTGGTTCTAGTCCAAGCTGCATTGCTGGAGAGATAGTGGTAACCCAACCTACGGATGGTACTGCGATCTTCTTGTTTGGGATGCGTCCGGCTTGGACTGCAGCAGCGACCATTAAGAGGTTTGCTGAGGATCCTGAGTTATTAAAAACTGAGTATCTGGTTCCGATGTACTTTGCCCAGTCTTCTTCGACTTGCCAAGTCAACGCACCCTTTGTCAGGCGCGGATAGCTCTTGAGCCAGTCGCATAATGCATTGACATCTTCGTCGTTAATAGTTTCTTTTGCTAAGGGATATTTAATTGTCTCTTGTCTGGATTTTTTATAGTTTTGATATTTCATATACAACTCCTTTTAAATGATGTTCCATTTTGATCTCTTTCAGATAAAATGGGATTATGGATTGACCACTCGAAAGCTAAATCCGGATCGTTCCACAATATGGTTACTTGGTCTTGGGGACCTTCATAAGGTCGTGTCCATTTATAATGAAACGTACATCTATCGCTTAAACATAGATGTCCGTTTATGCAGCCCGGGGGTATATAAACGGATGTGGGATTTTCATCGCTTAATGTAATCATATAAGTATTTGTGTAGGTAGGCGATTCGGGCCTCATGTCTGCGATCGCTAATTGAAAGCTTCCCCCAATACATGTAATAAGCTTCCCGGTGCGCGCGTCTCCGTGGAGCCCCCTTAAAACATTTTTATAAGAAATAGTTATTTTATCTTCTACAAATTCCGGAAGAAAGCTGTTTTCGCCATATAGCGTCCAAATCTTTCCCCTTACATCATCAAATGTGTCCAGAGAAATTATCACCGCTCCTTCAATCTCTGAGCTATATTTTATATTATCAACATAATACATTATTTTATACCACGAATATTGGGATAATTTTGAGTAAACCATTCAATTGTTTCTTTTAAAGAAACATCTAAGTTTGTAAATTTGAAATCTGGAAGGAGTGTTCTAAGTCTAGATATGTTAGATTTCTTTCTCAATTGTCCATCGGGCTTGTTTTTATCGAACATTATCTCGCCATCAAACCCAGAAAGGTCCGCTATTTTTTCTGCTAATTCTTTAATAGAAAGTTCATCGTCACTCCCCACTAATAATCTATTTGGCAGCAACTGTTCCATCTCTAATATGCGTATTAAAATCTCAGCTATATCTAAAGAATATATCAACTCTCTTTTTGCATTACCATTTCCCCATATTTTAAACGGGTCATCGTCTTTTTTTGCCAATTGGCACTTATAAATTAATGAAGGAGTCACGTGACCTTCCTCTAAATTAAAATTATCATGTTTACCAAATATATTTCCCGGTATTACTGAGCAAAAATCGACGTCGTGTTGTCTTTTAGCTGCCTTAATATGAATGTCCACCATTCTTTTAGCGTAAGCATAAGCAAAGTGAATATGAAAAGGCTCTCCTTTTTGTATATCGTCTTCTACAAATGTCTCTTGTTCTCGTGAAAAAACACAAGTAGAAGAAAACGCTATCAATTTCTTTACATCTGAGAGGCACGCATAGTGAATAACATTAGAGTTCATTAAAATATTATTATAGAAATAATCCTCTTGATGGGATAGATTACCGCCGATACCCCCTACCTGTCCGGCAGCGTGTATAACCCAATCTGGGTTAACACGGTCGAATAATCGCGCGACCTCATCGGGCTTTATCAAATTAGTATCTTCTCTAGTACTAAAGAAAAATTCGTGTTGGGAGTATTTGACAGCTATTTCGCGAATAGCATAGCCAATTAAACCATTTGCTCCCGTAACTAAAATTTTCATTTTTTCACCTTATCTTTATTAAGTAAATATTGTCCTTTATCTATAGTTCCAAAACGTCTTGGCCAAACTGAATGGTTGTTTCTCCAATTGTCATAATCGATACATATTGGTTTTAACTTCGCGACCTGTGGTGCCGCATAATCATATTGAAAAAGCGGTTTATCGTTGTAGACGAAAGCAGCAATAATAGGGCTATTTTGTGCGTTTCTATGAGGATCCCACACACATCTCATTATAACTGTTGGTGAATAATAGACCACAGAACCGTTGCGTTGTGCACGGAAACCAAGATCATGAACATTCATATTCATGTGTTCGTATCTACAATCTAAACCACCAAGTTGCCTATAATAGTTTGTATTAAGCAACATAACACACGGAATCTTCCAGTGTGACTCGACACCCGGGTGGTTTGTATCGGGATGATATGAAACATTATAATATTCTAGAGGAAATTCTGTTTGGCGGCCTTCTTCAGTGTCGCTTTCTGTATATCTCATAGTAACAATATCAATAGATTCTTTTTCTTTTATGAGATCGAGCGCTAAATCAATTGAGTCTTCTTCAATTTCCCCATCATCAGTTAGCCATGTTAAATAGGTCCCCTCAGCAATATACCCCGCTAATTGAAAACACCTAGATGGGGTTCCATAATCTCTTATAAATTTTACATTTATAATATCATCAAAATAAGAAGGCAAGCCGCGGGGCCCACAGAAAATAATTTCAAATGTATGGTTTTTAACTGCTAATTTGGTTCTCTCATAAAGAGATTCCCAATTTTCCGGTTGAATTCCCGGGACAATAATTGATAAGTCACATGTACTTTGATTGATCATCTTTTGATCGCCTCCACATTTAAACTCATTAGCATCCCATTGACCTTATCCATATGTGGCAAGTGAGCTTGACTACCATCATCAATAAAGAAATGTTCTGTTTCCTTATAAGAATAGATTCGAATGTCTTCTTCTGCAAATCCTACTTCTACCAGAAGTCTTTTTAATAACTTAAAATCAAAAGTAATGTAATGAATATCATATTCATTTCTTTGTCCTCCATGCAAAAGTCCGTGTAATTTTTCTAAGTCTGCAGTGAGTAAATAATATTTTATTACTTTTTCAAAGTCAGGTACAGATAATCTTAAAACACCATTTGTCCGAAGAAGCGCTTTCCATCGTGATAAAACACTTTTGACTTCCTTCCTTTTGATATGCTCAAGTAAATGAGAAGCATAAATTAAGTCTACAGACGAATCTTCGATACTTTCCAGAGTAAAAACATTATCTATAACATCTGGAAAAACTTCTTGTCTTGCGTCAATATTAATCCAGCCGTGAAATTTACGGCTAGAACAACCTAAATTAAGTTTGACCCCTTGTGTCTGTTTTATGGGATCAGCCATATTAGTGTTCGTTCCTATTTTCTTATCGCTCATTTAAATCTCCTTCCCCAGACTGCTGGGGCTGTTTTCCAATTATCTATTTTTAGTCTTGGGTTTACGTTTGTAGTCCAATTTGGATCTCTGAACTTACGTTGTAGTAGTGGTTCATCATGTTGATGCTGGCACTCGAATATCGGCTTGTGATCCCCGGTTCCTCCGGGCATATGATCGCAAGTAAAGAGGGGAATCTGTGCCATTTTTACATTGGCACCAAGGTATTGGGCTCGGATAGCCATATCTGCATGTGATGCCCATGTTCCCTCGTAAGAGCAGTCCCAGCCTCCTAGAGTATGGAAGAACTCGGCTGAAAGAAAGGCGATATTAAAAAGCCACCAATCGTCTGGAAGATGTGGCGAACCTGCAGGTGTGCCGTTAACTCTAAAGTAGCTATCGGGCTGGAGCGTCTCTCGCTCTGTAGAACCTTCTTGTCCTTCATAATACTTCGCCACAAGGACATTTTTGTTGTCAGTTCCCATGGCGCGATATTCGTCTAGGCACTTGTCTAAGCTGTTTTCAAATAGAATGCAGTCGTCAGCAAACCATGTATAGACTTCTCCCTCGCACAAAGAAGCTGCAATGTTCGAGGCTCGGACGGGAGATCCAAAATCCTTAACGTATTTTACATTCTTAAGTTCGGAGAGTTTCTCTGGTAGTGGATATGGACCAACTATGATTAGCTCGAATGTGCGTTCTGTCGATGTGAGTATTGAATCGTACAGTTTCTCTAAGCGATCCGGGCGGATGCTGGGGAGTATTATTGATAACTCTGGTCTCATTTGTTCCTCATATATTCTATAACTTCTCTAACCGATTCTTCGAGACCGATCTCTGCTTGAAACCCTAACAAAGCTAGTGCTTTAGATGTATTAGGTATGCGTTTTTGAACATCGTATTCGTAGGCTTCGTCAGATACTGTGCTAAACTCTTTTCCGGGATTGAGAATATTCCATACTACCTTTGATAACTCTTTTACTGACGTAGCTACTGGGGTTGATATATTAAAGTCCTCGTTCAGGGCGCAGTCGCTTTCGAGAGCCATTCGGATGCCGCGGGCGATATCTTTGCCATTGGTATAGCATCTGACTTGTTCGCCAGTGCCGAGGATATGCAAGGGGTCTTGCCCTTTCAAAATCTTATTAATAATATCCGGAAGTACATGACTCATCATGAGCTTAATGTTTCCTGATTTTACTTCATGCTCTCCAATCGCATCCTCTTCTCCGACTCCTACGCAGTTAAACGGTCGGATAATCGTATACGGTACGCCATATTGCTCACTAGCACCTTTGCAGAAGTATTCGACTGCCAGCTTTTGAAAGCCGTAGGTGCTTAGTGGCGGGGCGCATGTCTTAACATTTGTCTCAGGTGTCGGATATATGGTTGTATTTTCAAAAACCATGCTGCTTGAGATAGCAACAATTCTTTTAAGAATACCTTTCTCGTGAAGCTTAATAGCTAAATCGAATGTCGATGCCATAATTCTTTCATTTGTCGCCAACAGATCATACGCATATTTGTGGAAATAAGTAATGCCCCCGATCATTGCAGCGCCAGAAATAATATATTCTACTTCCTCTAGTTCGGGAAGGATCTTATCATTTGGGAGATCTATTACATCCATTTCAATAAGCTTGAAATTGGGATGATTATCGTGGGGGCGAGTTATTGGCCCATACTTTGAGAAGTTGTCGATGCCGATGACACTGTATCCTCTTGATAGGAACTCTGCGCAGAGGTATGAGCCGATAAAACCTTGGCTGCCGGTAATGAGGATCTTTTTCATCGTAAGCTACCTTTTTTATATCCCAAGAAATCAAAATCGCCCTTCCGATGAGAGTGTATTAAGTCCATCATTTCATCAGTATACCATTCTAATATGTTTTTGGGTGTATATTCTTGTTTAAAGGGTGATGTATTAAGCCAGGGAATTTCATTTTTTCGAGGTATTGAAAGTTCACGACAGATTTTGTTGTAATCTTGCTCTAAATGTTCTGACCTAATTAAATGTGTAACCCTTTGGTTAGTAAAGGGATCATATAAATAAGATATTTGAGAATCCCAATGTAAAAATGAAGACTCCCCTAAAATAGTTGGAAGGCTTTCTCCGAGAAACCACCTTTGCCATGCATTTCTAATATATTCGCTAACTTCGTTGTGATCCTTAAAATGAGCTTTTTCTATCTCTTTTTGCAGTCCGGACTTTATTTGATACAAAAAATATGAAAACTCTCTTTTATAGGGGTTTCTGCATGTCCCAATTGAAGAATATTTCTTTGCAAAAGAATTATAAAATTGTATGCGGGAGTCCCTTATGAGCGCGCTCCAAATTCGCAATGGCACGTGCTTAAGGTTGCCGTTACCAACGGAGTTTAACGAACAGGTGGAGAAAATAGCATCGGCGCCGGTTTGGGGAATATCAAATGCCAGATCTGGTGTGTTCGTTTCGATACGTTGTTGTTGGAGCCCTTTTAGCATCGCGGTGTGGCGTTGCACTGCGTGTTGGATCCAAGAGCCCCACCAAGGGAAATCCTCTGGGGAGGGGTAAATGGCGGATATGCCACCTTCCGCATCATATAATATTTTACACTCTTGATCTGTGTCTTTATTTAAAGTGTCAACAATACTAGTTCCTCCCGTTTTGGGAGTGTGAACAAATATAAATCCATATTTATTTGAAATCACTTTCGCATGCCTTCGAAAACCGTAACTTCATAATTGCTATTCTCGTCTAAAAGATTTTGGAAAAAGTTTACATTGGTATTTTCCATTAACTTTGCCATGGCAGATACGTCCTTTGGCAGACACATGCCTCCAAAACCTCTGAAGTTATCATTACATTCGAGGTAGTTGCCATGAATATGCCGGCGATTCACTACCGCATTCTTTACCTTGGTATAATTAACTCCCTGATCCTTACATGCTTCATAAAAACTATTTGCAAAGATAATCAACATTGCATTATACACATTGTTAAAATATTTACAGAACTCCGCTTCGGCATGGGATAGTCTAACAAACTTTTCTGGGAATGGTCCGTGGCAGTCTTTCACTATTTCGAAAGTTTCATCATCTGAACAGCCAATAATACACACATCGTGATTTTCGGTAAAGTCTGTAATCGCGCATCGTTCGCGAAGGAACTCTGGAACAAAAATGATATTCATGCCTGTTTGCATTCTCAGTATCTCTGTTGTGCCCGGGACAACAGTTGATTTGATCGCGATGACTCCCTCATATCCTCGATCCTTGAGATCAAATATTACCTGCCGGACGATTGATATATCACATGAACCGTCGTCATCACGTGGGGTTGGCACACAGATATAGACGACCTCTGATGGTAATACATCATCGATCGTGGTTTCAAGCGCGATGTCGTGCACCAACACATTATGTCCAGCTAACTCAAATCCAAATTTACAGGCGCCTCCAACGACACCAACGCCAATTACTCCTACATCCATTAGTATCCTAGCTCCTCATAACTTTCAGGCAGTTCGCCTTCTTCATTTTTCTTAAATCTTCTTTCCCATACATCGGGTTGTTGCTTCCAGTTGTCGAGCGGAATCTTGATTCTTTTATTAGCTGCGTTTGGGACAGAGTAAATCTCATCAAACTGTGGTTTATCAAAGAATGTTTGCGCGTCGTAGATGGGCGCATGGTCCCCTGTTTTATCAACATAGTGATTGCATGTCGTTGCATCCGTCTGGGAGTCATAGAGTCTGCCACCATCAGCCTGCACCCTAAACATCAGGTCATGCAGTGAGTGATTTACGTATTCATAGCGACAGTCCCATCCACCGAGTTCTCTAAAGTAATCAAGCTTCATAAAATGATGGCAGGAAATCTTATAATGTTGCGGAATACCCGGCAAACGTAGTTCGTCATGATACCATGCGAGCCAGAATTGTTGAGGCCAAGTTGGACCACCAAACAAAGCACCTTCTCGGTATCGCATATTGACGACATCTTTATTTGTGCAGTTATTTCTGTGGAATTCCACAGCATTGTCAATTGCATCGGGAAGAAAGATAGCATCGTCAACACAGTGATACAAGAATTCGCCTTCGCAAGCGATTGCACCGACTTGTGCACAACGGCTTGGGGCGCTGTAATCTTTAATCATTTTAATGTTTTCAAGATGCTTCATGTTGTCGGGCAAATCAAAGGGGCTAACAAGCACCAACTCCCAACTATATTTCTTGCATGAGTTCAGAATGCTTCCATACATCATTAGCCACTGACTTGTTCTAATCGCCGGCATCATTATTGAGACATCGTATTTATAGCTCACAATCAATCTCCTTCATTATCGATTCCCAGAATACTGTCGCATTAAACTTCTTCTTAAAAATCTTATAACCTTTATTTATAATATAATCCCTTTCGTTCTCGTTGTCAAGATAGTATTGTATTTTATCTACTAAATCTTGTTCATCATTAAACTCAACATAGTGTACACCGGGCTTTAAAAAGTTCTGGGTTGCTTCGTTTTTGCGCTCAAAAAGCAACGATTTACTAGCTAGAATCTCCCAAACGCGACCTTTACACTGGTCGTATCCTTGTGGACCTTGCGGGAAGTTCAAGCTTATTTTACTATTTCTCATTAACTCTGCATATCGTGCAGCAGAGAGTCCCTTTTCTCTTTGTCCACCGTCAATATAGATAGGCGACTTGTTATCTATCAAGTGTTGTAGATATTTTTGTCTTTCAGGGTATCTGACGCTGCCTAAGAAGCTAACCGGGATTCTTTGTTCTATCTTTTCATGTAGTGGGTGATACAGAGTCTCGTCTTGGGGAGCCCATAGCCAGACTAAATTATCATGTTGGACTTTGGCGTTCCTCTCAGAACCCCAACAAACATGTAAATCCGCGAACTCTTTATCATTTAACTCTTGAATCTCTGGTAATCCCCACTCATCGAATACGTCGGGCCACATAAAGACTGTTTTAGCGCCTGAAGATTTAATACATTTATAGCTGTCATCTGTTGGGTTGAGGTGAGATTTCCCCAAAAGAGAGAAAACTACAATATCCGGGGACAAATTATCTATAAGTTTTGGTATGAACGTATCAATATGCTTCTTTTTCAGCATTGAATATTCATCTAAGTGCACAATATTAAACTTTGTATCTGGGTATACTGCTTTAAATGTCTTAAAGAGATTATGGTAATTGTTGGTTAGACCTTTTTTGGGATCTGCATCACACCACTTCTCGGTAATAAAAAGTACGTTTTTATCACTTTTCGCCATAATAATCACCATATTCTACCACAATCGTGCATTTGCCATCAGTTCTGTGATATGCCTTATAATACGCTGGGAACACATCTTCTGGTTCTTCGCAGCGGATAACTTCAATGTTTCTTAACATACCTCGAATCGACTGTGTAAAGTCACCTGTATGTTGTACTTGAGGGTTTAGCGGCCTTTCTGATCCGATGCCCACCCTTATAATCGCCTTGGGCGTATATTCGCCGTGTGAAAAAGCTGGCATGCGATCCAAGTGATTAACCAGTTGATTCATGGCGCAGAGAAGAAAGTTCCAGCGCGGATAGATGCTAACTGGGACTGAACCGTTGACTGCGAGTCCATTGGTGATTCCCATCTGCATTTCTTCATCGACTGGCATTTCAATTAGTTTATCTCTGTCTACACCCTTAAGAGTATTTGTCATTGCAGTGCCGGCATAAGCTACTGCTTGTCCTAGAAATACCGTATCTTCTTGCTCTCCGAGATAAGTCATTGCTCGTTGCAGTTCATCAAAATATTTACCCATTGTTATATCTCCTTAGATATTTGTCAAACAAATCGTGTTCTTGTTGGTTTTTTAGCAAAAATTGCATTACGTGATACAATTTTCGGGGTGCTGGAACTTCTTGTTTGACCGATGGCTTGTGTCCCGAGTCCAAATATAAATCATGAGCATATTTCTTTAAATGCTCAAAATCGATTTTCTTTAAATCATATTTAATATCTAAAAAATCTGCTACTTTTATAAAAGTATTGTTGTCAGATATTAAATCTTCGTAGTATACAACCATTTTTGGAGACTTTAGTTGCTCAAACTTATGTATTTGTTGCGCATAGCCGTCAAGGTTGAGTCCCGTTGTTGGACTGGTATCTCCTTTTGCGTTGGTAGTTCCAAAAAGTACCTTATAATCTCTTAGTAATAAAATATGCTTCTTAAACTGTAAATCGGCTTTTCCGGGATCAAGAAGTTCAAACCAGTGCCTATATGAAGGTAGCTTATCGCTACCCCATATTTCCGCATATGTATGCTTATCATTAAAATGTTCACCCATTATATACAACCCTAATGAAAGTAGATGTAACCCACTCCTAGGGTGTGAATAAATGATTACGTCATCTTTGATCAAAACTGCACTCTCTTGCCGGCTCCAGCGTGTGGCCACTTACTTGCGTCGTAGCTATAATATGTTATGTACTCGTCGTTGACATCTTCATAGGTTAACTTCTCAGTTCCCCACGTGGATTTAGTATCAGTACAAACTGATTTGCCATTATCTTCAACGATAAAGTGAATAGGGAGTTTGTGATTTCTGGCATATTTTATACTTACATGCGCGATCGCAGTCTCGGATGTCATATCTCCCATAAAACAATATACTTTTCCCGGGAGGTTTCTCCTTTTAATGTCTAGCGCTGCCCCTACTGCAATCGGAAGAACACCAGTTACGATCCCCGAGCATAGAACCTTTTGCTCAGCAAAGCACAATGAAATAGAGCGCCCCTTAAGAATAGCTGCTTTGAGCTTTTCGGGAGGAACACCTTTGAGAAGACACTGATAATGGCTTCGCCAAGATCCGAAGACCCAATCATCATCGCCAATATCATGCTTTCGAAATATCTCCAACATTTGCTCTTCATTACCGTTATATAAGTGAACGGGTGCGCGGATTTGTGCGTCATCAAAACAGGCTGCAATGTCGTTCTCAAAATCAATCAAATCTTCTTTCGTTAACATATCAATCTCCCAATAGTTTTCTTTTAAGTTTTATTTTTGTCATATCTTCAATAGACTGGCGCGTGGCTTTTCCTCGCTTTTCCTCAATCATGTCCAAATATCTATCGCTGGTGTAGTATTTTGTAAACGCTTCGTCTCTGAAGCCTAACACTTCGGCTGCTGATATATGTTTAGTTGACAGCGGGTGCGTCTCGTATGAATGTTGTGAGAATCCCACATATGTTTCTGGAAGCTCCCAGCCTTCTCTCAATGCATCGAGATATAACTTCGAGCCGGGGTAAGCCATGGTTGAATAGAAGTTTGCAAACTCACAGTTGAGTTCCATTGCCATGTCCAGTGTATCTTGCATGGTCTCGATAGTATCCTCGGGGAGCCCAAAGATATAGTTACCGATGACGTCGATGCCAGCGTCTTGGATCTTCTTTACTAAATCCTGAATCTTTACATCTGTGAACTTACCCTTTGTTACATCCTTTCGAACTTCAGTGTTTCCCGATTCGATTCCCAAGGCTAGCCAGTTAACGCCGGCTTTCTTTAATGTTTCAAGATATTCTTCTTTAACTGTATCTACACGAGCGTACGCCCAAAAGTTAAAGTCATAACCTCTCTCAATAATCAAGTTGCATAGCTTCATGAAATGGTCTTGATTTAAGACAAACATTTCATCAGCTAGTTTAATATTCCGGATTCCCATTTTATGGAGAGTTTCAAACTCTTCAATCATAAATTCTGGTTCCCAATATCTAAACTTATTACGTCCGTAGTCCCAATTTTCCAAGTTATTGTTGCCGAATGGCGCGTTAATACAACAAAAACTACAGCGGAACGGACAACCTAAGCTTGTATACAAAGAAGCGAACGGCTGACGGTCGTCTCCATTTGTCATTGCATGCCAGTTAGATGTGCGGTACTTATCCATCGGAAGCAAGTCCCATGCCATCCCGGGTAGCTCCGTAGAGAGCTTCTCTTGCGGTATAATCGGCGCAGGGCGTGTGCAAAGGGCCTTACCATCAACTCGGTACCAAAGCCCAGGGACGGTGCTTAGAGCGCCAGCATCGTCCATATCGATTTCTAAGAGCTTTTGAACAGTGTAAGGACCTTCACCTTGGCAAACAAAATCAGAGCCTTCGGTTTCCAGCGTGTGTCGAGCGACGGCTGAGGGGTGTAATCCGATGAGGATCGTCTTAAGTTCTGGAGCGATTGCGTTCAGTTGTTCTATCAACATTCGTGCGCCAATCATATTCTGAGTTGATGCTGAAGGCTGTTGACCATATACCACTATCGCCACCAAACGAGGATTCTGCTCTTTTACCCGGGTTGCTGATTCTGATGCGTCTATTCTTTCTGCTTCACAATCAAGAATGTTTGTAGTAAATCCTTTTGTGAGGGCATTTTTTGCCAGCAGGGCTGCCCATATAGGCGGTTCAATCGCTGAATAGTTTTTACTCAGCTCTTGATAAATTATCTGGGCGCCATTGGGATGGACGAATAATACATCTATCTGTTTCATATTAATAGTTTGCGTACCAAGGGCTTTCTATAATAGCATATGCAGTTATGAGTTGTCTGATTCCATCATCGAGATCATATGCGCACTTGTAGCCTTTATTATAAATCTTATCGCTACTAACAATGTAGTCGCGGGTATCAGGATCGCTGTTAATCTCTGCGCGGATTATCTCTAGAGGAAGATGCTCTTGAATCTTTTCGGCTAGCTGGAGCTTGTTCATATTCAGTTCGTCATTTCCAAGATTATATGTTTCATTTTTACAATCTTCCCAGTTACGGAGCACAAACATAAAGCCGCGACATACATCATGAAGATGCACATAGTTGCGCATGAACTCACATTCATACAACACCAAAACTCTCTCGCGCAATGTCTTAAGAACAAAGTTGTTTACAAGGAGGTCAGAGCGCATGCGTGAGCCCGGGCCAAAAACAGTAGCCAGTCTAAATGTTACGCAGTTATCAACATCCTGATATTCCTTCTCTGCAGCCACTTTAGTTCGCCCGTAAAGCGAAATAGGATTAAGGGGTGATTCTTCTGTACAGACAGAACCATCGACACTAACGCCGTAGCCAGAGTTAGTGCAGGGGTAGATAACCTTTTGATTTGGCTTTTTGTTTTTTGCTATCCAAGTATTAACGTCATGGTTAATCTCTTGGGCAGCACGGGGGTCCTCATCGCACAAAGGAAAGCCAACCAATGCCGCCAAAGGTATAATAATGTCTGCTTCTGCCATAAGGCGTTCCATCAATAGAACGTTTCTAACGTCCCCCTTGATGAAGCTAAAATCTGGATTGTTGGTATAGCGCAGCAACGACGTCGGATCATACATTAAGTTATCGAGCGCTGTTACAGTATATCCTGCGTGGAGTAAGTAATCGATCAGTTCAGAGCCTATATAGCCGGCGCCTCCTGTGACTAATACGTGTTCTTTTTTCATCTAATAATTCCCCTTGTATGTTTAGCAATAGCAAGACAGGCTGTCAAGCCCGGTGATTCTATTCCTACTATGTTGATAAAATTCTCATGTTTTTGGTTATTTTCTATTACAAAATCTCTAAATTTCTCGCCGGGAGCTTGAAGTTTTGGTCTTATGCCAGTTAACGCTGGTTCTATCTCGCACCAACCGATATCTAAATATCGATTAATCGCCTCATAAAACTGGGGCTTGTTATTCTCTTTCATATCATAAGAGAGATTGTCTACATAATATGCATTTGGTCCGAAAAGAAGTCCGCCATTTAAATCTAGTACCGTATGAATTCCCAAATACTTGCCTTGAGGATCCGGTACCGGATAAATCAGCTTTTTCATATTCCTGTGTTTATTGGTTTTATAATACTCGCCTTTACACCAATGGATCTTATAATCATTTATTCCCACCATTGCCGCAATAGTGTCGCTCCAGAGCCCTGCAGCGTTAATTACTATTCTTGTTTGTATAATATCATTATTTGTATCAGTTGTCAACTTATAAATGTTATTTTTTTTATCAATCGATGTTATTTCAGTATTATACAGAGTGACCACCCCCGCATTTAAGGCTGACGCCTCAAGCTGCTGCATAACTGAATGGCTGTCTATTATTCCTGTAGATTCTACGTGGAGTGCCTTTGTTGCTTTAACGGCTGGCTCTATTTTGGCGATCTCTGATTTGCCAATCATTGACATACCTACTACCGCGTTTTTCTTCCCCTGCTCATAAAGTTGATCAAGAATAGGTTCTTCTTCTGGGCAGGTAGCCACAATCAATTTTCCACATTTCTTATGCGGTATATCATATTTTTGTGCAAATTTATAAAGCAGTTTATTGCCCTCAACACATAGTTTAGTTTTAAGGGCGCCCTTGGGATAATATATGCCGGAGTGGATAACTTCGCTATTATGACTCGAAACGTGCTGTCCGAAACTTGACTCTTTTTCAACTAATATGATATTATCATATACCGAGGATAATTCTCTAGCTACAGCTAATCCTACAAGTCCGGCTCCAATAATGACAACATCAAAGTCATAAACCTCAGTCATTATCCCAGCTGATTTCCCAATCTTTAAAGTCGGCTGCTAAACAATCAATCTTATAATCTTTTCTGCCGCCGTTAATCTCTTGAATCCTGTTTTTTGCCACATTCCGAAGACCGTTGAGTCCGTGAGTTAGCGCTAGATTGCCAGAACCTGAGCCGGCTCTAACTTGAGACTCATTGTGCCAAATGTGCAAGTTCATCTGAGAGAGGACAATTATCGCTCTTACAGTTTCCGCGTTCATTTTGCCGGAACTAGAATCGAGAATCAACTGGATATCATGGCAGATATCTGAGATTTCCTGGGCATATTCAGCTTTGTGTTCGGGGATAAACACTTCTTTGAGTTGTGCAATCGACAGGCGATCGATCAATTCGGAGAGTGTAGGAAGGTATTTACGTTGTTGACTCATTTTCATTCCTTATAAATTGTGAGAAGTAATTTTTATATTTATTGTAGTTCGCTTCACCGAATACGTTTTTATGCTTAAAGAAGACTTCCGCCTCTTCTTTTCCCCTAGGGATTTGATTTTCTGTTGAGGTTGATAATCCCTCAGAATTAAAGTAATATAACCCTAACGGAATATCAATTTTCTTAAATTTAGAACCTGACGCTACCATTCTTAGAAAAATGTCCCAATCTCCAGCATACGATAAACCTTCATCAAAATATCCACATTTTTCGTGCACACTCAGCTTCCACATAGGCATTGGTCCCGGCAAACACTTGATCATGTTCTCCGGAGAAAACTCATTACGCGAATGCTCGTAATAGGCTCCAGACGAAGAGTTTGTCTCTACGGTCTCATTTGGCTTTGTAGTCTGTAGACAGTCTGTATAAACAAGATCTATATCCTCGTGATAGTGGAGATGTTTTGCCATAATCTCAAGATATTCTCTATGATGTCTGTCATCAACGCATGCTTGAGCAAAGAACTCACCCGTTGCCATGTGGATTGCCATATTTTCAGTTTCCATTACTGACGCCCTATGATCTAATCGCTTGTAAATTACATTTTCATGCTCTTTCATAAACTCTTCGATGTATTGACTCTCGTTTTCGGGAGAGTTGGCATCAATAATGATCAGTTCGCACTGATCAAAGATTGTCTGTTCTTGCATAGACTTCAGAAAGCCTTCAATATATTGTTCGCCGGCATATAGGGGACAGAATACCGTAATCTTTGGCAGGTCTAAGGGCGGGAAGTATTTTATTTCACTATTGTTGATTAGTTTAATCCAGCGCTGACGAAGATTCTGATTGTTTTGTCTTATAAAATCTAAAAGTTCGTTGCCCTTCAGCTTAAAGTAGTCTTCGCTGGTGGCGCCTATCAGGCTGTTTGTTATAAGTTTACAGCCCAGGATCCTTGATTCAATAGAAAAACGATTATATGTCTCTAACCATTGCGGAAAGAATACTAATGTTTCCACTTGGGAGATATCTCTAATAAACTCAGGAAATGGCTTGCCTTGAATTAGCTTAAAGTCTAATCCTTTTCTCTGACAATATGCGATCGCTGCGGGCATGCCTTTGTTGCGGTTATTGGACTGGAGAACTCCATACTTAATTATTTTCTTCGCGCCCATATTATTCTCTAAAGTGGCGAGTTGTTCCTCATTCCATATGTTGCCGCCTAAATTTACAATATTGTTTATTAGGAGGTTGCGTTGGACGACTCCGGCATGCTTCCTAGACTGGCACAGTACCGCTAACGCATTCTTATAAAATGCCTTATTTTGTATTTGTCTTTCTGGCGCAAGAAAATCTTTGTATAAGGAAGGATTATTTGAGCGGACATATTTGTGATCGTGCTCTAAAATAACATATGTTGTTTTTGCTAAAGCTACTTTTACATTCTCAGCAAGTTGAAAGAAGTTCGCGACAATGAAGAACTTATCAAGATTATTCTCAACAAGTTGAACAGTTGCACGGTCAGACTTTAAACTATCAATCTTTACATCCGGACTTAAAAGTTTCATCAGAGCATCATTACAAAACTCAGCGCCACCCATTACCTCATTGATAAAGAAGTCGGATATAAAGATTACTTCTTTGCTAATCATACTCTACCACTTGGTCCAACACATCTCTCCATTGTTCTTCTTCTGGGCTCCCAGAGAACTTGAGAACGGCGTCCACCATGGCTTTATATTGTTTTTCCTGCGAAAATCTCTCCTGCACGGACTCAGCAAAGGTGTCGGCAGATGTTGCAACACTTCCTTCTGTTTGATTTATAATATCATTATAACAGTCGCGCATACACTTCTTTGCAGACTGTTCGCGAGGATAAGCCCACATTGAGTCGGCGATTAAGACACCATCCCAAACAACTGCTGGCTGTACTTGGTTGAGATCGAAATTTACGTTGTAAAAGTTTGATTTGCCCTCTTCGTCAACAAGAAAGTCCAGCTGACCAGACCAACCGGTTGCAATGACAGGGGTACCAGAATAGGCTGCTTCAAAAATCGGTAAACCAAAGCCCTCGCCATGAGCTAGGGATAAGAATGCGGAAATCTTAGGATGTGTTTGGAGGGAATGCATTTCTTCGTCGGACATGTCACCGTGCAGAAGATATACTTTACACTTCTTTTCTCCCAATTGGGAGACTAGCTGTCTAAGATTTTGCATTGTCATCTCGCGGTCGAGCAGACAGTTCTTTGCAGCGTAACACTTTACAACAAGCCCTATTTCTTCGTCTCGAAACTCTTCAACAAACCATTTAATAGTGTTTGGCACGTTTTTGCGAGGGCCCAATTGGGCTGCTACTAGGAAATTGTGTTCGTATTCTAAGTCTAAATCAACATCTGGAAGTTCCTGGAACTTCTTTGCTGGGTAGTTAACTGTCTCAATTGGAGTTTCTAACTTGAGAATCATTGTTTGGTTTGTTTGTTGATTGGACAGTTGGTAGTCCGTAGCTAAAAAAGTATTTTTCGCATGGTTGGAAACTACAATAATACCAGTCATCTCATTGCCCTTTTGGATCCATTGATGTGATGTTTTCGTAGTCTCAATCCCGGCTGTGTATCCAATATTAATCGGTGCTGGCTTGTCCCATTCATTTGGAATTGTAACTTGGAACGATATATCAAACTGTCCGTTTTGCTGGATGTATTGCAGGGTCTTTTCTATGGTTCTATCAATCCAAGCCCTCTCAGGGGTATCCTCATTGGTCCACGAGGTTTTCCCCCATTCTAAAGGCTGAATATAAATATCGAAAAGATCTGGTCGGGAAGCTAATGCCCGCATTGCGAATCTAGCCTGTTCTCCGTATCCCGATCTTGTTAGAAGGGGTCCTCTAAAGAATACTTTCTTTTTCATTACGCTACCTCCAATAAATGCCAGCGTTTATATTGTTTTCTCTCTTCCCATGATCCGTATGTTTCAACAACATCATCCATAATCTTAACCCAGTTTTTCTCATAATCGTCAAAGTTATAGTTTGCACGAACATGTTCTCTACCTTGTATCGACATCTTCTTGTAAGTCTTTGGTGCGATGTTCAGAGCCTTTTTGAGGGTGTTGGTGAAAGCTTTCTGGGTGATACGATCCTCGTAGATATATGGCACTTGTAGGGAACCAATAATCGCCTTCGAGGAAGGTTCTAAACCGTAGCCAAACCAGTTCTTTCCATCGGTAACCTGCTCTTGCAAGCCTCCTGTCATATTAACAATAATAGGAGTTCCGCATGCTAAAGACTCTAACGTTCCTAGTCCAAATCCTTCTGCATCTGAGATATTAATGGTAAAATGCGCAGCGTTGTACATTGCTGCGAGATCTTGTGGAGAAACCTTATCAGTTGAAAGCAAAACCTGTCCGTCTGTTATATTAAGGTGGTTCAAGATATGAGGCAAGTCTTGTCCGTGAGGATCTCGCGCATCAGTATGCATAAGCAGAGTAGCTTTGTCATGACCCACTTCATCTAAGAACTCTTTAAACCACCAAATAAGTGTTCCAGACTGTTTTCTACGTGCATTTCTATTATTCCAGAAAAAGATTTTCTTCTCCGGGTTGGCGAACTCTGTTGAGGCTCCAACGACGCGTTCACGAATAACAGCGGTTCTTGCAAGATCTTCATCTGTTTTGAACTTATAGAAAGACTCCGAGTCTACCGCATGTGGAAGATACTCGCTGTCTACGTCTGGAGCAACTGTATCCAGAATACCCTTTGTAACCTTTGATATACAAACTACCTTATCATTAGATTTGTAGTAGTTTGCATTATAGAACGGTGCCGGGTTGTTATCCCATACATGATAATAAACCATTGGGACGTTGATTCTCACTTCGTTCTCGATTTCCCACAGCCACGTATAAAAACGAGGATCTGTCATAAACCACAATACATCCGGTCTTTCTTTCTGGAGTATCGAGCGTATGATTTCGGGGTTTCCATATCCATCGACAGGGAATATTCGCCAGTCTTCCCCATAGGGATCAACCTTTTGCATCTGGTATTCTCTGTGTTTTACTGCTCCGCCTAAACAAACAAATTGATAGCGCCCTGTTTTAAGGAGCGCCTCGATCATATACCGGGTTTGGGTTCCAACCCCAGATGGCGAAAGCGGGTGATCGGAGAGCACCAAAACTTTCTTTTTCTTCATTAAATTATCCTCACTTACAGTGTTCTGTGTTATAAAATTTGCATCCGAAGCCGGATGTACAGGACGCCTTATTCTTGATAGTTCGTCCTTTCTTGATGTTCCAAAGCGCGGTTCTTAAAACCTTTAAAGCGTTTTCAGTTTTCTTTGGACCACTTGTTACTCGAAAGAATTCAACTCTATTGTTTTTAGCTGTTCTTTTGAGTAGAGCAAAGTGTGTTTCAATATGTTTTGGATCTGTGTCTGTCTTTTGTGCGAAGAAGTGCTTATAAAGGGTTAGTTGATAAGTTGTCATTTTTTCGCTTTTACGGCGAGAGTTCCAACCCCAAGAACAGGTCTTCCAATCAAAGATGTGCACTTTTCCATCAGGTGTCGCGACGATAGCATCGATGTATCCCTTAAAATTGTATTTTTCTTCGTCTTTTATAGACTCATAAAGCGCAAGCTCCGTTGCCAACACTTCGTATTCGCCGAAATAATCACTCAGAGCATCTTCAATCTCAGGCAAAATTGCTTTGCCTTGATGGTGCATGTCGGAGGTCATCTTAGGGTCCACCTCAACATCATCTGGTAGTTTGGCGATATTTTCCTCAAACGCTTTAACAAAGTGCTCTTCTTCGTTAAAACTCTCTTTTAGAAGCTTCTTCTCACATACATCATGAATAGCGGAACCAAAAGCAGTGTAGGCATTTCCCTTGAAACCATCTATCTTATCTACTCTTGTTAATTTATGGTAAAAGGCGCAAAACGCCCAATCTTTTAACTCACTATAACTTATGTGCGGCACACAAACTCCATGTTTCTTATTATTATAACCACATCAAATGCTTTCGTCAAGGTTTTTTATGTCGTGAAGAAAAAAAAGTTTTTGTGCTAACACTGGGGAAATCGTTTTAAGCAGTGTTTTATTCGCATAAAGATAAAAATCAGTGAACCCTGTTGCAAAGTATTCTCTTAGCGACGTGGCTGCATAAGCGTTTATAAATAATCCAGTGCATATCATCCTCAGCTTATCTCTTCCCACTGTTTGAAACAAGAAGTTATCGAAATCTTCGTCATACTCTGTATTGGTAAACCAGTTTTTGGGAGCTTTGTAGCCAAGAGCGTTTAACTTATTGTAGAGTGAGCCTCTTTTTTGTAGGAACTCAGATTTTATTCTTTGGTCTGCATATATCTCGTAACCATACGGTGTTTCGATCGAATGTGCGATCTCATGCACTATATCGTCTATCAGATCTTCTTCGCTTTCTTGAACGTTTGATATATGTAAGATCCCGTCTTTGTAAAAGGCACTAATGTACCTTTCTTCAAATTCTTTGAAATGCCCGATTATGATCATCTCCATTTCTGATAATAGGTGATCAGGGATCTTTTCTTCAACTGAAGCAACAACTGCTTCGGGGCTGATATCTGGGTTTTCTATCTGATTTTTAAAGTAAACATGGGTGCCGCGGCTGGTATAAAAATCATGTCCCGGCTGGTTCAGTTTCATCTGTTTCTGTCTTAAGTGTTCCTGCATCATTTAGTCCTAATTGATATCCTCTTAGAAAGTTTTCCTCTGCGATAACATAAACTAATTCCGGAAAGTCAGCGGCCACAGTTTCAATAATCATATGGGCTGTTACCTTCTCATTGTCCGGTTGTAATTTTGCACCGGTATAATTAATGAGATATTGTTTTAGTTCCGAATTATTGTCCGGCGTTGTCGCCAGCATAGGGTTGGTGTGTACCTCTTCTTCAGTAATCACGTTTGTTTCTTTAGTTGTCATGTTATTTACTCCTATTAATAGTATAACACATTAAATCTTATTTGCAAGTATATTTATTAAATATATTAATCGGCGGGTGAATTATCTATAAAACCTTAGCTGCCATCGTTGCAACTTCACTTCTTTCGCCCTTTTTAAATGTAACATGCCCTGCAATTGGAAACTCTTTAAACTTTTCCACTGCATGAGCGAGCCCATTTGATGTTTCATTGACATAAATATTGTCAATCTGTTCAATATCGCCTGTAAGTATCACCTTGGTCCCGTCTCCGACGCGTGTGATAATTGTTTTAATCTCGTGCATGGTAAGGTTTTGAGCTTCGTCAATAATCATGAACGCATTTGCAATCGACCGGCCACGAATATATGTAAGAGCTTCGATTTCAATCTTGCCTTTCTCCATATACATCTCAACCGACGCTTTATCTCCCATCAAGAACTTAAGATTATCTTGAATCGGCATAAGCCATGGAAGCATTTTCTCATCCACTGTGCCCGGAAGGAATCCTATGTCCTTCCCCAGCGGTTGGACAGGGCGGGAGACAATCATACGTGTATATGGGTTTTCCCGGAGACCTATGGTCTGTTGTAGTCCGGCTGCTATGGCAAGAAGGGTCTTACCACTCCCGGCCATTCCGACAAGAGAGACGACCTTTACGTCCGGATTTAATAAAAGATCGATGGCGAAAGCTTGTTCTTTGTTGCGAGACTTGATTTTCCAGTCTGGTATAGCCCCGTGGATCACTTTCCGAAGCGGGCGGTGAATATCTCTAAAACGTGCCAAAGCAGTCTTTTTGGGATTAGCATTAGAAACCATCATAACATATTGGTTTGGATACCACTCGGTTTCCATTTCACTATCAGAAATAAACACATCTTCATCATTGTAGAACCGATCGATTACAGCGTCATCGACAAGATGTTCTGCGAAGCCCTGATACAACTCTGCAGAGCTTTCAAGCGCTTTATCTGTATTGTATTCTTCTGACTTTATTCCAATCGAATCACAAATAACCCTCATGTTGATGTCCCGGGAGACTAAAATTGTCTCTCTGGGTGCTCTTTTTGATTCTTTGAGATGTTCTTTAGTTATGATCGCTTGGGCAGTGGCGATTATAACGTGATCGGGCACTCGGAGATCCAAATCCGGAGGAAAAGAGATAGAAGAAGTTACACAGGAATAAGACATCACTGTTACCAATCCTTTTCCTTTTTCAATTCTCACCCCTGTATTAAGATTGCCGCGGCGACGGATTTCGTCGAGGATACGGATTATGCGGCGCGCATTGACTCCGACAGAATCTTGGCGCTTTTTATGCTTATCAATTTCTTCTAATACCTTAAGGGGTATAAAAATATCATGATTGCTAAACTTGTATATTGCTTCTGCGTCAGTTAAATAGACGCTAGTGTCTAATACATAATTCTTCTTTTTGCTCATGTAATCCTGCATTTAATGGTACTATCGATAAATAGTCTCTTGCTTAAACAAATCTTATTTTATATTACGCCAAAATGGTGCCCCCACCTCGACTCGAACAAAGCACTGCGGGTTACAAATCCGCTGTTTTACCAGATAAACTATAGGGGCTAAAGTGGTTTTCGACGTCTCAGGAAACCACAAACCCCTGCCTGCGTGACGTTCGGCAGCCACGCACCGTTATTATTTACCCGACGGTGCAGCGGACGCGAGGATTAATCAAACGTCAGGGTGCCGTTTTCCGTTGGCACACTCACCGTCCATGCAGACAACGAAACGCTCTCTTCTGCTAGTAAATTACCGACGGTGGTGGTTACTTCTGTTGATAAGGTACATTCGCCTCTCTTGTGATCGTAGGCGCGCACAGACGAGTCGATAAAGTCTTGATCATAGAAATTCTCGGTGATAACCTCGGCAACGAAATCCGTAAAGTAGAATTCACCGCGGTCATAGTCCTCGAGATACCCTTCGGAACGGAGATGGTTTAAGATTCCATCGGAGGTGTCGCCGTATTTGGTGGACGCATTCAGTTTTGGGTGCTCTGTGATTAGTTCCGCGAGTGTAGAAATAACGTCGGTATCTTCGATCGCTGTATCAATCGCTGTCTCGTTATGCACAAACACATCGGTTGCGCCCTCGTAAGTCATCGTAACTTTGGTGTCGTTTGAAAGGTTTAGGTTTTTGATTTTGTTGATAATACTCATTTGTTCTCCCTTATAAAGTATAATATTATTTTAACATGAGAAGGTTATTGTGTCAACTTTTTTCCCACAAATAATCAGCCCACAAATCTGATGCGCGTGTATCACTTAATAAAGAGCTGAGAATACTATACTTTGGTGCATATGGTTTTCGCGATAGGCTCATTGCACTATCTCTTAAAAGCTTGTCTCCTTTCTTTTGATTACACGACTTGCATGCTGCCACCAAATTTAGCCATGTATTGGAGCCGCCGCGAGATTTTGGTATTACATGGTCTATTGTCAATTCAAGGGGAGGAAATTTATGTTGACAATATTGGCACTCATTATTATCTCTCAATAAAATATTTCTTCGATTTGGCGTTAGGTTATATAATCTAAACTTTATAACCCTGTGTAGAACTATAACCGCCGGTAGAACGAAACTCTTATCTACGGTATTTATCTTTTTCCCATAGTTTTCGACGGAAGTAGCTTTGCCAACAAGGCATAAGACAAAAGCCTCGATCGCATCAATCACCCCTACGGGTCGATAAGAAGCGTCAAGTTTTAGAGTCAAAGTAGAATGTCCCATATTATAGTTAGGGCTGCAGCTATCGTTTTCTTTTATTTTTCTGACACCTTGGAGGTATATCTGTGGGGTGGTGTTTCAAATTGTCGGACATTTTCTACCAAGTCTGACGAACTTGCTAATTTTTTGTCACCGCCGATGCTCCACAAAAGTTTAACTCCGAGTTCCTCGCATACATGCTGCTCGGGCGTGTTGTCGCGGCCGCGGTTTCCACCATTAGCGAAAAATGTTGGTTTATGTCGACGGATTGCTTCGCAAACAGTGCCATCGCTATCATTTACAGAATCAACCAGTATAACACCTTTGATAGCGTTCAATATCAACGCCCGGGCCTCAAAGTCCATAAACACAAAACCCTTTTTGCGAAATAACCATTCGTCAGAATTGGCGATCACAATTACGTCTCCATGTCGTGCTGCGGCACGAATCAGTTTTATGTGTCCGGCATGTACCGGATCAAAACCACCAGAAACCATTACAGTAGGTTTTTCTTCTTTTTTCTTGTCAACCATATCCCTATAGATTGCCATTTTATACTCCTTAAAATATAATTAGTAGTAATTTAAATTGTTTCAAAGCGAGCGCTTTATAGAATAACATAACCCACTTCGATTAAATCGCCGGGGGATGGCTCAAAGTCTAGTAGAATCATATTTGCTGCGGCATCATAGTTCCACTCTGTAATCTCTGTGCCATTTAAATAAACTACAAGACTTTCTATAACCGGTATTCTCGTTAGTGGTATTTCATCCACTATTCCAACAAGAAAAGTGCTGTCGGCTAGCCATAGGCTCCAATCGCTGCATAGGTCAACCGCTTCTTTGTAAAACCGAGTTGAAAGTTCTATATATTTCGTACCTATCATATTGGTGTAAGAGCTATCACATGTAGACTCTTCGGTGAGAACGATAGTAACAACGTCTTGTTGTACTTCAGAGAACTCTGACCTCAGCCAATCATAAAATATGTTTGTCGGTATTGAACTTTGTTCGTCTTCATCAGAGACAAAAATGAGTAATTTATCGGCACCATCACGGAAGAAATCGGCGCCTTCAGGGGTTTGTGTTGTGAATTCATACATGGCGGCGAATGCTTCTTCTGTTCTATCTTCCCCTAAAGTATACGGTGCCATAAGCATGTCAAGGATAGAACTATTCTGATCATAAGGCCCATTAAAATAAGTTTCGCGAAGACTAGTATTAATATATCCGATTCGATAGTCAGAAGTGAGCTGTTCAATATCTATTCTTAAAAGCTCGACGCCGGCGCTAACACTATCGTAGTTATCATTCATCGAGCCCGATGTGTCGAGTATTATTAAAACATCTAAATGCTCCGGAGGAGATTGCTGGTAAAAAGAGTCTATCACCACTGTCGTTGGGCGAATTTCTTCTATAATATCATATTTTACCCCATAATCAGGACTGCATGAAAGAAAAGCCACGCACATCATCAAAAATGTTGTCAATGTTTTTAGTATTTTATTTTCTTTAGTGATCATCGCAGTCGCATGGAGCATACCCACAGCAAGGGCATCTAAAAGGGGGTTCTTCTATATTATTTAGTTTGTTCGTAAGGAAACAAGTCGCTTTCGCGGACATTTCTAATAATCCCACGTACGTCGATAAAAATTTTGTAATCATAAAATGGATCATCGTATAAGACCTCTAAAATAACACACCTGTGTTCAAGCATGTGTTCATAAGTATTACCCATTGGTCTGTAAATCGCCCAGTCATCCATTTTAAAGTTATAAACTTTCAACTCTTGCTCCTGCTTAAGACACACTCGATTTGACCGGCTGAAATATACAAAATCTTCCCTGCGCTGTGGACCTTATATGCGTAATTTAACCAAATTGTATTTTCTTCTCTGCGACGAAAATCATCAGGATCTATAAGCTCTAATACAATTGCCCAGACTCTCTTGGTAGATTTCTTTCGAGTACGTAAACCCACCAAATCACCAACTAAAATATCTTTAACTAGTCTTTTGGTGGATTCCATTCTTTTAACCGGGCGATACCATTGTCGATCATCACATATGAAGTGTGTGATATCCAATCTCCGCAATTAATATAGGTTTTTATTTCTTCTCTTTCATTAACCCATATAACCGCCTCTGGGATATGGGTATGTCCCAGTATTATCACATCAACGTCACTATTCGCATCCAACAGATCCCAAATTCTTTTTAATTTGCGCTTCTTTATTTTACGAGAGATATACCAAGATGTTATGTCAATATTAAAATAGTTCTCTATTGACCCTTGCACAAGCGACAATAATTTTATCCAAAAACTATCTTTAATCCAGCCTTTGTCGTAAATATCACCATGTTGTACCCTAAACGTTCTACCCTTTTCTTCAAACTCATATGAATTTACAAATTTGACGGGACCAATAGAACTCCCTATGAATCCCATAAATGATATGTCATGGTTACCTACCACATATATTATCTCTTTCGAGGGATCGATCGCCTTAAAAAGAGAAAGTGCCCGATCTGTGAAGATGGGCACTTTTATAAGATCAATAATGTCTCCGTTCAGGATCAATTGATCGTACTCGGTCGATTGCAATAGAGCTTTTACTTGATCAGCTTTATAATATTTACTTCCGATATGAATATCTGATATTATTAGTCGTTTCATTTTGCTCCCTATAATAGTTATACTGTTTCATAAAGGAAGCGCAATGTTTTTTAATATTTATTCAATCGAGAGCGGCACAGATTGTCCAGAGTATATTTGCGTATAGATAGGCAGCCCATCTGGTCCGGGAGCTAACTCCAGCGACAAATTGAAGACCGAGGCGCCTCCGAAGCCTGCGGGCAGGCTTGACAACGCATGAGCCGGTACACTAAAGGCGCCGGCGTCTTCAAATCTACAAAGTACCTGTTCATCACCTGCTGCAGCGGCAAAGAAAACATCGTCTCCGCTAGCATTGGTATAATCTACTAATAGATTGCCACCAGTTGCCGTCAGACTGTTGCTAGAGAAGAATACTTGGCTAGGTATCTCTGCGATGTCAGCGACAGCCCAGGGACCAAAATAAGCCCCGGAATCACCGGCTGCAGAGACAGCAAGAAGGTCCCCTTGGTTAAACTCGGGTCTATCCGTAACAATATCTCCATTTTCATCGCTATGAGTTTGCCATGCATAGAAGGGGAGTACTCCCTGAAGAGTTCTTTCCATACGATAAGATCCGTGCGCATTAGAAACTTCAAACCAAAGTCCTGCAGAGCGAGCAGAGGCCGGAATTCCAGGCCATGAGCTTTCGGGATAGTTAGAGATTATTTCATCATTAGTACCTGACCAACATTCGCCAACTTGCAATGAATCAAGCGGATTATTACAATATGAGATGTCTCCGGGTGGTTCCCAAAAGACTGCGGACAAGCCATCAGCTGCTACTGTCTCTGAACTGTCTTCATTAAGGCTAGCCTCGTAATTCTCCACATTAACGGTGCCGGCAATACGACAAACATCAATTTGGATATCTGGGATAGGTTCACAATCTGCAGCAGAGGAGCCCTCGCTGTCCATAAAGATTGCTCCCTTCGTCTTGTGCCAGTCGCGGCCGCCTACAAAAGTGCTGGCAGTAAAGCTAACATAATCACCAACCATCACAGAACAAACGTAATAGCCGTCCTCATCAGTGGTGACTGTAGACGTTGTTTGTCCGCCTGCGCAGGTAACCTCAGCGCTTCTAACTGGGAAACCGACAAAATCAATGACGCGCCCTGATGCACATGAAGGTACAAATCCTTGATCGCAGTTCCACCATGAAAAATGAGGCGCTTCAAAGGTAAAGAAAAGTCCGTCTTCATCACCAGTGATGGTTCCTACAGATTCTTCAACCCAGATACCTCGCTCAGGACTGAATGACCACGTTGATTGGGTGTCGCCTACGGAAAGCTGGTAATCTTCATTTAAACTACCATTAGTAATTGGGATTTTAATGTTTGCCGGCATGTCTGGATTAACTGTTAGGACTTCTCCATCAATACCATAAAGAGTTATATCAACCATACCATAAGATACAAGCTGTGAGGAGCCATCAGAGCCAATCGCAGAAAGATCTCGTGGCGCAGCATCAAGTTCATCGGTAGTGGGATCGACATGAGTAATCTCTACCATCACATTACCAGTATAAGGATTTCCGGAAACGCCATCGATAAAGCTGTTTGCCTGAAAGTCTACAGTAACGTCATCAAGAGTAATCTGTGAAGTTTCAGTACTATTAAAGGTTGCTACGCCACCGATACCCATCAGTGCTGTATTTGAAGTTGCTGTTTCCCAGCCAATCAGCTCAACAACCTCATAGTTTGAAGCGTAGCCTGACTTGGTGAATTTGATAACGATATTATCATCTGGTGAAACGTTTTCAAGCGTATATGAGCCATCGTCTGCGGTATATGCTACTTCAGTTTCGGTGGACACCAAAACATTCGATAGAGGTTGTCCCGAAAGGTCTTCAACAAATCCGCCAATTCTTCCTATAGGTTGTGTTTCAATAGGGTCGTCAGGGAGGACAGTATCAGTATTGTCAGAGTTAAAACAGCCTGTCAAAGTTAACAGTGCTGCGATTATAAGTGTTTTTGTCATTATTTTCTCGTTTTTGCAGAGTTATAAATCTGCTTTGTTGTTATGTAAGTGGTGGAGGTGGCCAGAGTCGAACTGGCGTCCAAGATAAATCACAATTCAAGTCATTCACAAGTTTATTCAGTTTTAGTCACAAACTGAAAAGCTATACGGTTATAATCTATTGCTTACCGTCCTGTTGCATTAGATGGTTTTGATTTTTACAACTTGTCTGTTGTTTGCTTAGATTGAAAAGAAGGCTCTAAGCAACCTCCCGATTAAGCCGCTAGGCGGACAGATTCGAAATTGTTATTATTATTAGCAATTATTGTTTTGTATCTGCATTTAAAGTCTACTGGTACGTTTGACTACTTGCACTATTCTTCTTTTTTACCCTGTCGAAACCCTTACACCCCCTTTTTATCTTTCTTCTTTTGAAATATAACACCAACTGGTGCATGATTTTGATCATCTAGCCAGATATAGAGTCCGGTTGATTTCTTTTCTTTTTCGGTATGTTTAAATGTGAGTTCTTTCTTGGCTTTTTTCATGGCAGCAGATTCAGTTTTATGAGAGCTGATTAAATCTCCCATAATATAGCGCCCGTTGTATTTATAAAGCTTCCACATTATCATTATCCTTTAATAGTTCAGCCACTTCATACCTTTTGATAGCTTGATATAATTCACTATCTGTAATGCCTAGGAACCTGGCTGCGCTTTTCTTCGAGTTAGTTGTTGAGAGTGCAAACCTTATTAAAGAGTCCTTCATTATATATGAAGCCTTCGACCACAAGCTAAATCCATATGGTCTATTATTAATATGGTTAGCTGAGAGTTCTAATTTAATTGAGATTAAGTCTTCTAATGTTAAATTATTAATACTAACTAATAAACTATCATTAATAAGGTTTTTTGCTTTCAATTTTATAATAACACTCTTATTCTGAGTTGTCAAATTCTTTTTTGCTTTTTTCCGCACATCTCACCTAAAACTCAAGATCAATTTCCTCTTCTGCGGACTCTTCACCGCCCTCTTCAGTGGGCGCTTCTAATTCACCACCCTCATCAGCCACAGCGTCTTGGTAAGCTTGGTTTGTGGGCTCTTCAACTTCTGGGGACAGCTCATCTTCGAACTTATCAAAATACAATTTTAGATTGGCTATAAGATAATCGTAGAATAACTCTTGGTCTTCATTGTTAGACAACAGTTCATAAGAATCAATAATTGAGGTTTGAATCTTTTTGAACGCGTTGAAAGCAACGTTTCGACCGGTCTCATCTGCGCCATCCATTCCAAATTCATCTCTAGGATCAGACTCTTCGGGCTCTTCTTCATCCGCAGACTTCTCTGCGTCTGTACGGATATCGATAAACTTGTCTGCATCTGCGGGTCCTCCGAGATCGACGTCAACAATCTCGGCAAGTGCTTCAATATCATCACCAGCCTCGTTATTTACTTCTGCGGGCGTAAGAGCACCAATGACCGCATTAATAATGTGGGCTCTAAACGATTGTCTTTGGGAGCCATCAGTTGTCAGAAGTTTGAAGTCAGTCTGCAGAACGGGAATAATCTTTTTGAGGAGATCCTCCAGCACGTTGATACCGGTAGATTTATTAGGTGTGGGATCATTATCGGGTGTAACACCTTCAGACAGGTTAGAAAGCTCTATATTTAAAAGACCCCTTACTATGCCACGTAATCTAGCTTCTTCTTCTAAGATCTTAGCTGCAGCTGATTCTCTTCTCTGCTTAACAACTTCAATCAACTGTCTAATATTTTCTCTGAGTTTTTGCTCTTGCTTGGGGATCATCTTTGTATACCTCTTTCCATAATTAGTTTCATAACTTCGTTCACGATAACTAAATTTTCATTCTTTTTCTTTCTGGGTTTTTTCTTGGGTTTACCCAACCCAGATTGCAAAGGGCCTGAGTAACCGGTCACATTCCCCGGCGCCCCACCGGGTCCGCCACCCCCAAGTGATGTTTCATTCACAGGATCTTGTGCTATTGTAGAAACTGGAGATGGTTGTCCAAGGATATTGAATAACTCATCGATCTTATCTTGTGGAATATACTCAGATAGCTGTCGTAATGATTCCACATCTTCTGGGTTGGTTACTAAATTGCTGACCAACTGCCGCGAGTCGCTGGCGCTAAAAGGTTTGTTATCAGAGCGCTCAGAAGGCACTACAGCGTATTCCTCACCAGCTAAGACGTTAACCCCTCTCTTCTTCTTTTTATATTCAGAGGCGCCTTTCCAGCGCATGAAGTCGCGATCTTTTCTGCTAGCGCCCAAAATAATATCGTCTCCCGCCTTGATATCTAGCGGAGATGTTTCACTAATATATTCATAAGCAATGCTTACTGGCGATCTCATCTCTGAGTCTGCAACTTGTATTTCAACACCCGGCAGGTTTGTAACATCAGAGAAGACTGTTTCCCAAATTCGTCGGGAATGTTCTGCACTAACTTCTGAATCGTCATGCGGCAGCTTCCTCAGTGCGCCTTTAGGGTTGGAAATCAAAATAATTGTTCTGTCCGCCTTTGGCACACCGTCACCGGTAGCATAACGACGTACCATATCGGCATGCCCTCTGTGTGGTGGCTTAAATGCACCTGGGACAAGAGCGATGGTCTGACCCGGACGATCTGCAAACTTGCGATCTCCTAGCGTCTCATATTCATCACTATACCATTCGTCTTCTGGAGGCTCTTCTTCGAACTGTTCCTTTAGACTGTTGGCATAGTCCATAACTGCGTTGTAGATGGTTCTCTCGGCGTTCTCTTGAACAACAATGTCTACGATAGGGGTACCTGCCAAGACGTCCTTATAAACCATTTGTGGGAGTTTCTGGTGTTTGTGCCCTGCGGCCTTAATTTCTGTCAACCACTCGGCTATAGTTTTCGTTATTTGTTTATTTTTTGAGATTTGAACAGTAAAGTTTCGGCGATCAACGGATTCACCAGTAAATTTGGCAGTTTTATCTACCATAAAGTTAGCGCGACTAAATTCCAGACGATCTACAAATTTCACTCCATTACCCGCATGATCTACTGCTACATATCCCTCTGGATTCGTCGCAACCAGATCTCCAGAGCCATCATCTACAAAGTGCTTTGTATTATACACAGCATTGTTGTATTTCTCAATAAAAATGTTTTTGGCTTCAAACAATAGACGAGATACCTGAAAGAGATTAAGAATATCTTCTTTTTTGCTATCGAGCAGTTGAATATCTTGCAGAGCTTTTGTTTCGGCTTTGCCGCGGCCTTTCTCGCTTTTTAGCTTACTGATTTTCTTTTCAGAACGCTCGAAATACCAGTTCTTAAAGCCATCAAAAGAACGTTCTGGATCCTCCAAAAACTGTCCGCCTTTAATTTCGCTGTTAATATAGATATTCAGAAGCGCAGAAGGCAAATTATTATAGTCTATACTTTCATTAACCGCGTCAGCCTCTTTAACTAAAGAAAGAATTCTCTTCTCTTCACCAGCAGTAAGAGTTACTGTACCGGTGTCATCTGTAAAGAAAGCATCATCGAACCAAATCCCCGGCGGTCGGTTCAGCGCGCTTACATCTGCTCCAAAGCTAGCGCCGCTATCTAGACTATCATATGTAGTGTGAAACACAATACCAAATTTCGATTGCCCAATCTCTCTACCTAAGTCTGAATCAACCGGTACCGCATAAACTATCGTGTTTGGCTTAAAGCGGTAGTGTGGTTCTCCATCTATTTGAACAACATCGAGCATTTCATCATCGAACATGAAATCACCCTGCAGAATATTTTTGATCCCAAGGGAAGGGAGATATTTTAATGCTTTCGATAATTTATCAACAAGCCCGGGCGCATGCCCGTGGTTTCTGACAATATCCTCTTCAGTGTAGTTAATTTTAGGAACCTTATTAAAGATTGATTTAGTTCCTACAAAAAACTTACCATTCTCGGGGTTGATACCAACAAACATCGCCGGTGCACCATCCCATTTAACAGATGTTTGCACATGCGATTTAGAATTCCCCTTTAGGGTTTCAAGAAGTTCTAACAGAAATGCCCGGGCCATTTTATAGCCGGCTGGACCTTGCGTGAGAACTAACTCTTCGAGGTGAGTAAGGTGTGTGTTGGCACTGCCTTCTTTTAAAAGTGTGGGCATTTATTTTCCCTCGTTTAAACTTTCTTCTAAGATATTCAGCTTCTCTTCCAACAACTTCATTTCGTTTTGCATCTTACGAGCAGAACGACGAACTTCTTTAATATGCTGTTTAGCTAAAGTTAAGCGGTGCTCCTCTGTTATAGAACGAGGCTTAATTGCTGTGATTATTTCCTGCAACCCGTGGAGATAAGTAAATATATTCCTATCTAAACCTTCTCCTAAAATAAAGTCACTCCAATTTTTATCTAGCGACATCGTTTATTTACTTCTTTTTGGGCTTAGAGGCTTTTTTTACTTTTGGTGCTTTCTTCTCCACCGCTTCATCAGCAGCCGGTACAACCGCCTTTTCTGGTTTGGCGACAGGCTGTTCTTCTTGTACAGTTTCCACAACTGCTTTAGCTGCATTTCTTCTTGCGATAAGCAATCTTTTCCATTTTTTACCCATTTTTCTTCTCCTTAAGTTGTTTAATGGCGCGCTTTACAATCTCTTGCAATCGTACTTCGACGCCCTCGTTTTTTGTGGTATCATCTTTCTCACCCTCGTGGGTTTTAGACTCATCGCCCTCGCGATCTCCACCATCGGTGTAGTCTTTGGCTCCCGGGTCATTTTTATCCTTACCCTTATCACCCTTAGAAGCACCAGTATCACCTTCTTCAAGTTCTTCTGATTCCTCTAATGATACTCCGGCACCGCGGTGAGCGGCTGCAAAGTCCTGGTTTTCATTTAATTTGTTGAGATCCATTTTTAGACCCCAGGCTTCTGAAAGGAGACCCTTGAGTTCTCCGTTCTTCCATTGTTTTGTGGACATTATTCTACTGTCTCCTTTTTGTAGATGTTCAAAATAAATAGTACTCTTTATGCTATCTTCCCAATCTCGGAAGCACATGTTTCCTTTTTCGTAGGCTTCTCGCTCCATATTTCGCAGATGATCATTGGTTTGAGCATATCCCGCACCCATCTCACCGGGGCTGTCAAACTCTCCACGACAATTTTGTGCATGATGTACCAACTCGTGAGAAATAGAGCGCATGATATCTTTTGGATGGCGCCCTGTTATGAAAACTGTGATTGCTTTACCCGCGGGATCATAAAAAGCTGTCTTTCCTAAAGGATCTTCTGCGTTCTCCGCAGAACCTTTAAGGAATAATTTTGGAGGTTCATTAAAACCCATCTTCTCTTGTGCATAAGGAAGAAATCTTTTAATCATAGGGTTGATAATATCGATCATTTAGAAACAAACCAAGTCAAGATTATAGAGTATTGTAAACTACTAGTATAAATAGTTGCAACTCACCCCTTTTCCACAAACTTTGGGTTTATTTGATCAGACCTCTGCACTTTTGACACTAATTTTAAGCTAGGGGTAAAGAACTCCACCTCAACCTGATTACTATTAGAAAGTGGCATCACATTTGAAATCGACACCATTCGATTACCTTTTATCTCATTTTTGATGCCAGTAATCACTCCATAGTGAGGTTGCCATTCACGCAATTTATAACACCATTTTTTCCATTCTACAATATCGCCAACTTCTAAATTTTCGGCAGATAACTCTCCAAAAACCGGTTTCTCATCCATTATAGACGACAACCCACGAACAAACCTTTTGCTGCAGAAAAGAATTCATTTTTTCATAAGCTTCGTCTTTGCTTAAAAATGGACCATCAGAAGCCAGTTCTTCGCTCTCAAGATCATATTTGTAGAGTATATAAAGCGTCTTTCCACGCATTGCCGGCTCATTTGGAATTAGAGTTTTTGTCTTTCTTTTATCAAGTCTCATATGTGTCATAAATAGCGCACAATTTTCTATTGGAAATAAAAAAGTTCATCTTTTTGGATTCACATTGACTATACTAAGGGATAAAAGGGTGATAACTGTGAATTCAAAACCACAAAGGGCGTATAATCCCCAAGAGCCACAACACACAAGTAGATATTTCCAAGGTGCGTTATTAAACGTAAACAGCATTAGTTAAAGCCTATTTCTTCTATCTCGTCTTTATCGATCACAAAAACAATACCATCTGAAGACATGGTCAGACATTGTTCATCTTCTTCTGTTCCAAAATCTAGAATATAGATATCTTTGCCTCGAAATAGCTTCACAACTTGTTTCGTAGATGGTTGAAAACACCAAATCTCACCAGTTCCCTTAATTATGTGAAAGGGCGTCAGTGCACCGTCGGCGTCCTTTATAGTGCCAGAGATTTGTTTAACTAAGACTTTAAACTTCTTGGCGTCAACATTATCCCACGCCATTTTAGAATAGTTTTGGCCAAGCAATTGCTATAGCCATTATAAATTGAACAGTAGCAAATACAGCAACTGCCTTGGTTTTAAATATTTTAAGCTCTTCTATCTCTTTGATATACATGCTCAGCTGAGTGGGTGAAACAACTTCGTCTACTTTGTTTTTCCACGTACGGATATCTTCGATTCTCTCTTCTCGCACACGCAGTTCAGCCAATTTCTCTTTTATATCTTGAAGCTCTGATCTCAAATCCTCGATAGTAAGAGAAAGAGTCTCTAGTTGTTTTAAAACTAGTTTTGAGTATTGATCCCACCCATTATCATCTTGCATAATAAAACAGCCTCCCGCACCATGGTATACTATGATAAATAGTGGTTAGCAAGTCATTTGCTATAAGTCATTTATTCCAGATGTGACCCGGCGCCGGTTTTATCCGGTTTCTCGATTATCAGATCAAAAATGTATAGTTTATTTCGACATGTCCTTGCCACCACAGACCTACTGTGCCACGTCTTCGGCATACTTTACTCTTCTTGCTCTGATCTTAATTTCTGGGTATTGGGCGGATAAAGAGTTGATAGCTTCCACGTTCTTCCCCGAATCATCGAAAAACAATACATCTGTAGCTCCCTGCTCTATTCGGTCAACTACCCATGCTGCCTTAGCGTCAGGGTCTGAGTCTCCTAAAAGCCCGAATGTAATTTTCGAGGTATCGAGCCCGATACTCTCAAGGTAATCTCGAATTGCACCTTCGGCATGCGGAGCCCTCGCCGTCAAGATAGCAATCTCGCGCCCCTCTGTGCCGGCATTGATTGCATTGCGAACAATATTAGTAATTTGTTTAATTTCTCTTGGGTTAATCACTTCATCAAACTCTGAAAAGTCATAATCATAGTCTGGATTAAAATCGTGCGTTGCGTATTCGGCTGGTGTCATTGTGATCCTGTCACCAGTGTCGGTTGTGATGTGAATGTTCGAATCGGATTTTGCTATTGTATCGTCAAAATCAAAGACACGGAGCTTTGACTCATTTAAGAACTCTCGCCAATTTTCAAGTAGGAGTTTCATTTGGCTTCATCTTTAATAACAACATGATTTTTTGTTTCAATAGCAATTTTTTTTCTAATAAAATCATTTATTGACGGAATCTTATCTATGCATGTAGTAGGCTCTAACTTTCTTAGAACTTCCTCTTCATACATTTCATCTAACTTTATTAAAAGATCATCTTCTACAACTTTTATCAACTCTGGGTCTAATTTTAAATGTCCTAAAATTGGAAAGTCTTCAATTTTGTCATAGTTTATTCCTTTTCTGGATAAAAAGTCTTTGGTTTTTTCAAAATAATCTACAATATCCTGACCTGTTGATATGGCTCCGCCAACAAAAGGTATATATTGAACAAGATTGCTGAAAGCGGTTTTTCCAACTTTGGTCGCTGTTTCTTTTTTTTGCATCTTATCAATCTGGCTGATAAGAGAGCCAACAGTAACACATTTCTGTGGTGTCTGTGGCTCTTCTTCTGCCAAATACTTTCGCCAATTTTCAAGTAGGAGTTTCATTCATTTACCTCTTTATCACAAACAATCCGAGATCTACAATAACTAGATGGCCGTCCTTCGGTCTCATCATAACATTTTTAAAATGTACGTCTTTCGGTTCAAAATGTTGTCTCTTATCAAAGTATTTCATAGCCGCCATAATCCCCTCCGCCTCTGGGAACGCACTTAACATCCCAGCAC